>Ga0209816_1001418_pt1 | contig 17968 bp, 16 predicted proteins | sample CoawatmetaG01DNA_FD_187509 | JGI IMG/M metagenome (GOLD analysis project Ga0209816, IMG submission 187509) | Marine microbial communities from the West Antarctic Peninsula - Coastal water metaG017-DNA (SPAdes) (version 2) | ecosystem: Environmental > Aquatic > Marine > Coastal ... | reverse complement strand
TTGGATGAAATGAAATGGCCTATGTAGTAACCGATGGTTGTATCAAATGTAAGCACTTAGATTGTGTTGAAGTGTGCCCAGTAGATTGTTTTTATGAAGGTGAAAACACACTAGTTATTAACCCAGAAGAATGTATTGATTGTGATGTTTGTGTTCCAGAGTGTCCAGTTGAGGCAATATTGCCAGACACTGACCCAGTTGGCGTCAAATGGTTAGAGTTTAATAGAAAGTATAGTACGGAGATGAATTGGCCAGTTATTACTATAAATAGTGGTCCAGACCCTGAGCATGAAAAATATCATCCAGATAATTTTCTGGATGGAAAGATGCATTTATTTTCTGAAATTGCAGGTAAGGGAGACTAGTAAATAAATTAAGAGTTGTTGTTTATCTAAAATAACTTTTTAGATTAAAACTTAAAATACCATGAGATAAATTCAGTGAATATCTTATATTAAAATTATCAATAATATTGTTTTTGAAGTGCATCTCAATTAATACTAAATTTAAGAAAACCATAATTATTAGTTAAATATATTTAAAAAATAACTTTCCAAAAAAAACCTTAAATGTTAAAAATTCTTGTTATTAATTTTTATTCAATATTTTAATACTATATTTATCAACAAAAATGAATAGAATATCTAACCATATTTCCTCAATTAAGAATAAAGGGTTGGTGGAGTTTATTAGGAAAATTAGACTCTTAAATATTATGATTTTTGAAATAACTTGGTTTGTTATTTTTTTGCCGATCTCTATTTTTTTATTATTGATAATACGATTGGCTAGCCCATTTTTGGTTATTAGGCTAGAACGACTTATAAGCTGGCGTATTGGTCATTACGCTGGCAATACAGATATGTATTTGTGTGAAAAGAAGAGTGGTATAAATTTCAGCTCTTCTAGAACTTTCGATATATGGTTTGACCGAACAAAACCATGTAATTTACAGCTTAGGCTAATGTTGAGGAGAGTAATAAATATTTACCCAAGGTGGTTGGTTCAGCCGGTGCATATTCTAAATAATTGGTTGCCAGGTGGGAGCAAGCATATCATCCCTGAAACAGCGTGTAATGATAGAGACATTCTCAATCTTACAAATAATTTATGTTCATCAAGTAATTTTAAGCTAACGACTGAGGAAGAAATTAGAGGAAGAAGTGAACTTGAAAAGCTAGGGGTTAAAAATCAATCAAAATTTGTATGCCTTATTGTTAGAGATTCTGCATACCTTAAAGAGCAAAAAAAGAAAAATTTTACCGGTGTCGATTGGACTTACCATGATTTTAGAGATTCGGAAATTAAAACATATGAACTTGCTGCAGAAGAGCTCGCTAGTAATGGATATTATGTAATTAGAATGGGTACAAAAGTAAATACTGAAATTAAATCTAATAATCCTATGATAATTGATTATGCCGTTAATGCTATGCGGAGTGATTTTTTGGATATCTATCTAGGAGCAAAATGTGAGTTTTGTATAACTACATCTACAGGGTATGATGCTATACCTAGGTTATTTAGAAGGCCAGTGGTTCAAGTCAATATTCCAAGTGTTGAACATTTTTATAGTTTTTTGCCAAATTCACTTGCAATATTTAGAAAAGTTAAAGATACTAATACTGGCCAATATTTGTCATTAAAATCAATTATAGATTCTGGGGTTGGAAGATATGATTCTTCAGATATACATAAAGAAAATTGTATAGAGTTGATAGAAAATTCGCCAGAGGAGATTAAAGATGTTGTTACCGAAATGATGTTAAGAGTAAATGGCAAATGGCATGATAATTGGTATGACTCTCAGGCAAGATCTTCAGTTGAGTCTATTTACAGTAAGAGTAAATTAAATGGAAAGATATTATCAAGGTTTGGGACAGCTTTTTTAAAAGATAATTTATATCTTCTTGAATATAATAATGATTAATCGAGTATCACTTTATAGCATTTCTAATCGTTTATGGCGACATATTAGTTCAATTCGTAGAAGGCAGTTTCTATTATTATTTGTCTTAACTATTATATGTTCGTTTGCTGAAATCATAAGTCTAGGCGCTGTAATACCCTTTATTGGGATTATAACTCAACCAGAAATTGTATTTGAATATCCATTTATTGCACATTTTATCAAATTATTAGGTATTGAAAAAGCAGAAGATTTAGTAATGCCTCTTACTGTAGCATTTCTTTTAGCCGCAGTATTATCTGCAGGACTTCGCATGCTATTAGTATGGGTTAGTATCTATACTAGTAGAGCAACTGGTGCTGATTTAGGAGTAGAGATTTTTCGTCGAACACTCTATCAGCCATATCATATTCATATAAGAAGAAGCAGCAGTGAGGTTTTAAGTGGAATGACTCTAAAAATTGCTACTGCAACTGGAGCTATTTCAACAATTGTCAATCTTATTACTTCAGGGACACTTTTTATTGCAATTCTTTCAACAATTTTTTATTTCAACCCAATTGTGGCTTCATCTGCATTACTTATTTTTGGATCAGCTTATATATTTATTGCTTTATTTACTCGATATAGACTTTTGAATAATGGAGAGCTTCAGGCACGGAAAGAAGTTCATTTAATTAAGATGGTTCAAGAAGGTCTTGGAGGTATTAGAGATGTTCTTTTGGATGGGACGCAATCAGTGTATTGTGAAGAATATCGACATGCTGTAACTTCGATGACTAAAGCAGATACTGAAAATGTATTTATGAATCAAGCTCCACGTTATTTTATGGAAGCGTTAGGCATGATTCTTGTAGCAGTTTTAGTTTTAGTAATTAATTATCAATCAGATAATGCGCTTATAGCTTTACCTATTTTGGGTATGCTCGCACTTGGCGCTCAGCGCTCTCTCCCATTAATGCAGCAATTTTATGGTGGCTGGTCATCAATCGTTGGAGGTAAGGCTTCAATCTTAAACGTACTAGATTTATTAGATCAAGAATTACCAGCATATGTTAATTTGCCAGAACAAGAACCATTAAATTTTAATCATTCTATATATTTTGATAATGTAAGTTTTCGTTATAGTGATGACACTCCTAAAGTTCTTGATGGAATTATTTTGGAAGTTTTTAAGGGCGCAAGGGTTGGTATTATTGGCGCTACTGGTAGTGGAAAAAGTACGACATTGGATCTTTTGATGGGAATGCTTGAGCCGACTAAAGGTCAAATTTTAATTGATGATCAACCTATTAACTCAGGTATCCAGCGTGCATGGCAGAGAACAGTTGCACATGTTCCTCAAAGTATTTTTTTGGCTGATAAAAGTATTGCAGAAAATATTGCTTTAGGAGTTCCTTCAGATAAAATTGACGTTGTTAGAGTAAAAAAAGCTGCACAGCAAGCACGAATTTCTGAGTTTATTGAAAGTACTCCAGATGCCTATAATACTTCTGTTGGCGAGCGAGGAGTTCGTCTGAGTGGTGGACAGCGACAGCGAATAGGTATTGCAAGAGCATTATATAAGAGAGCTAGTGTACTTATTTTTGATGAAGCAACTAGTTCACTAGATGATGAAACAGAACAGTCAGTTATGCAAGCTATTGAAGAGCTTAATGAGGACCTTACTTTATTTATTATTGCTCACCGGATAACTACCCTCAAGAACTGTTCATATATTGTAGAGTTGAGTAACGGAGCTATAAAGCGAATTGTAAATTACGAAGACATAATAAAGAAGAATGACTTGTAATTTTATGAACCCTAAATTTATACAATTAAATGAAACTATATGTTAATTCCAGTAATCATGGCCGGTGGATCAGGGACGCGTCTTTGGCCACTATCACGCCAAAAATATCCTAAGCAATTTTTGACTCTTTTGGGGGAGAATTCAATGCTGCAGGAGACACTATTGCGTTTAAATGGCCTTAATCGATCACCAGCAATTGTGGTTTGTAATACAGAACACCGTTTTCTCGCAGCAGAGCAGTTGCAGGAGGTAGGAGAAACAGATAGCACAATTATCCTTGAATCAAAAGGCTGTAATACTGCACCAGCAATTGCTGTTGCAGCGCTTAAGGCCCTTAAGCAAGATAAAGATCCAATTTTACTAGTTCTTTCAGCTGACCATGTTATTGCTAATCAGTCAGCATTCCAAATAGCAGTAGAGATGGCGGAAAATTTTGCTTTGGATGACAAGCTAGTCACTTTTGGTATTGTGCCTGATCAACCAAAAACTAGCTATGGTTATATTAAAAAAGGTGAAAGGATACAGAATGGCTTCAAAGTAGAAAAATTCCTCGAAAAGCCAAACCAAGAAACTGCAAAATATCTATTGCAATCGGGTGACTACTTATGGAATAGTGGTATGTTTCTATTCAAGGCTAAACAATACTTAAAAGAATTAGGGCAATATCATCCAACTACACTAGCTGCTTGTAAGGATGCGCTAAATAAAGGAGAAAAAGATTTAGATTTCTTACGTCTTGATCCTTTCCCATCGAACTGTGAATCTATATCCATAGATTATGCCGTAATGGAAAAAACAGACAATGCGGTAGTTATTCCGCTAGATGCTGGTTGGAGTGATATTGGAAGTTGGTCTTCATTATGGGATATTAAGGAAAAAGACGAAAATAACAATACCATAGACGGAGATGTTATTCAGTTTGAGACTAATAATTGCCTTTTACTTGGGAAAAATCGCCTTATTGCAACCGCTGGAATAGATGATATTGTTGTCATAGAAACGAAAGATGCTGTTTTGGTAGCAGGAAAAAATCAAGATTTAAATATAAAGAAGATTGTTAAGAAACTTAAGGAAAGTAAGCGCCTAGAGAGACAAAATCATCGAGTAGTTTATAGGCCTTGGGGTCACTTTGACTCTATTGAAGAGGGTGCAGAATTCAAGGTTAAGCTTATTACAGTGAAACCTGGAGCTTCACTCTCATTGCAAAAGCATCGACATCGTGCAGAACACTGGATAGTTGTTTCAGGCCAAGCAAAAGTTACTAAAGGAGATGAGACTTTCCTAGTCGATAAGAATAAATCAGTCTATATTGAAATTGGAGAGATACATGCTCTAGAAAACCCTACTCAAATACCACTAGAAATAATAGAGGTACAAACAGGTGATTATTTAGGTGAAGACGATATTGAGCGCTTCAAAGATAAATATGGACGCAAATAAATGAGTATTGTGGCACTTATTCCACTTAGAGGGGGCTCTAAAAGTATTCCTCAAAAAAATATAAAATTAATTGCTGGAAAGCCACTATTTGCATGGGTCTTAGAAGCAGCAGTTAATGCTAAATTAATTGATAATGTGTATGTTTCTACAGATTCTAAAGATATTAAAACAGCTGTAAAAAATATGGGACTTGAGGTTACTGTAATTGATCGCCCATCTAAGTTTGCTACTGATGAAGCAACTACTGAATCAGTCATTAAACACTTTATGAGTCATATTTCATTTGATAAAATTGTTACGATTCAGGCTACTTCGCCATTACTCACTTGTGATCATTTAGATGACGCATTAGAATTTTTTGAGAGTGAAAAGCTGGATTCAATGGTTTCAACTGTCAGAGTAAAGCGTTTTTTTTGGACTGAAGGTGGTGTTCCGTTGAATTATGATCCAATGAAGCGCCCACGGCGACAAGATTTTTCTGGCGTGATGATGGAAAATGGAGCATTCTATGTTACTAAACGGAGTATCTTAGAAACATTTGGATGCAGGCTGGGTGGAAAAATAGGAGTGTTTGAAATGCCAGAAAAAACTTTGGTAGAAATTGATGAGCCAAGTGATTGGGAAATCGTTGAACAGTTATTAAGGAATAATAGAACAGTATGATTATTGAAAGAAATTTTTCTGAGTTTGTTGTTTTTAAGGAAGACTCTATTTTGTCAGCACTTAACAAGATTAATTCAAGTAAAGCGCGACTGATATTTGCAGTGTCTGAATCTGGAATTTTAGAAGGAATTTTAACTGATGGTGATTTTCGTCGCTGGGTTGTATCTACTACTAATATTGACTTGAATAATTCTGTAGAGTCTATTGTTAATACTGAATTTCAGTCAGCATCAATTGACTCAAAACCTGATGAAATTATGAAATTATTTTCACATGCTATTAATATTGTTCCTTTAGTTAACGATAACTTTCAACTAGTAGGTGTTGCTTTACCAAGGCAATCAAAATGCGAAATAGGTGAAAAAATAATTAGCGAGGAATCACATGTATTCATTATTGCAGAAATTGGAAACAACCATAATGGAAGTCTAGAAACTGCAAAAAAGCTAGTTGATGAAGCTATTAAAGCTGGAGCAGATTGCGCGAAATTTCAGATGAGAGATTTAGAATCATTGTATATGAATCAAGGTAATAATATGGACGCGAGTTCTGATATTGGAACACAATATACTCTTGATTTGTTAAGTAGATTTCAACTTTCAGATGCTGATATGATGGATGTTTTTGATTATTGTGATGAAAGGGGCATAATACCACTTTGTACACCATTTGATCTCAATAGTCTTGAAAAGCTAGAAAAATATGGGATTTTAGCCTATAAAATTTCTTCAGCAGATTTTACAAATTATGAGCTGATAGAGGCTGTTGCTGCAACTGGAAAGCCTATGATTTGTTCGACGGGAATGTCTACTGAACAAGAGGTGGTAGATGGTATTGCTCTCATACAAAATACAGGAGCACCTTACATACTTCTCCATTGTAATTCGACATATCCTGCTCCATTTAAAGATGTTAATCTCAAATATATTGAACATTTAAAAAAATTAAGTGGTGGACTAGTAGGCTATTCTGGTCACGAGCGTGATATTAATATTTCAATAGCGGCTGTTGCGCTAGGAGCCAAAGTAATTGAAAAACATTTTACTTTAGATAATCTTATGGAAGGTAATGACCATAAAGTTAGCCTACTTCCAGAGGATTTTAGCAGAATGGTAAAAGGAATTAGAGAAGTAGAGGAAGCATCAAATTCAATTTTGAAGCGAGAATTGTCACAGGGGGAAATGATGAATAGAGAGAACTTAGCTAAAAGTCTTGTAGCAATAATTGATATTCCTCCTGGGTCTAATGTGACAGAAGAGATGGTTGGTATTAAGAGTCCAGGTCAAGGCTTGCAGCCAAATAAAAAAGCAGAATTGATTGGCAAGACTCTCAAGTTTGGCAAGAGGGCTGGAGAGTTTTTCTTTGCTAGTGATCTTGGTATAGATGTAATCGTGGCTAAAGATTATAAATTTAATCATACCTGGGGTATTCCAGTTCGCTATCATGATATTCATGAGATGAGAAAGTTGTCAAACTTAGATTTAGTAGAAATCCACCTTAGCTATATGGATATGGAGTTAGATTTCAGTGATTACCTAAAAAAACCTATGGACTTAGATTTAATAGTTCATGCTCCAGAACTTTTTGCAGGTGATCTGACACTTGATCTTTGTGCTCAAGATGAGACTTATAGAAAGCGCTCGATTAAAGAATTGCAGCGTGTTATTGATCTTACTCGTGAGCTTACTTCTTGCTTTACTAGGGCAAAACGCACCCGCATTGTGACAAATATTGGTGGATTTAGTTACGATCGTCATATACATATTGATAAGCGAATTTTTTTATATGATTTATTGGAAGATAGTTTAAGTCAGCTAGATATGGCCGGGGTTGAGATTATTCCTCAGACAATGCCACCATTTCCATGGCATTTTGGAGGCCAGCAGTTTCATAATCTCTTTATGGATGCAGACAGTATTGTCCGCTTCTGTAAAAAAAATAATATGATGATTTGTTTAGACTTGTCTCATACAAAGTTAGCATGTAACTTTTTCAAATGGTCATTTACAGATTTTATAAAGAAAGTTGGCCCATATACAGCACATATGCATATTGCTGATGCGCGAGATGTTGATGGAGAAGGCTTACAAATAGGTGATGGAGATATAGATTGGAACAGTTTATGGGCATTAATTGATCAATATGCTAAGGATGCATCATTTATTCCAGAAATTTGGCAGGGTCATAAAAATAAGGGTGCCGAGATGTGGAAGGCTCTAATGAGACTTGAAGAAATATCAAGTAATTTATTAAAAAAACAGGGGTAGAGTAATGTCAAAAGTTCTTTTGATAAATCCAAGCAAGTGGCAAAGGGGTATTACTCCAATTTGGATAGCGAGTCATTCTGCTGTCCTTAAATCAAAAGGGCATCAAGTAAAATTATTTGATGCTAGCTTCTACAGCTGCTGGTCTATCGATGAGATATCCTTCAATACATCTAATGAGCAATATAAGCCATCTCCGTACAGTCAATATATTAAATTAAATGACAATGATATCAATGATGAGCTTCAAAATCTTATTAATGAATTCCAACCAGATATAATTTTTTGGTCTGCCATTAGTTCACACATTCATGGAGAAGGTGAATATGTAAATATACAGTATGGTTATGAACTAATTTCAAAACTAAATACTAACGCACTTAGAATAACTGGAGGCCTTCAAGCAACTGCTAGACCCCAAGAAATGCTGATGCTTTTTCCAAAAGTTGATTACTTTATTGGTGGTGAAAGTGAGCTCGTATTATATGAGATTGCAGATCAAGTTAAGGATGTTGATAAAATATCAAAGATTAGGGGGCTTACTTTTTTAGATGCAGATAATGTCATTAGTAATCCTAAGCAGGAGATTATCAATGATTTAAATGAAATACCTTCTTATGATTACTCACTTTTTGATGATCAAGTTTTCTTTAGACCATATAATGGAAATGTTGAAAGAGCAGTTGATTATGAGTTATCTAGAGGATGTATATATGCATGCAGTTATTGCGTTGAAACAATCATCCAAGAATATTATGGGTTCACTGAAATTAATCGTGGAGTTCTAAAAAATGTTAAAGGATATTTAAGGAATAAAAGTGCTACTCGAGTTTTTAGTGAACTAAAGGAATTAAATGAGAAATATGGTATCTCTCTCATACGCTGTCAAGATACTAATTTTTTGACGATTGATAAAAAAATGCTAGCAGAGCTTGCTAACCTCATTGATAATTCAGATCTTAGTATTAAACTATATATTGAAACAAGGCCTGAAGGAATTAATTCTTTAAATTTAAAGCAATTAAAAAAATTAAAGGTTGATGGTGTAGGAATGGGTATAGAGGTCTCAGATGAGGATTTTAGAATGGGAAGCTTAAATAGATTTGCCTCACAAATAAAAATTATTAACGCCTTTAAGTCTCTTAGAGAGGAGGGTATAAAAAGAACAGCATATAATATTATTGGTCTTCCTGAGCAAACAGAAAATATGATAATGGAGTCAATAAGGTTTAACAGACTAATTGATCCCGATAATATTACTGTTGCATTTTATTCGCCCTACATTGGAACAATAGAGCAACAAAAATCAAGTGAAATGAACTACTTTGATGATTACGAATACCATGTTGACGGACAGCTAAGGTCTGTTTCAAAATCTTCATTTGTTTCGAAAGAAATATTGGAGTTTTATAAAAAAAATTTTTCTTTTTTTGTTAAGAATGGATTTGACGATTTAGAGTTATTAAAGAAAAAAGAAAAGGTAAGTTAAATAGTATGATTAAAGATAAAGTTGTTATTGGAACATGGCCACTTAGTGGAGATTATGGCAAAGTAGATCTTGAAACTATACAAACTACCCTTGAGTGTTGTTATGACAATGATTTAAAAGAGTTTGATACTGCGCCTTCATACGGAAATGGATTTATTGAATTCTGCATAGGAAATGTCTTAGGCAATAAAAGTGATATTTTGATTAATACGAAAGTAGGCAATATGCCTTTTAAAGGTAAAAGTTTTGCTATTGATGACTTAAAGCTCTCATTAGAACAAAGTCTCGATAGACTTTCGGTAGATTCTTTGAATATTTTATTCTTGCATAATCCAAGAGGAGACCTAGAGAATCATGAAGGTGTATTAGATTTTATGACTCAATTAAAGAAAGATGGAGTAATAAATTACAAAGGTATCAGTCTCGCTAAAAATTATGATTATAATTATGATTTTCTTAATGAATTTGATATTATTCAAGATGACGGAAATCTTTTAGATATGAGATTTCTTCAACTTGACCTCTCAAAAGACGTTAAATTTATGGCTAGGTCGCCACTAGCAAGTGGAATATTATCGGGTAATATTAATAAAGATAGTATTTTCCCTCTAGATGATCATAGATCAGGATGGCTTAAAGGTGAGAGATTAGAGTCATTAATGAAAAGAGTTGGTAAAATTAATGAGGAGTTTGATTTCGAGCTTATTGATCTTGCTAAAGAATTTATTCTTAATAATGAAAAGATTGACAAGGCTATTTTTGGAGTTAAAAGCCCTAAGCATATTATGAGCTTAGCAAAGAATAATAGTGAATCATTTTTAAATAAAGAAATTGAAGAAAAACTAATTCAACTTTATAGAAATGATTATGGATTAATTGGAGAAAATCATTTGGCATTATAGTAAATTCAATTCCTTCAAATTAATTTACAAATAATCTATAAGGTCTGTTCATTAATTAAATTATTAGGCCATCTTTTTATTAAAACTTAATAGTGCTTTTATATAATAATTCTCTATAATTTTTTTAATCTTTTGCAAGAATGTAGATATTATAGGAGTAATTAATTGACAATCAATTTTACTAACATCCTAAAAGATAGTCTTTTAAAGATCTCTCAAAAAGAGCTCTCAAAGATCCATAAGTATAAAGATGCGCACAAGGGCGAAGATTGCTATTTTTTTGGTAATGGCGTATCACTTAAATGGTTCGATTTCAAAGAATTTTCTAATAAAATAACAATTGGAGCAAGCCATCTTCCTCTTCATAGGTCTTTTAATGATTTGAATGCTAGATATTTACTCTTAACAGAACCATTTTGGTTTTATCCAGAGTTGATTACTAAATATGTTACAAATAGCGTCAGTCAACCCAGTTTATCAAAAGAATATCGTAATGTTATTAAGAACAATCCAGATACACAGTTTTTTTTAAATCTATCTAATTTTCTAGTAATCAAGTCTAAAAATATTAGTTTTATGTTCCGTGATATTATTGACCCAAGACTTCCAGCTAATTTTATTACTAATAAAATTTCATCATTTGATGGGTCCTTAAGAGTTGCCATTCTTTTGGCAATTTATATGGGATTTGATCATATATATCTTGTTGGCTGTGATTACACTCATGTGCCATCTCGTAACTTGCACTGGTACGAAAAAGGTAGGGGTATTTTTATTCCACATGAAAATTATGAAAAAGACTTTTTTAAAGTTGCTAAAGAGTTTATTGATATAACAACAATAACTTTAGATGGAACTAGTGATTTTATTGATTCTGTAACTTATAAAGAGCACACAGGTGTTCAGCCAATATTTAGAGAAAATACAGAACTCCTGGATGAAAAATCAATGAAAATTTTAGATACTTGGCATGATTATAGTATTTATTAAACTAGAACCCTTCCGAATGCTTATTTTAAAAGCGTTTCAGATTGGCATCCTACAAGGAAGTATTTAAGGTTTTTTGTAGACTGTAAATATTTATAAAGCCTAATAATAAATCCTATTATTGATTGACATCAAGTTAGCTACTAGTATAATCTGTTCTTCTATTTTTCCATTTTAAAATGAAAAATTAAATAAACCTGGAATAAAAAATTGTCAAAATATAAACAAGGTGTTTTTATAATTGCAGAAGCAGGTGACCAACATTTTGGCTCAGTCAAAATGGCTAAAGAAATGGCATTAAATGCAATGCAATGCAATGTTAATGCTATTAAGTTTCAACATCATTTACCAGATGAAGAAATGCTTAAAGATATGCCTTCATCTAGCAATATGATTGAGCCATTATATGACTTTTTAGTAAAAAATGCACTATCAATTAAAGAGCATTCAGAGGTAAGTAATTATTGTGAAGAAATAGGCATAGAGTATATGTGCACCCCTTTTTCCTACAAAGCTGCTTTAGAGTTAATTGAGCATACAAATATAAAGAGATTTAAAATTGGGTCAGGCGAAATGACTGATATACCAAGTTTAAAAAAAATTGCTGCATTAGAATTACCAATGATTATTTCCACTGGCATGTCTACCTATGACGAAATTGATGAAACTTATACTGCATTGGTAGATAAAGTGGATAATTTATCTTTATTGTATTGCGTTTCAGAATATCCTCCAGTTTATGAAGATATGAATTTATTAAATATAAAAACTATGCGGCATAGATATCCAAATGCAACTATTGGGCATTCTGATCATACACCAGATCTTTTTACTACCTTTGCTGCTGTTGCAATTGGTGCAAAAATAGTGGAAAAACATGTAATTCTTGATAAAAAAATGCCTGGACCGGATCAAAGTGTTTCAATTGATTTTAATGACTTAAAAAAATTAGTTGAAGGGATTAGAAAAATTGAGCTAGCAATGGGAAATGTAAAAATAGTCCATGAACAAGAAAAGCAAATTAGAGAGTGGGCTTTTAGGTCTGTAGTGTCACTTGTTGATATAGAGAAGGGTGAGATAATTACAGAGCAAATGGTTTGGACGAAAAGACCTGGAACTGGAATACCATCTAAAGAATTAAATAAAGTTATTGGGAAAAAAGTAATTAAGACAATTACTAAAAACTCACTTATTTCCTGGGATCAGCTAGACTAATGAGTAGGAAAATAATGATAATAACTGGCTCAAGAGGAGAGTATGGTTATATTAGACCAATTATTAGAGAGATAGAAAATAATAATGATTTAGAATACGAAATTGTTGCAACGAATATGCTTTTGTTGCCAGAATTTGGCTATGCTATAAACCAACTATTAGAAGATGGTTTTCACATCAAATATCAAATTGACATGTCCATGTCTGGTTATACAAATGCCAGTATGAGTAAATCATTAGGTATTTTTATGCAGTCCCTAACAGATATTGTAAAAAATGATACTCCTGATATTATTCTATTAGCAGGCGATAGGGGTGAGATGCTTGTAGGCTCAATTGTAGCAGCTCACATGAATATTCCAAGTGCACATATTCAAGCAGGTGAATTATCTGGTAATATTGACGGTATGACTAGGCATGCTATAACAAAATTTGTTCATTTGCATTTTGCTGCAAATATTGATGCTGAATTAAGGTTAAAAAAGATGGGAGAACAAGAATTTAGGGTTTTTAATACAGGTGCCCCCCAGTTAGATGAATTCAGAAATTATCAATATCTTTCAAGAGATAAATTTTATAAGAAGTTTCAATTGAGAAATGGTGAAGACTTTGCTTTAATAGTTCAGCATCCAATCACTGAAGAATCAGAAAAGTCAGAATCACAAATGCTTGAAATTCTAGGTGCTATTATTGAAATAGGGATACAGGCTGTTTTGATATATCCAAATAATGATGCTGGCAGTGTTGGAATAATGAAAGCTTTAGATTCAATAGATGCTTCTAATATACATATCAAAAGAAATGTTGATAGAGAATCCTATGCAAATCTTATGAAACATGCTCAATTTATGATTGGAAATTCCAGCTCTGGACTACTGGAGGCTCCAACATTTAAACTTCCAGCAATTAATATCGGCAGAAGGCAAAATGGAAGATTACAGGCTGACAATGTTATTAATACCGATTTTAACAAAAATGCTATTTTAAGTGCTATTCAAAAAGCAACTAAAGATAAAGATTTTTTGAAGAAATTAAAGAAAGTTGAAAATCCATACGGTGATGGAAATTCATCCAAAAGAATTGTTAATATACTTCAATCAGTATCTATAGATACTCAATTGATGAATAAAGAACTAACATACTAACAGTAATATTATGAATTCTTATACGATAAATAAAGATTTAACATTACTTGATGGTTTAGTTCAGATTGAAAGGAATCACCATAGAAGTCTTATTGTATTAAATGATAATAACAAAGTTGTTGGCTCTTTAAGTGATGGCGATATCAGAAGAGCATTAATAAATGGGATTTTATTGTCTTCCAAAATATATAAGACGATGAATCTAGATTATATATTTGTTGAAGAAAACACACCAGAATCTGAAGTTAATGATATTTTTACCAACTCAGACGTCTTCCTGCTTCCTCGAATCAATAAAAATAGAATTTTGATAGAATTACATATTCATAGACAATAAAAATATAATTATGAATAATTATATTGCTATTATTCCTGCGAGAGCAAACTCAAAAGGTATTATTAAAAAAAATATTCAAGAGTTAAATGGCTTGCCTATGGTGGTTCATACTTTTATTGCTGCTAAAAGTTCAGATCTAATTGATGATGTTTATACATCTACTGATGATAAAGATGTTATCAGCTTGGCTAATAATTATGATGTTAAAGTTCCATTTATAAGGCCAGAATCTTTATCAGATGATAAAAGTACAACTTCAGCAGTAGTGACTCACTTTTTAGATTGGTATAAAACTAATAAAAAAGACCTACCATTAAATTTTATTTTATTGCAACCAACATCCCCAATGAGGGATTCTCAAGACATTGATAAAGCGATTGAAAAGTTTGAAAAATCTAATCTAAAAAGTTTGTTTTCTGCGTGTAAGGTATCACAACATCCATTTGAAATGTTTCATATGAAGTCCAATAGTGACCTTGATTTTTTTTATCAGAAAAATCATAGTGTCTCAATAAAAACAAGACAACATTATCAAGATGTGTATTTTGAAGATGGTGCAATATATATATGTAATACAAAATGGTTTTTGAAAAATAAAGTTTTTTTAAATAAAAAATCAGCTGTATATCTTTTAAGTCGACAACACTCATTAGATGTTGATGATAGCGAAGATATGGACCTCGCTAGGCTATTTTTTAAAAATAAATAAATAATTAACAAAAGGTAATAATATGAAAAATGCTATTAATGTAAAAAATTATTTTTTAGGAAATAATGCACTAAACGAATTACCTGGATTACTTGAAAAAAAAATGTCAGAAAATGGAATTGTAATTTTCGCAATTGATGATTTTTTTCAGGATAAAGATATAATTGCATCCTTGCCTGTTAGGGCTAATGATGAGGTTATCTTTATAAACACTGAAAGTGAACCTCACGCAGATTATATTGATGAGCTTGTTTTGTATATTAAAGACACAAAAAACTCTGGCGATATAGTTGCGGTTGTTGGAATGGGTGGTGGAACTACAATGGATATTGCTAAAGCTATAGCTGTTCTTTTAACTAATGATGGAAGTGCTGTTGATTACCAAGGTTGGGATCTTGTTAAAAACCCAAGTGTTTACAGTGTTGGGATTCCAACGCTTGCAGGTACTGGTGCTGAAGTTTCTCGAACCGCAGTTCTTACCAGCAGGATCAGAAAATTAGGAATTAATAGTGATTATTCAATATTTGATCAAGTTATTTTGGATCCTTTATTACTTAAGACAGTTCCAAAAAATCAGTTTATTTATACTGGTATGGATAATTATGTCCATTGTGTTGAATCACTTAGTGGAAGAGATAATAATGCAATGACAATAGCATTTGCGGATAAATCATTGGCCCTTCTTAGAGAAATTTTTCTTGGAGAAATGGATTATGAGAAGTTAATGGTTGCCTCAGCTTTTGGAGGAATGGCTATAGCTAACTCTAACGTGGGAATATGCCATCCGTTATCATATGGATTAAGTTTAATTAAAGGTTTTCATCATGGCTATGCAATTTGCTTAGCTTTTAATCAGCTTGAAGAATATTATCCAGAGGTGGTTGAATTCCAAGATATTCTTAAGAAGATGAACTTTAATCTTCCTAGTAATGTTTTAGAAGGAACTTCAGATAAAGAGTTTGAAATGATGGCAGATGCTACATTACTAAACAACATTCCCTTATCAAATGCTTTTGGAGAGAATTGGAAGGAGCTTTTTCCAAAAGAAAAAGTAATAGAGCTTTTAAGAAAAATATAGGTAAATATATGGAAATTAAAAATAGTGGGCGTGGTCATGGCTATTCGCAAAGTGATATTAATATTGTAATTAAAGCAATGGAAAAAGCTGATCCTTATACGCAAGGGGACTACCAGAAAGCTTTTGAAGAACAATTTTCAGAATATTTAAGTGGAAACGTAGCTTCTTTTGCAGTTTCAAGTGGAACAGCAGCACTAGAATTGGCTGCAATAATGTCAGGAACTAGTGAAAATGATGAAGTTATCATACCAGCACATACCTTCGCTGCAACTGCTATACCATTTGCTAGAACTGGCTCTAAGATTGTTTGGGCAGATATTGATCCTAACACTTTTGTAATTTCAGTTGAATCAATCAAAAGTCTTATTACCCCGTCAACCAAAGTAATAGTAGTAGTTCATTTATATGGGTTGATGGCTGATATGACTGAAATTATGAAGATTGCTAATTATCATGGAATTATAGTTGTAGAAGATTGTGCTCAAGCATTAGGGGCTGAAATTCATGGAAAAAAAGCGGGAACATTTGGACACTTTTCTTGCTTCAGTTTTCACTCTCATAAACACTTAACTACTCTTGGTGAAGGGGGAATGTTTGTTCTGAAAGATAAATTAATGATAGAAAAGATAAATGGATTAAAGCATAACGGCCTAAGAAAATATGAAGAAAATAAAGAGCAATATTGGAAACCTGCTATGTCAAATGTTGATTTTGATATTAACGGGTTTTGGCCTTATAATTTTTGCTTAGGAGAAATTCAATGTGCTGTTGGAGTTTCTGTGTTGAAAAGAATAGACTCATTGCTTCAAAAACGAATAGATAGAGCCAATGAAATAATAGATGGGCTAAAACACATAGATGAGATTAAATTTCAGGATACACCTAAAGGATATAAAAATGTTTACTATACTCTACCAGCATTTGTAAAAACAGAGTCAAATAGTAAGATTGACAATGACTCTGTGATTGGTTTATTATTTAAAGAATATAATATCAAAGCAGTAGTACAATACTATCCTCTTTATAGATATCCTATGTTTGTAAAAGCAGGCTTTGGTGAAAGCTTCTGTCCAAATACTGATAAATTTTTCGATAATATGTTGGCACTTCCAAATCATGATGAGCTATCAAAAAAAGAAATTAATTACATTACAAAATCTGTTGTATCAGCTCTAGAAAAGCTAAGATTTGAAGTAGAAAGTTGATTATATTAATAAATAAAAATTACTTAAAAAACATATGAATGACTATTTAACAAACCAGCAACGTACTGCAGATTACCTACAAAAATTTAATCGAGAAAAAACAATTAAATTTTTAATAAAAGACGATCATCCATTGATTCTTGACGTTGGTGCAAATGTAGGAGCAACTCTTGATGAATTTAAAGGCTGGTGGCCGAATTCAATAGTCCACTGTTTTGAGCCACAGCATGAGTGTTGGAGTGAGCTGGAGCAAGTGGCAAGTAAATTTCATGAGAAAAGTGTAGAAATAAATAAGTGTGCTCTTGGAAGTGCGCCAAATGATCAAGCTACCTTTTATTCACATGATATAACTACAGGGCAATCTGGCTTTAATAAAATTAATCTTCAGAGCCAAGACTCTATTCACCTTAATAGTTTATTAAATGACAATCCTCAATCTTTACCTGAATATGAGCAATCTCTAAATAAAGAGCGAAGTGTGAAAATTATTCGGTTAGATGATTACCTTGAAAGACTAAATATTAATCGTGTTAACCTTCTAAAAATAGACACTCAAGGTTTTGAAAATCAGGTTCTTGAAGGTTTGGGAGGGCGATTGGCAGATATAGATGTAGTAATCACTGAATTAATTTTTTATGATTATTATGAGCGTAGCTTGTCCTTTTCAGATATTGAGCAATTTTTGATTCCTGCAGGCTTCCATTTGTATGACATTAGCCACATCTCAAAAAATCCTATGAATGGAAGAACAGATTGGGTTGATGTAATTTATGTTAATAATAGACTGAGAGCTGGAGTTTAAATGCTTAAAGAAAAACTACGTAAAAAAGAAC
>Ga0209816_1001415_pt1 | contig 17997 bp, 12 predicted proteins | sample CoawatmetaG01DNA_FD_187509 | JGI IMG/M metagenome (GOLD analysis project Ga0209816, IMG submission 187509) | Marine microbial communities from the West Antarctic Peninsula - Coastal water metaG017-DNA (SPAdes) (version 2) | ecosystem: Environmental > Aquatic > Marine > Coastal ... | reverse complement strand
GCAATTGGGGACGGCCTTCATCGCCTGTCCCGAAAGTGCGGCGGACGCGGCCTATCGTGGCACGCTGCTGGGCGAGGGTGCGGCGCATACGGTGATGACTGCCGCGATCTCCGGCCGCCCGGCGCGGTGCCTGCCCAATCGCTTCACCGCGCTGGGCGAGGCGGTGCGGGCGGCGGTGCCCGACTACCCCATCGCCTATGATGCCGGAAAGGCGCTGAACGCTGCGGCCAAGGCGCGGGGCGAGGGCGGATACGGGGCGCAGTGGGCAGGGCAGGGGGCGCCGCTGGCCCGGGCGATGCCTGCTGGGGCGCTGGTTCGGACGATTGCGGACGAGATGCGGGGATAGGGCAGGGCGTGGGCTTCGACTTCGCTCAGCCTGAACGGCTCTTGGGCATCCTATCATTACGACCTCCGTTCAGGCTGAGCGAAGTCGAAGCCCAAGGGAATCCGTCTCACGACAAGGGATGCATCCATCGCCCCGCTCCGCTAAACTCGCTCCATGACCACCAAGCCCCCCATCGGTCGCGACACGCGGCTCTGCATGTCGCTGTCGGCGCGGCCCGGCAATTTCGGATCGCGCTTCCACAACCGGCTCTATGAACTGACCGGGCTCGACTATGTCTACAAGTCGTTCAGCACCACCGATCTGGCCGCGGCAGTGGGCGGTATCCGGGCACTGAACATCCGGGGCTGCGCGATCTCGATGCCGTTCAAGGAAGCGGTGATCCCGATGCTCGACGCGCTGGCCGGTTCGGCGGCGGCGATCGACAGCGTCAATACCATCGTCAACGATGATGGACACCTGACCGGCTACAATACCGACTATGCCGCCGTGGTCGAGCTGATCGCCGATATCGACCGCGCCACACCCTTTGTCCTGCGCGGATCGGGCGGCATGGCCAAGGCGGTGGCGGCGGGGCTGCGCGATGCGGGCTTCGCGAACGGTACGATCGTTGCCCGCAACGAAGCGCTGGGGCGCACCCTGGCCGAGACCTATGGTTTCGCCTGGGCCGAGGCGGTGACGGAAGGCGCATCCCTGCTCATCAACGTCACCCCGCTCGGCATGGCGGGCGGGAACGAGGACCAGCTCGCTTTTCCGGAAGCCATGATCGCCGAGGCCGATATCGCCTTCGACGTGGTGCAATATCCGCCCGAGACCCGGTTCCTGCGCGCGGCGCGGGAGCAGGGCAAGCGGGTGATCACCGGCACCCAGGTCGCGACGATCCAGGCGCTGGAGCAGTTCGTCCTCTACACCGGCCTCCGCCCGACGCCCGAACAGGTGCGCGACGCGGCGGACTATGCCTATAGCCAAGGTTGATCCGCCCCGGCGGGCGGCGTCAGGAAAGAAGGCCGCCCGCCAGCAGGAGCAGCATCTTGGCGTCGATCACGACGCCCGCCGCGCGGCGCTCGGCGACGAAGGCGGCGATGTCGGACAGCTTCACGCGGTGGACGGTGATCTGCTCGTCCGAATCGCCGCCGCCGTCGCCGACCTTGGTGAGGCCGCTGGCGCGCACCAGGGTGAAGCGTTCCGAGGTCATGCCGGGCGAGGAACAGAATTCGCCGAGCGCCGCGATCCGGGCGGGGCGATAGCCGGTTTCCTCCTCCAGTTCGCGCGCGGCGCCGTCGAGCACCGCTTCGCCGTCGGTTTCGTCGCCGATCAGGCCTGCGGGCATTTCCAGGCACACCGCGCCCAGCGGAATGCGGAATTGCTCGACCAGCAGGACATGGTCGTCCTCGATCGCCAGGATGACGGCGGCGCGGATGTCGCGCGGGCGGTCGGCATATTCCCAGGTCCCGCGCTTGCGCAGCGCCAGGAACCGCCCCTCTGCCATGGTCTCGAGCGGCGCGTTCATACGAGGATCGGTCATAGCGAGATCGGTCGGTCCGGGAGTTCGTTGGTATCGGCCGCCGTCTTGGGGAAATGCTGGCTGAGCACAAGCCCGATCCGCTCGACCGCGGCACTCAACCCGTCACCGATCCGGCCGTCTGCGACATAGGGCAGCATCACCGCCATCGCCCGTCCCCAGGTTTCCGGCCCGACCTTACCGGTCAGCCCGGAGTCGGCGACGATCTCGGCCATATGCTCGTCCTGCGAGAGATAGAGCAGCACGCCGTATCGGCTATCGGTCCGCCGTTCAGCCGCGACGCGGAACAACAGGACCGCGCGGGCACGGACGCGGGCATGGCGAATGCCCTTCGGCACCAGCGCGATACGGCGCTTTACCGGACCCAGCAGCGCGACGACGAGCGCGAAGACCAGGATCTGCGCGATCATCAGCACGCCCAGGATCAGATCCTCGCCCGGTGCGCTCCACCCGTCATGGACCAGCGCCAGCAGCTTCAGCCCCAGGCCGGGAAAGAGCGCGACGAACAGCGGCACCAGCAGCATCGCACCCGCGCCGAACCACAAGGCGACGTCGCGATAGTCGTCCGACCGGGGGGCGACGATGGTCACGATCTCGGCATCGGTCGCGGCCTCGGCGCGCGCCACGGCGGCGGTGACCAGGTCGCTATCGGCTTCGCTCAACATCTTACCAATCCCCCGAGGCGCCGCCGCCGCCGAAATCGCCGCCCCCGCCGCCGGTAAAGCCGCCGCCGAACCACGACCCGTCGCTGCCCCCGCCCGACGAACCGCCCGAACTCCAGCCACCGCCCGATCCGCCGCCGCTGCCCCAACCGGGACCCCAGAGGATGATCGGCCAGCCGCCGCCCCCGCGACGCCCGCCGCCGCCGCCATGATCGTCATCATCGTCGTGGAAACGCTGGCCCTGCTTGCGACGCAGGATTGCGAGAAGCACGAAGCCGCCGACGAAGATGACCAGGACGATCAGGATCGGAAAGGCATTGCCGTCATCGCCGCCGCGCCGGTGCTGGCGGTCGAACTGCTTGGCGGCCTCGGCCACCTTGGCCTGGGCCTCTTCGGGCGAGGCGCGAAGCTGCGCGATGACGGCATCCGCGCCTGCGTTCAGTGCGCCCGATATATCGCCCGACTCGCGAAGCCGGGGCAGCATCAGGGTGCGGATCATCTGCGACGACCAAGCGTCGGTCAGGATCGGCTCCAGCCCGCGCCCCACCTCCAGCCGGGGGCCGCGCTGACCCTTGCCCGCATTGGGCGCGACGAACAGGATCGCGCCATTGTCCGCGTCCTTCAGGCCGACACCCCAGGCGCGACCTAGCCTGTAGCCATAATCCTCGATCGGATAATTTTGCAGGTCGGGGATGGTCGCGACCACCAGCTGGCGACCGGTATCCTTTTGCAGGGCCTCCAACTTCCGTTCGATCTGCGCCTTGGTCGCGGGGTCGATCGTGTTCGCCGCATCGACGACCAGCCCGTCGAGCTTGGGGAAAGTCTGCGCCATCACCGGGACGGCGCAGAGGATCAGCCAGAGCCCAAGGACCGGGCGGAGCAGCCGGGTGAGCCGGGTCATGGGTTCGGGATCAGTTGCCGAAATTCACCGTCGGAGCATTCTCGGCACCCGGCGTGGTCGCTTGATAGGCGGCCTTGGGCTTGGCGCCGTAGAAGACCTTGGCACCGATCGCATCGGGGAAGGTGCGGATGCGGGTGTTATAGGCCTGCACCGCCTTGTTATAGTCCTGGATCGCGATGTTGATGCGGTTTTCGGTGCCCTCCAGCTGGCTCATGAAGGTCTGGAAATTGTCCTGGCTCTTCAGGTTCGGATAGGCCTCGACATTCGCCAGCAGGCGGCCGATCGAGCCGCTGAGCTGGCCCTGCGCCTGCGCGAATTGCTGCATCTTGGCGGGGTCGGACAGGTCGGCGCCGGTCACATGCACCGAGGTCGCCTTGGCGCGGGCATTGACCACCTCGGTCAGGATCGACTTTTCCGAAGCGGCGGCGCCCTTCACGGTCGCTTCCAGATTGGGGATCAGGTTCGCACGGCGCTGATAGGCGGCCTGGACGTCGGCCCATTTCGCGTTCACATTTTCCTCCGCCGTGGGCACGCTGTTCATGCCGCAGCCGGACAGGGCGACGGCCATCACGACCGGGGTCAGAGCCAGAACGGGACGACGCATTCGAATATTCCTCCGTCAACTGTATCGGCTATATAAGACGCCCTGGCCGCTTGGCGAAGGGGAAAAGCGACGATAGCATGAAGTTCGTTGAATAGAGGGAGTTGGCGATGCTCAAGGAATTTCGCGCCTTCATCGCGCGGGGCAATGTGCTGGACCTGGCGGTGGCGGTCATCATCGGGGCGGCGTTCAGCAAGATCGTCACCTCGCTGACCGACGACGTGTTGATGCCGGTGATCGGCAAGATTTTTGGCGGACTGGATTTCTCCAGTTATTTCCTGCGCATGGGGCCGATCCCGGCGACCTATACGGGTTCGCTGACCGATTATGCCGCGCTGAAGAAGGCGGGGGTGCCGCTGCTGGGGTATGGCGCGTTCGTCACGCAGGCGGTCAACTTCGTGATCGTCGCCTTCATCATCTTCCTGCTGGTCCGTACCGTGAACCGCGCAACGACGCTGTTCGAGAAGGAAAAGGCGATTGCCGCTGCCGAGCCCAAGGCCGAACCCGCGGATGTCGCGCTGCTGCGCGAAATCCGCGACGAACTGCGCGCACGACGTTCTTAAGCTAACTGATCACAAGGCTGGTGTTCCCCGGCGAAGGCCGGGGCCCAGATGCCACCAGGATTGTGGCGCGGGACGCCATCGCGTGGGAGGCAAAGGCTTCCCGCATTCGCCGCAACTGAACCCCGGCCTTCGCCGTGCGCGCGCGGTGGGATAAGGGGCAGTTACGCCGCCGCCAGCTTCTTGGCGGTGGCGTCGGCCAGGCTGGTCCCGTCCAGGATTCGCGCCGTCTCGTCGCGCACCCGCATCATCGCGTGGCGGATGGCGCAGTCGGCCTCGCTCTTGCAGTCGTTGCAGGGGCGATAGGCGGTGCGGCTGACACAGGGGACAAGCGCCAGCGGCCCTTCGATCGTGCGGATGATATCGCCCAGCGAAATCAGGTGCGCGGGGCGGGCGAGCCGGTATCCGCCCATCTTGCCACGCTGGCTGTCGAGCAGCTGCGCGCCCTTCAGATCGGCAAGGATCAGCTCCAGGAACTTGCGCGGGACATTCGCCTCGGTCGCGATGCGCGTCATCGACGTCGGCGGACCGGCAGGCGGCATCTCCGCCAGGAACAGCATCGCGCGCAACGCATAACGGGACCGCTGGGTCAACATGCGCGCCTCCATGGACCTAAAATGAGGCGAGCGAAAGGCATTTGCGTAATGCGATCCGGCTTCCTATATCCCCTCATGCCGGGTTTCACCCGGCTATGACGATAAACTGCGGCGAGTAATAGACGCAGCGGACCCGGGGGCAGTACCCGGCGGCTCCACCATAAAAGGTGGTGTACTTGGACACCGTTTCTGACGGGGCCGAACCAGGATCGACGTGTGTTGAAAAGCGCTGTTTTCGTTCGGAATGGGACCACCGCAACGGCCCATAACCACAAGTGCCAACGATAACGAAGCACTCGCGATTGCGGCGTAATTGAGGGCCTCACGGCCTGACGTTACACCAAAATAGCGCGGTTGGACCCCACCGGGCAACAGAAGGGGAATCCAGCGGTACGGGGAGCACCGGGCAACAGAAGCTCCCCACTTTCCCGATTTTGATGTGAGCGCCGAGTGTCTCACCGGCTATTCCGACTTCCGTTTGCACTGAGCGAAGTCGAAGTGCACGGGCTGCGCTTGCGGCGGGGCGATGGGGCGTGGCCTTCGACTTCGCTCAGGCTGAACGGGGGGAGAATACCCCCACATTCCTTGACCCCGGCGGAGGCCGGGGCCCAGCTTCCACGCAGTGGATGGTGCACAAAACGGTGCGGGGGAGGCAAACCGGCTCGCACCTCCGGACATTCACCGCAACTGGACCCCGGCCTCCGCCGGGGCATAAGAAGAAGGCTTATCCTTCCCGCGCCAGTGCCTTCAGCTTGTAGAGCGCATCCAGCGCCTCACGCGGCGACAGCGCATCGACATCCAGCTTCTCCACCTCCGCCCGGATCGCATCGCACTGCTCCTCCTCGGCCTGCGCGGCGGCCGCGAAGAGGGGCAGATCGTCCAGCCCGGCCGCCAGCCCGCCGGTCTTGGCGCGGCCCGCCTCCAGCTTGGCGAGCACTGCCTTCGCCCGCGCCACGGTCGTCGGCGGCATGCCCGCCAGCCGCGCCACCGCCAGGCCGTAGGAGCGATCCGCCGGACCCTCCGACACCTCGTGCAGCAGGACCAGCTCGCCCTTCCACTCGCGCGCACGGACATGGTGGAGCGACAGCGCCTCGCACCGTTCGGCCAGCCGGGTCAGCTCGTGATAGTGAGTCGCGAACAGGCATCGGCAGCGATTATCTTCATGGATCGCCTCGACCACCGCCCAGGCGATGGCTAGGCCGTCATAGGTCGAGGTGCCGCGCCCCACCTCGTCCAGGATCACGAAGCTGCGCGGTGTCGCCTGGGCCAGGATCGCGGCGGTCTCGACCATCTCGACCATGAAGGTCGAGCGGCCGCGCGCGAGATTGTCCGAGGCGCCGACGCGGCTGAACAGCCGGTCGACCAGCCCGATCTTCGCCTGAGTGGCGGGCACGTAAGACCCGGCCTGCGCCAGTACCGCGATCAGTGCGTTCTGGCGCAGGAAGGTCGACTTGCCGCCCATGTTCGGGCCCGTCACCAGCCAGAGCCGCGACGTTTCCGACAGCGAACAGTCATTGGCGACGAACCGATCGCCCGACCGCGCCACGGCGGCCTCGACCACCGGATGGCGCCCGCCCGTCACCTCGAAACAGCTATGGTCGACCAGTTCGGGCCGCACCCAGCCGCCCTCGACCGCACGTTCGGCGAGGCCGCTCGCCACGTCGAGCCGGGCGAGCGCGTCCGCCGTCGCAGCGATTCCCTCGCGCGAGGCGAGCGCGGCGGCGGTCAGTTCCTCCAGATGCGCGGCCTCGGCGGCCAGCGCATGGGCGCCCGCCTGCGCGACCTTGCTGGCGACCTCGTGCAGTTCGGGGGTGTTGAAGCGGACGACGCCCGCTAGCGTCTGCCGATGGGTAAAGCCCGAGTCCGGCTTCATCAGCGCATCGGCCGAGCGCGCGGGCACCTCGACATGATAGCCGAGCACGCCGTTATGGCGGATCTTCAGCGCGGTGATGCCGGTCTTCTGGCGGAACTCCGCCTCCAGCGCGGCGATGGCGCGGCGGCCTCCGGCGCCCGCATCGCGCAGATCGTCGAGCGCCACGTCATAACCCGCCGCGATATAGCCGCCCTCGCTCGCCTCGATCGGCGGCGAGGGAACCAGCGCGCGGCGAAGCAGGTCGATCAGCGCGCCGTGACCGCGCAGACGAGGTGTCGTCTCGCGCAGCAGGGGCGGGCCGTCGCTCAACTGTTCGGACAGCGCCCAGGCCCCGTCCAGTCCGTCGCGCAACTGCCCGAGATCGCGCGGCGACCCACGCCCCGCCGCGATCCGGCCGATGGCGCGCCCAATGTCCGGTAGCGCCCGCAGCGCCGCGCGCAGACGTTCGCGAAGCGCGGCATCGTCATGGAAATGCTGCACCAGATCGAGCCGCGCCTCGATCGCATCGCGCTCCATCAGCGGCGCACCGATATCCCCCGCCAGCGCCCGCGCGCCCGCGCCGGTCACGGTCCGGTCGACGGCATCGAGCAGCGAACCTTTTCTCTGGCCATTCGAAGTCTGGGTCAGCTCCAGGCTCTCGCGGGTCGCCGCGTCGATCGCCATCGCGCCGGCGGCCTGGCAGAGGACCGGCGGGCGCAGGAAGGGCAGGGCGCCCTTGGCGGTGTGGTCGAGATAGGCGACCAGCCCGCCCGCTGCCGACAGACCGGCGCGGCTGAACTGGCCGAAGCCGTCCAGCGTGGCCACGCCGTAAAGCCGCTTCAGCCGATCCTCGCCGCTGCCGCTGTCGAAGGTCGCCGAGGGGCGCAGCGTGGTGGCGGCATCGGCATGGGCGGCATTCTCGGCCGCGACCACTTCGGCGGCGGCCAGGCGGGCGAGTTCGGCGCCCAGCGCATCCGCCTTCACGTCGATCACCACGAACCGCCCGGTCGAGATGTCGGCCGCGGCCAGCGCCACCGCGCCGCCCGCCTCGCCGATCGCGACGCACCAGTTGTCGGCCTTTGCGTCGAGCAAAGCCTCCTCGGTCAGCGTGCCCGCCGTCACCACCCGCACGATGCCGCGCGCGACCAGCGCCTTATAGCCGCCGCGTGCCTTGGCCTCGGCGGGTGTCTCGGTCTGCTCGGCGATGGCGACGCGGTGCCCGGCCTTGATCAGGCGCTGCAGATAAGCGGTGGCAGCATGGACCGGCACGCCGCACATCGGGATCTTCTCGCCGCCATGCTCCCCGCGCGATGTCAGCGCGATGTCGAGAACGCCGGCTGCGATCCGCGCATCGTCGAAGAACAGCTCGAAGAAATCGCCCATCCGGTAGAAGAGCAGGCAATCCTCGGCCTCGGCCTTCAGCGTCAGATATTGCGCCATCATCGGGGTGGGGGTGGTCATCGAGGCGTCGGTTCCAGAGTCAAAACGGCAGGATCGAAAGGGCCATGCCGATCACGGTGGCCCGTCAGGTCGGGATGGACGCCGGGCTATAGCGGGGCGGCCCCGCGCTGGCGAGGCTTGCACCACGCGGAGCGGAATTTCGCCTTCGCCGATGGTGCAATGCAGCATGATAAGTCGTTCCGGGAGCGCTCGATAATCCCGCTCATCCCGGGTGCAAAAGTGGCGCGTGACAGGGTTGTCAGCCGTGTCCGAAACCTTCAAGAGCCGTAGCGTCCTTAGTATCCACAGCATCGAAGGCCGCGCGCATGACCGACGAACCCACCGATCAGTTCTCCGAGCGCGAGGCCCTGCTGTTCCACTCCGAGGGACGGCCCGGCAAGATCGAGATCATCGCGTCCAAGCCGATGGCGACGCAGCGCGACCTGGCGCTGGCCTATTCGCCCGGCGTCGCGGTGCCGGTGCTGGCCATCGCCGACGATCCCGCCACCGCCTATGACTATACCGCCAAGGGCAATCTGGTCGCCGTCATATCGAACGGCACCGCGATCCTGGGCCTCGGCAATCTGGGCGCGCTGGCGTCCAAGCCGGTGATGGAGGGCAAGGCGGTGCTATTCAAGCGCTTCGCCGATGTCGACTCGATCGACATCGAGCTGAAGACCGAGGATGTCGACCGGATCATCGACGCGGTCGAGCTGATGGAGCCCAGCTTCGGCGGCATCAACCTGGAAGACATCAAGGCCCCCGAATGCTTCATCATCGAGCAGACGCTGCGCGAACGGATGAACATCCCGGTCTTCCATGACGACCAGCACGGCACCGCGATCATCTGCGCGGCGGGTCTGATCAACGCCTGTCTGCTGACCGAGCGGCGGCTGGACGAGATCAAGGTCGTCGTCAACGGCGCGGGCGCGGCTGCGATCGCCTGTACCGAGCTGATGAAGGCGATGGGCGTCCGCCACGACAATGTCATCATGTGCGACCGCACCGGCGTCATCTATCAGGGCCGCGACGACATCAACCAGTGGCAGTCGGCGCACGCCGCCGCCACCGACCGCCGCACCCTGACCGAGGCGTTGTCGGGCGCCGACGTGTTCCTCGGCCTGTCGGCGGCGGGCGCGCTGAAGCCCGAGATGGTCAAGGACATGGCCCCGTCGCCGATCATCTTCGCGATGGCCAATCCAGAGCCGGAAATCCGCCCCGAGCTCGCCAAGGCCGCGCGGCCCGACGCGATCGTGGCGACCGGCCGTTCGGACTATCCGAACCAGGTCAACAACGTCATCGGCTTCCCCTTCATCTTCCGCGGTGCGCTCGACGTGCGCGCGACCGGCATCAATGACGAGATGAAGATCGCCGCCGCCAACGCGATCGCCGAACTGGCGCGCCAGCGCGTGCCGGAAGAAGTGGCGCTGGCCTATGGCACGCAGCACAGCTTCGGCCCCGAATACATCATCCCCGCGCCGTTCGACCCGCGCCTGATGGAACTGGTCCCCTCGGCAGTGGCCAAGGCGGCGATGGACTCGGGCGTGGCGACGCGGCCGATCCTGGACATGGACGCCTATCGCCAGAAGCTGCGCGCCCGTCTGAACCCCACGACCTCGGTCCTGACGCTCGCCTATGAGGGCGCCAAGGCACATCCGAAGCGCGTGCTGTTCGCCGAGGGCGAAGAGGAAGTCGTGCTGCGCGCCGCCATCGCCTTCAAGGAGGGTGGTTACGGCACGCCGGTGCTGGTCGGCCGCGATGATGTCTATGATCGTCTGAAGGCGCTGGGCGTCACCAACCCCAAGGAATATGAAGTCCATAACAGCCGCACCTCGGAGATGGTGCCGCAGATGGTCGACTTCCTCTATGAGCGGCTCCAGCGGCGCGGGTATCTGAAGCGCGATGCCGAGCGGCTGATCAACCAGGACCGCAACATCTTCGGCTCGGTGATGCTCCAGCTGGGCCAGGCCGATGCGATGATCACCGGCATCACCCGCACCTATGCGCAGAGCTTCCGCGAGATCCGCCGGGTCATCGACCCGGTCGACGGCAAGGTGCCCTTCGGCATCCACCTGCTCGTCGGGCAGAGCCACACCGTCTTCATCGCCGACACCACGGTCAACGAGCGTCCCTCGGGCGAGGAACTGGCCGACATCGCCGAGCGCACGGCCGCGGTCGCACGCCGCATGGGGCATGAGCCGCGCGTGGCGTTCCTGTCCTATTCGACCTTCGGCAATCCCGAAGGCCAGTGGATCGACAATGTCCGCGACGGCGTGGCCGCGCTCGACAAGCGGCAGGTCGGTTTCGAATATGAAGGCGACATGGCGCCCGACGTCGCGCTGAACCCGAAGCAGATGGCGAACTTCCCCTTCTCGCGCCTGTCGGGTCCGGCCAATGTCCTGATCATGCCGGGGCTTCAGTCGGCCAATATCTCGGCCAAGCTGCTGCGCGAACTGGGCGGCGACACCATGATCGGCCCGATGCTGATCGGCATGGAAAAGCCGGTGCAGATCGCGCCGATGACCTCGACCGCGGGCGATCTGGTGACGCTGGCGGTGCTGGCGGCGGGCGGTATCGCGCGCTGATCTTCGGCTAATTGGTAGGGAAGGGGCCGGACAGCGCGGGTTGTCCGGCCCCTTTTTCATTCCTCCCCGGCACGGGGCAGATAGCGTGTCGCCAAAGTCACAACAATGGACCGTCACATTCCGGTCATTACGCTGTCGCTACGGTGTCACGCATCGGTCCCATCCGCCGCCCTCATCAGTTAACAATGCCATTGGGGGCACAAGACTATGTTGAAGTTGCTGGCGAGCGTCGCGCCGATCGCCTTGATCGCGCCTGCGGTATCCGCGCAGACCCTGCCCGCACAGGCCGCCGTGGTCGGTACGACCGACCCGGTCGCGGCCGATCCTGCCGCCCCAGCGGACGACCAGACCGGCGCGTCGGGCGATGTCGTCGTGCTCGGCTTCGGCCAGAGCCGTCAGGTCCAGACCGTGACCGCCGCCGATCTCGGCCGGCTGACCCCCGGCACCTCGCCGCTCAAGGCGATCTCGAAGCTGCCGGGCGTGAACTTCCAGTCGGCCGATCCCTTCGGTGCCTATGAATGGTCGACCAAGATCTCGCTTCGCGGCTTCGACCAGAACCGTCTGGGCTTCACGCTCGACGGCGTGCCGCTGGGCGATATGAGCTATGGCCCGACCAACGGCCTGCACATCAGCCGCGCGATCATCTCCGAGAATATCGCGACCACCTCGGTCGCGCAGGGCGCGGGCGCGCTGGGCACCGCGTCGACCAGCAATCTGGGCGGCACCATCCAGTTCACCAGCCGCGCCCCGTCCGACACGGCCGGCATCGCCGCCTCGGGCACCTATGGCAGCAACAACACCTGGCGCGGTTTCGCGCGGATCGACAGCGGCGATCTGGGCGGCGGGCTGAAGGGCTATCTGAGCTATGCCTATCTCACCACCGACAAGTGGAAGGGCGAGGGCGTCCAGCGCCAGCACCAGGTCAACGCCAAGCTGGTCAAGGATTTCGGCGATCGGGGCTCGATCACCGGCTTCTTCAACTTCTCGGACCGGCGCGAGAACGACTATCAGGACCTGAGCCTCGATATCATCAAGCGTCGCGGCTATTATAACGACAATATCTCGAACAATTATCCGCTCGCCATCCTCTATGCCAAGCAGGCGACCAACGGCGCGGCGGCGGCGGCCTATCAGGCGGCGCGCGGCTCGCTGAACGGCTTCACCCCGCCTTATGCCGGGGTCCAGATCGGCCTGCCGAGCGGCATCACGTTGGACGACGGCTATTATGACGCCGCCGGTCTTCGTCGCGACTATCTGGGCGGGGTCATCTTCGACGCCAAGCTGACCGACACGCTGTCGCTGACCTCGACCAGCTATTATCACCATAACAAGGGCCAGGGCTCGTGGATCACGCCCTATACCCCCACCCAGCTCGGCGCGCCCAATGCGGATGGCAGCCCGATCACCAACCCGGCGCCGCTGTCGTTCCGCACGACCGAATACAGCCTGGACCGCGCGGGCACGATCGCCAAGCTGGCCTGGAAGACCGGCGCCAACACGCTGGACCTGACCGGCTGGTATGAAAGCAACACGCTGCATCAGGCGCGTCGCTTCTACGGCATGACCGACACCGCGACGCCCAATCGCAATGCGCTGGATTACCAGAGCAATCCGATGGCGACCGCCTGGAACGGCAAATACGATACCGAGACGCTGCAATATTCGGTCGGCGACACGCTCGACATCGGCCAGCTGACCATCAATGGCGGCTGGAAGGGCGTGCGCGTGCGCAACCAGGCCAATCTGCTGGCGGGTACGCTGGCGCGCGGCAAGATCCAGAGCCAGGACTGGTTCCTGCCGCAGATCGGCGCGGTGCTGCACCTGGGCAACCAGGCGGAAGTCTTCGCCAGCTATACCGAGAATATGCGCGCCTTCATCGCCGCCGCGACCGCGCCGCCCTTCTCGATCAGCCAGGCCGCGTTCAATGCCGTCGCGAACAGCGTGCGTCCTGAAAAGTCCAAGACGGCGGAAGGCGGCCTGCGCTATCGCACCGGCGGGCTGCAGCTGTCGGCGGTCGGTTATTATATCGACTTCTCCGATCGCCTGCTGACCTATTCGATCGGCACCGCGATCCAGGGCATTCCGCCGACGCTGAACAATGTCGGTGGCGTGGAAAGCTATGGCGCGGAGCTCTCGGCCTTCTATCGCCTGACCTCGGCCTTCTCGGCGCTGGCCAGCTATTCCTACAACCACGCCACCTATCAGCAGACGGTGCGCGACGGTTCGGGCAATCTGCTGGCGGAAAAGGGGCGCTATGTCGTCGATACGCCGCAGAACATGGTCAAGGGCGAGCTGGTCTATGACGACAGCCGCTTCTTCGGCCGGGTCGGCGCGGACTATATGTCGAAGCGCTACTTCACCTATCTGAACGACCAGTCGGTCGCGGGTCGCGTGCTGGTGGATGCCAGCATCGGCTATCGCTTCCCCGAGGCGTGGGGCGGCTTCTCGATCGAGGGCAGCGTGACCAACCTGACCGACAAGCGCTATATCTCGACCATCGGCACCAACGGCTTCCAGGCGAGCGGCGACAACCAGACGCTGCTCGCGGGCGCGCCCCGCCAGTGGTTCGTGACGCTGAAGAAGGGGTTCTGACCTATCCATATGACGCTCCCCTCCCGTAGACGGGAGGGGATGGGGGAGGGCAGGGTGTCTCACAGAGACCAGCACCTGTGGCCTTTCCCTCCCCAACCCAGTTTCAGGTAAACGATGCCCCGCATCGTTTAGGTCATGCCGGGGGCATGACCGACCTGAAACTCGCCTGCGGGAGGGGCTTTACTGTGGGGCTTTCACACCGCCCACGCCCCGATATCCGCCTGTTCCCCGATCAACGCCAAGCCATGCGCGATCGAGGTGAGTTCGCCGCCGGTCGCGATCTTGCCCTCGCCGAAGCGCATCTCGAACATCCGCCGGATCGCGGGCATCAGCGAGGTGCCGCCGGTCAGGAACACCTGGTCGATCGCAACCGCTTCGGTCGCCGCCGCCGCCAGCGCCCGGTCGACCGCCTGCTCGATCCGCGCGAGGTCCGGTGCAATCCACCCCTCGAAATCCTTGCGCGACACGTCCGCCTCGATCGACAGGCCGCCGCCCTCGAACCGGAACCGCGCATCCTCCGTCGCCGACAGGTCGCGCTTCACCCGCCCGACCGCGTCGTAGAGCCGGTATCCCTGCTCCTCCTCGATGATCGCGATCATCCGCCCGATCGCTTGCGGGTCGAGTGCGGCGCGGCGCAGCTTTTCCAGCTCGGCCAGGGTCTTGCGGTTGCGCATCAGCGCCAGGCGCGACCAGTCGCCGAAATCGGCGAAATAGCCGCGCGGAATCTCCAGCACCTTGTCGAACGAGCGATATTTGCCGCCCGCGCCCAGGAGCGGCAGGACGAGATGGTCGATCAGCCTTTGGTCGAACCGGTCGCCCGCGATGCCGACACCGGCATGGCCCAGCGGCTCGCAGCGGCGCGCGGCGCCGGGCGCAGCGATGCGGACGACGGAAAAGTCGCTGGTGCCGCCGCCGAAATCGGCGACCAGCACGGTCGCGGGCTCGGTGATCCGCGACGCATAGCTGAACGCGGCGCCCAGCGGTTCATAGACATAGTGGATCTCCGCGCCCAGCCGCGCGAACATCGCGTCGTAACGCTGGCGGGCCAGCGCCTCGTCGGGCCGATGCCCGGCATATTCGACCGGCCGCCCGACGACGATCCGCGCCGCCTTGCCGTCGAGCACCCCGCCGCTGCGCGCCGCCATCCGGTCGAGAAAGGAACGGCCCAGTTCCTCGAAGCGATAGCGTTTGTCGAACACGGTGGCATGTTCGAACACAGGCGAGGCGGCGACCGACTTGAACGACTGGATGAACCGGCTGCCGCCGGGGAAGTCGAGATATTCGGCGATCGCCCAGGGGCCCGCCTCGACCTCGATCCCGTCATCTTCCCAGAAGCACAGCGCCGAGCGGAAGACGGGGTCTTCGCCTTTCGGGGCCTTGAGCGGGACGAGGTGCGACTCGCCCCCCTCGGCGCGGGCGACGACCGAGTTGGTGGTGCCGAAGTCGATGCCGAGGATGTGGGGCGGGTTGGTCATGCGGCGTCCGCTACACCAAGCGTGCGATCAGGGGAGGAGTTTTTTGTTCGCGCGGAGGCGCGGAGACGCGGAGGTGTTGGGGGGAGGAGCGGTTCAGCCTGTGCTTTCGGGCGGCATACAGGATTCACGCGAAGCCGCGAAGGCGCACAGATGTGCTGGTTGATGGGCAGACGACGTCGCGCCTTCGCGGCTTCGCGTGAATCCAATGCCTCCCGCTCGCGATGGCGGGCTGAACGGACCTTGCACCGAGCCCTCTCCGCGCCTCCGCGCGAGCTATTGTCCCGAACCCTGCACCGGCGGCGTCAGGTCCGGCCATCGCTCCAGCATCGCCGCCGTCACGCCGTTGGTCCAGCCGAACCCGTCCTGTGTCGGATATTCCCCGCCGCCGCCGGGCTTGCGTTCCTCTACGTCGTATTTTTCCAGCAGCTTGCCCGTCTCGGCATAGGTGCGCGCGACGGTGGCGATCCAGCGGCGGGCGATGTCCTTGGCCAGCGCCTGTTCGCCATAGCGGGCCAGTCCCTCGACCGCGATCCATTGCAGCGGGGCCCAGCCATTGGGGGCATCCCATTGCTGGCCGGTGCGGATGCCGGTGGTGCGCAGGCCGCCCTCCCCGACCAGCGTGGCGCGTGTCGTCGCGGCGACCGCGCGGGCCTGTTCGGCGCTGGCGAGGCCCGCGAAGAGCGGGAAGAGCGAGGCGGCGCTGCGGGCGGGCGTCGGGCGCTTGGCGATCCGGTCCCAGTCGGCGAAGCGTGCCTCGCCCGCCACCCAGAGGTAGCGGTCGATCGCCGCCTTGCGCCGCGTCGCCAGGGCGGAAAAGCGCTGCGCGGTGGCGGTGTCCCCCAACGCCCGGGCGCGGGCGGCGATGCGGGTCTCGGCGATCCACATCAGGCTGTTGAGATCGACCGGCACGATGTCGGTCGTATGGATCGTCTCCAGCCGCATCGGGTCGGTCAGCCAGCGCGAACTAAAGTCCCAGCCCGACTCCGCCGCCGCGCGCAGGTCGCGCTGGACGATGGTCGCGGCCCTCGGCGCGGCCTTGGCGGCGGTTTCGCGATCCTCGCGCCAGCTTTCGTCCCGCGGCGTATCGCGCGCGTCCCAATAGCGGTTGAGCAGGCTGCCGTCCGGCATCCGCACGACGTGGCGACACGCGCCGCTCGCGTCGAGGCAATCGGCGCCCGCCATCCAGTAATCATGTTCGCGGATCAGCGCCGCCAGCCGCCGCTTCGCCAGCGCCGGATCGCGATTGTCGGACAGGTCCATCATCAGCGCCAGGAAGGGCGGCTGCGACCGGCTGAGATAATAGGTCCGCGTGCCGTTGGGGACATGGCCGTAACGCTCGACCAGATCGACGAAATCGGCGAGCATCGCCTCGATCAACGGCGTCTGGCCATCGGCCTTCAGGCCCAGCATGGTGAAATAGCTGTCCCAGTAATAAATTTCCTGGAACCGGTCGCCCGGCACGACATAGCCATGGTCCAGGCCCAGCGCCGACGAGCCCGCAACGGCTGCAAAGGGCGCGCGGCCCAGCACCGGCCAAAGCTCGCGGATGCGGGCGCGCAGCGGCGGCTTGCCCTGGGCGTCGCCGCGTACCGAGAAATGGCGCAGCACGAAGGCGGTCAGCGCGGCCTTGCCGACGGGCTTGTCGCGGGCATAGGCGGCCAGGATCGCCTTCGGGTCTTCGCGCGGCACCGCATCGGCGAAGGTCTTGCCATCGGGAAATATCTGCGCCGCCTGCACCGCCTCGAACAGCGGGCCATATATGTCGGCAGGCGAGGGCGGCATCACCTGCCCCTGGAGCAACAGCGCCAGCGCGGGCAGCAGGACCAGCGGGCGGAACCGGGTGGCGATCATCAACCTCTCCTGACTCTTATGTTCTGGCGACACGCGGGAGCGTGATCGTCGCCGCCAGTCCGCCGCCCGGGGCTTCGTCCAGCCGCAATTCGCCACCGTGCAGTTCGACGATGTCTCGCACGATCGACAGGCCGAAGCCATGCCCGTCGCCGCGTTCATCCAGCCGCATCCCCGCCTGCGTCGCGCGAAGCCGGTCGGCGGCGGGGATGCCGGGGCCGTCATCGGTCACGCTCAGCCGAACCAGCCGCCCCTCGGCACTCGCCGCGACCGTCACGCGGGTACGGGCATGGCGCGCGGCATTGTCGATCAGATTGCCCGCGACTTCGTCCAGGTCCTGCGCATCCATCGCGACGGTAAGGTCGTCGGGCAGAGCGACCTCAATCGAGAGGGCGCGCTCGGCATGGATCCGGCCGATCGCCGCCGTCAGGTCGTGAAGCGCGGGGGCGAGGGGCGTGGCCGCGCGCACCGCACCTGCCTGCACCCGCGCCCGCGCGAGATGGTGGCGGATCGTCGCCTCGATCCGTGCCACCTGCTCGGCGCGGGGCGGATCGTCGGCCAGGTCGAGGGCGAGCGTCGCGACCGGCGTCTTCAACGCATGGGCGAGGTTCGCGGCCGCGGCGCGGGCATGGGCCAGCGCCCGCTCGCTATCGGCGGCGAGTGCGTTGAGTTCGTGCGCCAGCGGTTGCAACTCGGCCGGTTGGTCTTCGTCGACGCGGGCCCGTTCGCCGGTGCGGATCGCCGCCACCTCTTGTACCAGGCGGCGCAGCGGGCGCAGACCGAGGCGAAGCTGGACCAGGCTCGCCGTCGCCAGCAGCACGCCCAACCCGGCCAGCATCGCGAGCAGCGGCACCAGCGCCGCGCGGACCGGCCGCGCCACCACCGCGCGTGGCGCGGCGGCGCTGATCGTCACGGTGCCGCGGGCGGACGGGATCGTGATCTGGCGCGCATGAACCCGAATGCCCTGTTCGGTGCGCCCCTCGGCGGGGTGGGGCGGCGTGACAGGCGCGGGGCCGGGCG
>Ga0209816_1001414_pt1 | contig 18008 bp, 17 predicted proteins | sample CoawatmetaG01DNA_FD_187509 | JGI IMG/M metagenome (GOLD analysis project Ga0209816, IMG submission 187509) | Marine microbial communities from the West Antarctic Peninsula - Coastal water metaG017-DNA (SPAdes) (version 2) | ecosystem: Environmental > Aquatic > Marine > Coastal ... | reverse complement strand
CATTTTATATGTCATTTGTAATAGTAATCTGTTGTTAATATGTCTAATATAATGCATTTACTTTCCAAGAAAAGCTATGTTTGAATTAAAAGAATCCAAAGAAATTGAATTGCTAAATGTGAATGCGCAGATTTATCAGCATTCTAAATTTAATACTCAACACATTCATTTAGATTCTCCTAATGATGAGAAAGTATTTATGGTTGCATTTCGTACCATCCCAGAGGATTCGACTGGTGTGGCCCATATTTTGGAACATACTTCTTTGTGCGGTTCTGAGAAATACCCAGTCCGCGATCCTTTTTTTATGATGATCAGAAGATCATTAAATTCATTTATGAATGCTTTTACCTCGAGTGATTGGACGGCCTATCCATTTGCAACTCAAAATAATAAAGATTTTCAGAATTTACTTGATGTTTATGTAGATTCAGCTTTTTTTCCTAAATTAGATCCATTGGATTTCTCTCAAGAAGGCCATAGATTAGAGCTTGACTCCAATCAAAATCTTGAGATAAAGGGTGTGGTTTTCAATGAGATGAAAGGTGCTATGAGTTCGCCAACAGATCAATTATGGCACGGGATGTCAAAACACCTTTTTGAAGAAACTACCTATCATCACAATAGCGGCGGAGATCCAGAAAAGATTATTGATTTAACGCATGAGGATTTAGTTGCTTTTCACCAAAAACACTACCATCCAAGTAATGCAACTTTTTTTACATTTGGTAATGTGGTAATTGATGAGATTCACGATCATTTAGAACGGAATGTATTTGAGAAATTCACTCCGGCTTCGCAAAAGCTAGTTATTCAACCCGCTAAAATATTTACAGCCCCAGTGAGTGCTCAAGGCACCTATCAACCCCTACCAGGTGATGAAGATAATCATCATGTGGTTATAAGCTGGCTGATTGGAAACAGTCATGAGCCGCTAAATTTATTAGAAAAGTATTTTATGTCAAATATTTTGCTTGATAATTCTTCCTCCCCTTTAAGAAAAGCTTTAGAGCAAAGCGATCTTGGGAAATCCCCTTCCCCATTTCTTGGCATTGAGCCAAGCAATAAAGAAATTGTCTTTATGGCAGGTTTAGAAGGCGTTGCTGCTGATCAAGCAAAAAATGTTGAAGAATTAATTCTTTCAACGCTGCATGATTTAGTCAAAAATGGTGTTCCCAAGGAATTAATTTCTTCTGCGCTGCATCAGCTTGAAATTGGTCAAAGAGAGATATCTGGTGGCGGAATGCCCTATGGATTGCAATTAATGCTTGGATGCATGAATGCGTGTATTCATTACGATAATCCAATATCAATGCTAGATTTAGATGAAAACTTTACCAAGCTCAAAGAAAAGATCAGTAAAGAAGGTTACATAGAAAGTCTAATTGAATCTGCTTTGCTTTCGAACTCCCATCGATTAACTTACGAACTGAAGCCGGATTCTAGCTTTAATGACAACCTTGAAGAGTATTTCTCTTCTACACTTAAAGAAAAGGAAGAAACTCTTACAGATCTAGATAAAAATAAGATTATCAAGCTTGCTGATGATCTAAAGGCGAGACAAGAGGCAGATGATGATGCCAGCCTTCTTCCAAAGGTCACTATAGAAGATATTCCTCTCAAAAGAGAATATTCCCAGTTAAATGCATTGGTTGGCAACAGATCAATTTATGAAGTTGGAACAAATGGTCTGATTTATTCAGATTTTCTGTTTCCATGCAGTAGCTTAACTAATGAAGAATTATTATTTTCATCTTTATATACATTTATTATTACTGAAGTTGGCATCCAAGATAAATCATATGAAGAAATTCAAGCGCATCAATCAAAAATCAGTGGAGGGATAAGCGCAGCAATAAAACTTCAAACCAAAGAATCTTCAGAGCCTGGAACATTATTTTTAAGCATTGCCTCAAAATGTCTCGAAGAGAATTTTAATTCCATGGAAGAGTTGATATTCAATACTATAAAATCTGTGAGATTCGATGAAGAGAAGAGAATATTAGATTTATTGAATATCTTTGTTGCTAGAAATGATGAATCATTAAATCAAAATGGTCATTATCTGGCAATGAATTCAGCAGCTAGTTCATTAAATACTTTAGCAACTACTTCTTTTCATCTATCGGGCTTACAGATGATTCATCGCACCAAAGAATTAATTTCAAAGATTCAGCTAGACGGAGATGCCAGCTATATTATTAATATTCTTCAAAATATTCATAGCAAAGTCTCTAATAAACCACACAAAATTTTTACTGCTTGCTCAAAAGATGCCTTGAAAAATAAATTAGAAGAGTTTGAAGCATCTCAAGCTAATCAAGAACAGCAGTTGATTGATGCAGCTAAGTCTCAAATAGCCTGGATCACAGGCTCTCAAGTCTGCTACTGCGCTCAAGCATTTGCGGGGGTGGCAAGAGAGCACCCTGATTCTGCAGCTTTGTCTGTCTTAGCAACCGTTTTAAGAAATGGATTCCTTCATACTGCAATTAGAGAAAAAGGTGGTGCCTATGGTGCTGGTGCCTCAAATGATACAGCTACCAATACATTTAAATTATTTTCATATCGAGATCCTAAATGCAAAGAAACCTTTCAGGCATTTGAAGATGCAATTTCATGGGCTAAAACCTCAATTAATGAGCAGCATTTGGAAGAAGCTATTTTGGGTGTTGTTTCTTCGATAGATAAACCATTGTCTCCAGTTGGTGAAGCAAAAAATGATTTCAACTTCAATCTAGAGGACATCAACATAGACGATCGCCTAGCCTTTAGACAAAGAATTATTAATTGCTCAATAGAGGATCTAGTCAGGGTAAATGAAAAATATCTTACCAAAGAGTCTAAAAGATCAATTTTGGCCGGCGAAAGTTTTAAAGATCAGGCCGAGGAATTAAAGCTAGAGATATTAGAGGTTTAGCTTAAAAAAAGAAGAATCTCTTCCTTTTCAATTCCTTAGCGCAGCCCCAATATTGTTGTTGATACATCTCTGATCTAGCTTGAACTCTATCGGCTACATTGATGAGCCATTGCTTCTTACGATACGTCTTTTTTTTAAATCCTCCATAACCCTCATGATATGCAAGATACAAAGAGCGTGCATCAGTGGCTGAAAAGCCTTGATAAAAACCTTTGCTGGCATACCAGCCCGCAAAATCTGCTGAATCAGCAAAATCAGTTCGGCTCGACCATGTGTTGCCAGTTTCATTTTGGTACTCTTCCCAAGTATTTTTTAAAGCCTGCGAATATCCTAAAGAAGATGAGGGGCGAAACCACGGAATAAAGCCAAGAAGCTTTTTTCTTTCTGGTCTAATTTTTGCCTGAAAACTAGATTCTTGATGAAAAAAGGCCATTAAAACATAAGGAGGTAATTTCCATCTTTTTTCAGTTTTGATTGCTGCCTTGTACCAACTTTTCTTTTCTTTAAAAATTTTACAGATATCGTCTGGTTGCTCAGGCGGAGAATTTACACAAGATACGAGCAAGAATGGTAAGAGAATAGCTGCTCTAAAAGAATTTTTTTGGATCATTTAAAAAACTACCTATGTCATTTTCTTTTAAGATTTTAACATCAAGCTCTTTTGCTTTGGTAAGTTTAGAGCCAGCATTTTCTCCAGCTACTAGATAGCTGGTATTTTTTGAAATAGAGGATGTAACTTTTGCTCCATTTTCTAAAAGTATATCTTTCAGTTCATCACGTGACATTGTGGTCAATTTCCCGGTAATAGCAATTTGCAAGCCACTTAATTTACTACCCTCTTCAACCTTGGGTTTAGGCAAGATGATCTCCAGTAATGGCAAGAGATTCTCTATGATTTCTTGATTGCCTCGCTCATTAAAGTAGTCCTTAATTTTTGAAGCAACTCTTGGGCCTATATCCTGGATTATTAGCAATTCTTCAAAGGCAGCATCAGATAAAGCATTAAATTTTCCAAAATGCATAGCAAGGTTTCTAGCAGTTGTTTCTCCAACCTCTTCAATTCCAAGTGAGTAGACGACTCTAAAAAGATCAACCTTAGAGGCAAGGTGAATTGACTTAATCAAGTTATCAACTGATTTTTTTCCAAAACGTTCCAGTGATTCTAGTTCGATACGATGGTCCTGAAGTTTAAATATATCTGCGTACTCTTTCACAAATTTCTTTTGAATTAATGCGGATAGTATCTCTTGACCTAGACCATCAATATCCATTGCTTTGCGAGACACAAAATGTGTAAATTTACCTTGGATGATTTCAGGACATAGATTGTCTCCTGAGCATCTAATGAAAGGGCTATCAATTTTTTTCTCTTCTATTACAAGTCCTTGAGAAGATTGATTTTCAATATATTGATTGGCCTCATATAAGCTAGAAAATTTTTTTACTGGTTTTTTATCTGAGCTTAATACATGCCAATCAGATTGAGAATTAGTAACTACCTGAGAATTGCAGCAAGGGCAAGATTTAGGAATTGAGACCAGCGATCCCCTTGATTTTTTTAAAGGTATTACCCTAATCATCTTAGGAATTACATCGCCTGCCCTTTTAATGACCGCTTGATCCCCTATCCTTGGATCAAGTCTTTTCAACTCATCAATATTATGCAGGGTGCATTTACTTACATTCACTCCCCCAACGGTAACAGATTTTAGTTTAGCAACAGGGGTGAGAATCCCAGTTCGGCCAACTTGAAAATCAATAGCAACAATTTCTGTGATTGCCTCCTCTGCTGGAAACTTATGTGCAATAGCCCATCGAGGTGAGCGCGCTATTTCGCCTAACTGATTCTGCAAAGCAATGTTAGCAATCTTAAAGACTACGCCATCAATTTCAAAAGGAATTTTATCTCTACTGCTTTCTATTTCCTGAAAGTACTCTAGACATCCTTCTATTGAATTTACAGATCTGTTCAATTGATTCACAGGAAGGCCCCAACCAGCAAAACTTTTAAAGAGTTCATTCAAAGAAGCAAAATTCATGCCATCACATGCTCCAATACCATGAGCAAAGAAAGCCAATGGTCTTGAGCTAGTAACCATTGGGTCAAGCTGTCTCAGACTGCCTGCGGCAGCATTTCTTGGGTTCGCAAAGACTTTTTGACCCTCTAATGCTGCTGCGCTATTTAGGTTTAAAAAATCTGCTTTACTAATAAAAATTTCTCCTCGAACTTCAATCATCCTTGGAAAAGGATCATTAGATTCTTTTAAAGTTAGAGGTATAGATTTTAAAGTTCTAATATTAGAAGTAATGTCCTCTCCAACACTTCCATCTCCCCGAGTCACCCCTCGAATTAAAACACCATTTTCATAAACTAAAGATATGGCGGCACCATCCATCTTAGGTTCACAAAAATATCCTACCCTTGAGGTCCTAGGAAGGTTTTTAATGATTCGTTCATGAAAATCATAGACATCTTTTTCATTGAAAGCATTTGCTAGAGATAGCATCTGCTTGCGATGAGAAATACTTGTAAAATCAGTCTCTGGTTTTGTTCCTACTCTTTGTGAAGGAGATTCTGGAGTAATCCATAAAGGATTATCTGCTTCAATTTTTAATAAATTTTGAAATAGCTCATCATATTCACCATCAGATATTTTTGGTTCATCAAGAATATAGTAGGCATGATCATGATGACGAATATCATTTTGTAGTTTTTTATATTGTTCGTTATCGGTACTCATTTTATGAAATTTTACGTATCGATTTAATATGACTGATTTCTTGAGCCTTAGATTTATAGTGCTCTATCATTTGCTTGCTTAAAGGTGCTCTATTCTGATCGCATATGCTCGCGTGCAATTTCTCTGAAATATTGGATGCAGAATCAAGCATCTGATTTAATGCGCTTAGAGGATCTTTAGCCTGATAGAGATCTAGCGCCATAAACAAAATATGTGTTTGAGTACCTAGCTCTAAAACGCCAGGATTAATTCCACTTGCAACTCTAAAAATTTCTGTGCCGCTCTCATCTCGATAACTAAAAAATCCATCAACATACTTTGCATCTAAGTTTTTGAAGAGCATTAGCACCTGATCAATATCAAAAATTGATTTATCCATAGAGATTAAATTCAGAATGATAAGCTCTTGATCTGTTGACTCTTGATCAACACTGTCAAAGCTCAGAGTTCCTTGCTCTGCATTCCCATTAAATAGCATTGATTCAGAATCCTGAATTGTAGTTTGAATAAGCTTACGACTAAAAAATGGTTTAAAAAAAGCATACAGAACTAAAAGAAATGCCAACAAGGCACCTACAATCAAAAAAATTTCTGAATTAGAAACCATCAAGAAGCTGCTAATTTAAGCGCTTCCTTAACATCAACGGACACAACCCTTGAAACGCCTGCTTCCTGCATAGTGACACCCATTAAGTGATCGCTCTTTTCCATGGAAATCTTATTATGAGTAATAAAAATAAATTGAACTCTATCCGACATTTCCTCAACCATGGCAACAAATCTAGTAGCATTCAAATCATCTAATGGAGCATCTACTTCATCTAGCAAGCAAAAAGGTGCGGGGTTTAATTCAAACAAGGCAAATACTAATGATAATGCTGTCATTGCCTTTTCCCCTCCAGAGAGCTGAGAAATGGTTGCATTCTTTTTCCCCGGTGGCTGAGCTGTCAATGTAATACCGGAATTGAGGGAGTCTCCTTCTAGTAATTCCAAGGCAGCTTTACCACCACCAAATAATTTAGGAAAGATCTCCTGAATTTTAGAATTTACAGCATTAAAACTTTCATCAAACTTTAATCTTGATTCAGCATCTATTTTCTTAATTGCACCCTGTAGTTTTTCCAGCGCCTCATTTAAATCCTCGAGCTGAGCATCAAGCTCCTCCATGCGCTGAGATTCCTCTGCAATCTCGTCAGGGGCAGCCAAGTTAATAGCACCAAGTGAAATGATTTTAGCTTGCACACCTGCAAGTGACTGCTCAAGATTAGAAATATCCATATCCTTAAACTCTTCAGGGTTGATATCTCCTATGGCAAGGCCTGCTCTTGTGAGAGCTTGCGAAGCATTATCAAGGTTAACCTCAAAGGTTCTGAAATCTAACTTTAAATTATTTGACTGTTCTTCGAGGGCCCTAAGATCTAATGCAGCTATAGACTTCTTATTCTCAGTATCTCGAATAGACTCATCCACTTTAGATTGCGTTTGTCGAATTGTATTTAATTCACCCTCAGCAGAGGCGCTTTTTTGAATTAAGATGGCTAGCTCTCGATCAGCTTCATTTTTTTTCAACTCAGTTTGTTGAAGTAACTCTGTGAGGTTATTTTGTCTGGAAAGATATTCATCTGGTGCAGCCAAGTTAATAGATGATAGAGCTGAAATACTACTTTGAATTTCTGCAAGAGAGCTCTCTAGGTTAGCAAGATCAAGTGAAGCAAAGTCCAATGGGTTAATTTCTGAAATTTTAACCTCAGCTTTTTCTAAAATAATAGATGCATTTTCTAGATTAACCTCAAAGGTTCTAAGATCTAATTTTAAATTATTTTTCTGGGATTCCAGTGATCTCAACTCAATTGATGAGGCTGATTTCAACTCCTCGGATTTTCTGATCAACTCATTAACTTCCGATTTCTTGCTTTTGTAGCTATCAAGACTCCCTTCTGATTCTGCCTTCTTGGCTGTGAATAACACTAACTCTTTTTCAATCTGAGATTTCTTTTCTGCTGTTTGCAGAAGTATTTCCTCCAGTCTATTTTGTCGCTGTAAATATTCATCAGTCATACTTTTCGATTGGTCAGAGGCAATCTTTAAGATGCTGGTGAGTGCTGCTTTTAATTCTAAAGCTTTAGATTTAATAGAATCACCATTAGAGCCAAGATTGCCGAGTGATTCTAAAATGTTATCAAGCAAGTTCATTGCTTTTTCTTTAGGGCTTAAATTTTCTTGATTTATCTCTTTTTCAAGCGCAGCTTGATAGCTTACTTTTGCTCTCTCCAAATCACTTGCTGACTGAACTTCTAATTTCTCTAAATTTTGAAGGTTGGCTTCTTGCCTAGCAACATCAGTGCTGATTGACGAAAAACTACTTTGCGCTTCATCAAAGCTCACAGAAAGCGAAGCGTGATCATTTTTAATTTGCTCAATGGTTCCTTGATGTTTTTGAACCTCCTCTAATTTAAGTGCGATACTTGATTCAAGATCATTAATTTGAATCTCTAGTTTCTGCTTTTGCTCATTGGCTTGTAAGGCTTTGAGGATAGCAATATTCAGTTTAAGTTTATTTTCTTTTGGGTTTAATGTATCGAATGTTGACTCTTTCTCAATAGCCCTAGAATAACTTTCCTTGGCGGTTGCTAGGTCAGCTTTTGTCTGCAACTCTGTCTTGTTTAAATTTTGAATATTAGCTTCATATCTAGCTATGTCTGCACCAATCGAATAAAAGTTTTTTTGCGCTATCTCGAATGCCGATAAAACTGAAGAGTGCTCTGTTCGAATCTGATCAATGGTAGATTGTTGTGTCTCAACCTCAGCTGACTTTACGGTAATTTGATTTGCCAATGAGGATATCTGTGATGACAGCTTATCTTTTTGTGCCTTAGCACTAAGGCTATTTAAGATAGATATATTTAACTTTAAATCCTTCTCTTCAAGCTGAAATTTCTTATATTTTTCAGCAGCATTGGCTTGGTTTTGTAATCTATTTATTAATCGCTTAATTTCATCTCTAATATCCAAGACTCTCGATAGATTCTCTTTTGTTTTCTTAATTCGCTGCTCTGTTTCCTTTCTGCGTTCCTTATATTTTGAAATGCCAGCAGCTTCTTCTATAAAGCTTCTCATTTCTTCGGGCTTGGCGCTCACAATCTTGGATACCATCCCCTGCTCAATAATTGCGTAACTTCTTGGCCCAAGACCTGTTCCTAAAAAAATGTCTTGAACATCTTTGCGTCTGCATGAGGTATTGTTAATAGAGTAGTTTGATTGTCCATCTCTAGTCATCAATCTCTTGATAGAAATTTCATTATATTTTGCATATTCCCCACCTAATTTGCCCATTGAGTTATCAAATAACAATTCGATACTGCATTGACCTGAGGGTTTCCTTAAATCTGAGCCATTGAAGATGACATCTGACATAGAGTCACCTCTTAAATTTTTAGCTGAAAGTTCACCTAAAACCCATCTCACAGCATCAATGACATTTGATTTGCCGCATCCATTGGGGCCAACAACGGCGACCATATTTGTGGGGAAAGATATCCTCGTGGGGTCCACGAAACTTTTGAATCCAGCCAGTTTAATGTGTTTGAGCTGCATTAAATTTATCCTTTCCCCATTTTAAACTATTGTTCCTTTTTTAACCATTCGTTAGCATAAATAAATACTTGTTCTTCGTTATTCTCAGAGTACTTCAAATCAAGCGTCTTAAATATATGAAACATATTTTTTGAGCAAAAAACCACTAGTTCTAGTTGAATAATCTCCTGATATAAAAAAGCTGAAGGAAGATCGAAACCTTTAACCTCTGCATCAGATTTATCAAGCGATAAGACCTGGGAAAAATCTGGTGATAAAAAATCTTTTGCCGCGATATTAACATCTGGACCGCTGGGAATATTAACAATAGCAGTAAGTTTTTCAGCGTTACAACTAGCTGGCTCAGCAGCAACCAATAAAAGTTTTGCATCTCCAATTAACGGATATTTTGCATCTCTGAGATCTGAAAGTAAGCTGTATATAGAGACTTTAAAGCTTTGATCTTGAAAACTCGTATTCAAGATTCCTATAATGCTCTCAGAAGAATTGAAAGATTTCATATCTAAGGATTTATAAAAAATCTCAACCCCTAGTAAAAAAGAATCTTCTGTAGAATTCATTGTTGAAATAAATTTATTTAGAACTAAATCTGAAACCTGGAGATCATCTTGAAGCATCTTATATATCTGATCAGATTGCTGTGCATTCACCCATTGACCAAACAAAGGTTTTAAAGAAGTATGATTTAAAGAAAATGCTCCTAACAATAGAATTGTTAAAAGAAAAAGAAGTGGTTTCTGAGGTGAAACTGGACTCAGCAAATAGCTAATAATGGGCAGTGAGCATAAAAATAAGACCGCTAGAAGTATCAACATTAAAGCCTTCTATTTGATAGAAAAATTAACATTAAAATTCCTAAAAAAATAAATGGTCCAAACCATAATAAATAATTGGCACCTTCGAATGCTGGCCTATAGTCAGAAGAGGCTCCAAACCTATCGGTGACATAAGCTTTAATTTCTTTATCTGTAGATCCGGTAAGAATTAATTCATATACTTTTTGCTTTAAATCTCTAGATACTGGTACATCAGAGCTGGCAATGCTGCCACTGGTACATTTAGGGCATCTTATTTCAGATATTAAAGAATAAAATCTTTTCTCCTCAACGGAGTTATCAAATTTATAGATTGCTTCAGCTGGAAGAAAAGTAGTAAAAAAAATACAGCCGTAAAGAATTAAAGTGGATACTTTCATTGATTTGCCTGGGTAACGGCATTAATTAAAGGAACAAAAGTGGATTGCCATTTTTCTTGATTCAGCTCCCCTTGAATATGACCAATAATTTGCTGGTTGAATATCAAAAAAGTTTCTGGAGCTCCGGTGACTCCTAGATCAAATGCAAGATCGCCTCTTGGGTCATAGATTGAAAATATATATGGATCTCCCCTCTTTCCAAGCCACTGCTTAGCTTTCACCTGAGAATCTTTATAATTTAAGCCTATTAGTGTAATTTCATTTTTCGATAGCTGTGTTAAAAACGGATGTTCGACGAGACATGTAATGCACCAACTAGCCCAAACATTCAGCAAACTAATTCCATTAAATGCAGCCAAATCGATCTTGCGATCTTCTAGATCCTGCAGGTCAAATTGAGGAAGTTCTTTTGACTCAAAGTATGTAAAAGCATCATCCTTATCAGCAATTAAAATCGTGCCGTAAGTGATCAAAACTATTAATGGCAATAAAATAATTAAAGATCTATATATTGCACTCATGAAATTTTCTTTTTAAATATTGTCATTAGAATTCCAATTACCATTAAAGCAGAAGAGAACCAAATCCACTTTATGAAATAATTAATCTGCAAAGAAAAAGTCCAGCTTCCATCGTCCAGCTGATCACCTATTGTTAGATAGGTATCTTTTAAAGCTGTCGCATAGATGGCTGTCTCTGAAGTAATCTGCCCTCTAGCAAAATACTTTCTTTTTTCAGGATTTAGGTAAATGGACTGCCCATCATGAACAATGAATATTTCAGCTGAAATTACATCATGATTTGAAGCTTTGATATTTTGTAAATCTAAAAATTTGAATTCTGATATTGAATTATTAATATACTGTTGCTCGCCTAGAAACAAATTAACATTTTTTTGATAGCTTAAAATGCTATTCATTGATATTGCAAAGAACAGCAGTCCTAGCCCCATATGGGCAACAAAACTGCCTTTATTTAAATATGTCTTATTTTTTATAGACGCAACAGCTTTTAATAAATAGCTAATTATTATCAGCAAGCCAGAGTAAATTCCTACATAGGCCAGCAATGAGAAACTTTCTACAAAATACCAAATAAAATATAAAGCAAGGCTTGATATAACAAGAGTAGGTGTTAGTGCAATCAATAATGTGCGGGCTTGCATGCCTCTTTGCCATAGCGCTTCTAGAGAAATCATAATAAAAATAGAGGTCAGGAGAATTAAGGGCGCAAAAATAGTATTGTAATAAGGAGGGCCTATGCTCACCTTATCTCCGTTAATAAATTCAATAATCAAGGGATATGTCACACCCAAAAAGATTGAAAAAATTGCAGTTAACATCAAAATATTATTCATAGATAAAAATGACTCCTTGGAACCAGTCACTATTAATTTTGAGGAGTGCATGCTTGGAAGTCTATATGCGAATATCCCCAAGGCAATCAAAGTTATAAACCCAGAAAAACCCAACAAATACAAACCTCTTTGAGGATCATTCGCAAATGAATGGACGCTATCAATAATTCCTGAACGCACAATAAATGCACCAAACAAACTTAAGGCAAATATCAAAATGCCCAGAAACAATGTCCATGCTTTTAAAATGTTAGATTTTGAAGAAGCAAAGAGTGAATGCATGAATGCTGTTGCTGCAAGCCAGGGCATTAAAGCAACATTCTCAACTGGATCCCAGAACCAATACCCTCCCCAGCCAAGCTCATAATAAGCCCACCAACTTCCAAGGGTTATCCCTATGGTTAAAAAAATCCAAGCAATAAACGACCAATTTTTAATATCTTTCTCCCATGGGTAATTTATATCACCATGAAAAAGGTATGCCGTTATAAAGCTAAAAGATATTACAAAACCTACATAACCCAAGTAAAGTGTAGGCGGATGAATTGCCAAAGCAGGATCTTGAAGCACTGGATTAATATCTGCCCCCTCCAATACACCAAAAGGTAAAATTCTTTCAAAAGGGTTAGATGTTATTAAAAGAAATAGTAAAAAACCTAAGATAATAATTGTTAGCATCAACATGGTTCCTTTTTTCAAAGGGTGCTTGAGAGAAAGAGAGCTTATAAATAATGTGCTCCAAAGAGTTAAAAAAACTATCCACAGGAACATTGATCCCTCATGAGCACTCCATATCGAAGTAATTTTATAGAATATGGGAAGTTGTGAGTTTGAATGATTTGCAATGTAGCTAATGGAAAAATCATCAGTAATTGCTAGATAAACATAAAGCCCAAAAGAAATAAAAATTAACAAGCATGACTGATGAAATAATTTATAAGAAAGAATATCTTGATTTTTATGCTTCCCATATGTGTAAAAAAAGACATTGAAGATTAGCAGCAAAATAAGGCCAAGAGCTGAAGCCAATGATAAGAAATGAGCGATCTCCCCTATCATGAACTAGACTCAATCATAAGCTCTGGAGGCATGTAGTTCTCATCATGCTTAGCAAATATCTTCTCTGCAACAAACAATCCATCTGAGTAGAAGCCCAAAGCAACAACTCCAGAATTCTCTTTAAATAAATCTGGGACAATTCCATCAAAGGAAACTGGTACCTTGGCTTCAAAATCAGTTACCACAAAAAAAACTTTGGTTCCCTCTCGCTTAATTGAGTCTATTTCAACCATTCCACCAAGTTTGATGCGATATCCTGGTTTAATATCTGCTGCTAACATTTCAGAAGGTGAATAAAAGAGATCCAGTTTTGAATTCAGTGCAAATAAAACTAGTGAAGCCCCTATGGCTGATAGGAGCATGATGATAAAAAATTTCTGTAGCCTTTTTTTTCTATTCTGAAGCATTTTCTAACTTTCTCTTCAACACATTGAGCTTATATCGAACAATCAAAAAACTTACTGCAATTAATATAGAAGTAACTAAATAAACAGTCCATACATATATTCCATGGCCATCCATTGTTAAGAAATCTTGAAAATCTGTAAAAGAAAAATTAAACATGTGCCTGCACCCACTTTTTGTTCTTTTCCCGAGTCAAAATATAGAGCTTGCTAACAAGAATACCAAGAGCAATCATCGTCAATGTCATTCCAAAGATTGAAATAGTTAAAGGATAAAGCATGGATGGATCAATAGAGGTGCCTTCTGAGATAGAAATTGATGCGGGTTGATGCAGCGTGGACCACCAATCTACTGATTTTTTGATAATAGGAATATTGACTACTCCAACCACCACTAAAATGGACATTAAGCGATCTGCCTTTTCAGCATTTGAAAATGAGCTATGCAAGGTAATAATCCCCAAATACATAATAAATAAGATCAATGTAGAAGTAATTCTGGCATCCCATTGCCACCAGGTTCCCCAGGTGGGTATGCCCCATATAGAGCCAGAAAATAGAGCAATAAAAGTAATCATCACTCCAACTGGAGCAGCTGATTTAATGAGATAAGCTGCTAATTTTACTCTCCATACTAAATGCATTAACGCACAAATGGACATGAAAAAATAAATCAATTGAGCCAGCATTGAGGCCGGTACATGAAGAAAAATGATGCGATATGAGTTACCTTGAGTAGCATCCTCAGGCGCAAATGCCAGGCCCCATACCCATCCTAGAACAAGGCATGAAACTCCTAAAAACATAACATAAGGAAAAAAGAGGGCAGTAACCTCAACAAAACTTTTTGGCGATGAGAATCTATGGATAAATGATGTAAGCACAAAGAATATTATAAACTGAAGTCACTCATTCGAGATGAGTTTTTAGGGTTGCAGATATAATGATTGGCATTATTGCCGTTACTATTAAAGCTACTCCCGCCATCAATGCCGAGACCTCAAAAAAACCTCCTCCATACTGGACCGTTCTAACTCCCCGGCCCAAAAGAACAATAGCAGGTAAAGCTAAAGGCAGGCTTGCAAGCACTCCAAGCATTGACCCTTTATTGATCGATAGAGCGCTTCCAAAAGCAAATACATTAAATAAAATTAATGTTGAGATAGATAAGATAACGAAAATTTTTGGGACCTCGCTAACAGAAACTCCATTGGCAAAGGAGAAGACAGAGCCAATAAGCGCCATAGGAATTCCAATAAAAAAAACATAGGTCAGTATCTTGGCAAGAACAATTTTATAAAAATCTTTTTCTTCTAGATGAAGTTGCTCAAGAGAACCATCTTCATAATCTTCAGAAAAAATTGACTCTGTTGCCAAAAAAGAAATCATCAAAAGCGAGACTACAATGACTGAAAAATAGAATTTATTTAAATCATATTGAGAAATATCAATGCTCAAAGGAAAGGCAATTAAAACTAAAATCATAATCAACAGCGGTCCCAACCAAGATCTTAATTTATGTCTCAATTTGAAAGCTTCTAAAAAGAAAAAATTAATCATCTGCATTATCCGTAAGAACTAATTCACTGCATAAAATATTAGGCTCAATATGAGAAGTAAGAATGAGACTGGAATCTGAGGCTAACTTTTTTTGTAAAAATTTATTCAATAAATCTCTCGATGGATTATCTAAACCAACAAAAGGCTCATCTAAAACAATCAAATCAGATTGACTCGCAAAAATTCTAATTAAGGCTAATTTTTTCTGCTGTCCAAAAGATAGGTTAGCAGTCAATTCATCTTGCACCTTATTTAACCCAAGGGTGTGCATCCATGTAATTGCCTCTGGCAATGCTGATGATTTAAAAATTAATTCTAAATTCTGCATGGGAGTGAGGTAATGCTTAATCGCATTTTTATGACCAAGATATGAGACCTGAAGATTAGGTTTGCAGTAATCAACCCTTCCCTTGCTGGGTGAAGTAAGTTCTAAGATAATTCTTAACAAAGTGCTCTTCCCTGATCCATTGCCACCTTTAATATGGAGACCGCAGCCAGAATTTAATGAGAATGTAAGATTATGAAATAATCGTTTTTCATTAATGGAGTATCCTAAATTATTCGCAGTAACTAATTGCATAAAATTAATTTAATATAGATTTTCCTCTTATTGTAAGCGATGGTAGTGGATTTTGTGGATCAAGTCTTAGATAAAAACGTTTTGCGAGCTCTGCAAATGGATTTGCATTAATATCTCCAATTCCGCCTACTGAGAAATATAAAGATTTGGAGAAAAAAATTCCCTGTTCTATTTGTGGTACTTTATTTAAAAGAGTATTAATCTTTCCAACGCTCTGAAGAGCGCCCTTAAATTTACTTCCAAAATGATACCAACCCCAGAACTGATAATCAGATCTTGCAAAATGTAGTAATTGAGACCTAGCCATTTTTTTAGGGAACGCTCCCACTGGAATTAGTGAGATAACTTTAGAGTCTAATGCTGCAATTTTTGAATCTAAAATAGAAGGTAATTCTACTAAAGAAGAAAAAGGGCAGAGTATGCACTCTGTCCCGTCTTCAATTTGATAAGATTTAATCTTTGATAGCCTATCCTCAGATCCAACTACAATATAACTAACATCTGGGACTGATTCTCGCATCCCCTGGTGGCTAACTTGCCTTAGCTAATGCTTGCTCTATATCTGCAATAATGTCATCAATATGTTCAATCCCAATAGAAAGTCTTACATACCCTGGGCCTACTCCTGCTGCCAAGAGCTCTGACTCATTGAGTTGAGAATGGGTGGTGCTAGCAGGATGGATGGCTAAACTCCTTGCGTCACCAATATTAGCAACGTGATATAACAGCTCTAAAGAATTGATGAATTTTTTTCCAGCTTCAATTCCGCCTTTAATTTCAAAACCTTGAAGGCCTCCATTGCCACCGGATAGATATTTTTCAGCTCTCTCTTTTGGCTGACCTGTTGCAATGCCTGGATAAGAAACACGTTCAACCATTGGGTGGTTTTGAAGAAATTCTGCAACTTTTTGGCCGTTAGCTGAATGTTCTCTGATTCTTAGATTTAGAGTTTCAAGGCCCTGAATAAACATAAAAGCATTAAAAGGACTCATGCAACTGCCTAGATCTCTTAAAAGAGTGGTTCTTGCCTTTAATATATATGCAATTGGTCCCATTGCCTTAACAGCATCGACCCAGACCAAGCCGTTATAAGAAGGATCTGGTGTATTCAATGCTGGCTGTCTCTCAGGATGAGCCTCCCAATCAAAATTACCACCATCAATAATAATTCCACCAATTGAGGTTCCATGACCTCCAATATATTTAGTGGTTGAATGGACGGTAATTGCAGCGCCATGCTCAAATGGCTTGCATATTATAGGAGCGGCAGTGTTATCTAAAATTAATGGTATCCCTAATGGTCTCCCGATTTCTGCTACTTCTGAAATTGGAAAAACTTCAAAACTAGGATTCGGTAAAACCTCTCCATAATAAGCGCGAGTCTTTTCATCTGTAGCATTAGCAAAGTTCTGAGGGTCAGATGGATCAACAAATCTTACTTCAATGCCCATATCAGAAAAAACATTTTTAAATAAATTATAAGTTCCACCATAAAGATGAGAAGAGGCAACAATATTATCTCCAGTTCTTGCAAGATTTTGCACAGCAATAGTAGAAGCAGACTGACCAGAAGCTACTGATAAGGCTGCAACTCCTCCCTCTAGAGCAGCGATCCTTTCCTCAAAGACTGCATTAGTAGGATTCATGATTCTTGTATAGATATTACCGAGTTCTCCTAAAGCAAAAAGGTTTGCTGCATGATCAGCATCATCAAACTGATAGCTTGAAGTCATGTGAATAGGAACTGTTACTGAGTTAGTAGTTTCATCTTTTCTCCAACCAGTATGCAAAGCAATAGTTGCGGGATTTGTGTAGTTTTTATCAGACATTATTTTTAAAAGTTTATTAAAGAACCCCTAGTTTAAAACAAATCCACTCTTTTTCCCAAGAGTAAAGAAAAATTACCAAAGCCTTTATGTGTTAAAAAAAGACAATTGATTAAAAAGATTCCTTTTTTTGTAGCTAAGCTACTTAAAAAGTTTTAATTAAGTGTTGTTTTAAAAGCATTTAGTAAATTTATTGACTTTTACAATGAAATAAATTTCAATCCACTACATGTTAACTATTTAGTAAAAAATCATGGCTAAAAAATATGTAAATTTTAGAGTTGGTGGAAGCCCACAAAAAGTAAACGATGACTACTCAGTCTGGACCAATGATCTTTTAGGAAAAGTCATTGCAAGTAAAACTGTTATTCAGCCAGGCAGATCAACAGTGGGTCATAGATTAGTTGAGTCTGACGTTGTTTATATTGTTGTGAATGGTCGTGGAACCATGGAAGTGATTGAGTATATGAATTCAATGAATGGGCATGGTCAAGATCCTAGCCAAGGAATCGAGCATCAAGACTCATATGCACTTACTCCAGGAGACGTCATTCTTGTTCAATCAGGTGATTTTGTAAAAGTAGCAAATGAATCTGATCATGATCAGCTAACTTACTTGAGAGTATTTGATAGAGAAGGCTGGAGACAATAATTTTAAGAAGGCAATGAAGAGCTATCAACCAATAAGTTCATAGCTTCTTCTACCGAGTATGTATCAGTTTTATTCTCACTAAGGTTTCTAATTGAAACAGTATTCGAGGCCATCTCCTCTTTT
>Ga0209816_1001411_pt1 | contig 18028 bp, 19 predicted proteins | sample CoawatmetaG01DNA_FD_187509 | JGI IMG/M metagenome (GOLD analysis project Ga0209816, IMG submission 187509) | Marine microbial communities from the West Antarctic Peninsula - Coastal water metaG017-DNA (SPAdes) (version 2) | ecosystem: Environmental > Aquatic > Marine > Coastal ... | reverse complement strand
GGTGCAGTTCAGCAAATTCGATCAGCTTCGTGCGGCTGGTCAGGTCCCATTCACGCCAAGGCGCGATGACCTTAATGTCTGGGTTCAGCGCATATGCCGCCAGCTCAAACCGAACCTGATCGTTGCCTTTGCCCGTTGCGCCGTGGGACACGGCATCGGCGCCTTCAAGCGCTGCGATTTCAACAAGACGTTTGGAAATCAGCGGACGCGCGATGGATGTACCGAGCAGATACAGACCTTCATACAGCGCATTGGCGCGGAACATTGGAAACACGAAATCGCGCACGAATTCTTCTCGCAGGTCTTCGATATAGATTTTCGATGCACCCATCGTTTCGGCCTTGGCGCGCGCTGGCTCCAGCTCTTCGCCCTGACCTAGATCGGCTGTAAATGTCACGACTTCGCAGCCATATTCGGTTTGCAGCCATTTCAGGATGATCGAGGTATCAAGACCACCGGAATACGCGAGGACAACTTTTTTCGGAGCGGACATAAGTACGGGCCTTTTCAGAAGTGTGAATTTTCCAGCGGGGTAACGGGTTTTGTTGGGCCGCGCAAGGATAGCGGATTGACGGGGCAGGGCGCGCAATGCAACCAAAGGCAGACGAGATTGATCACCTAAAGGAAATTGCCCGTGGCTTGGAATATTGTGCGACACGCGTTTGTCATTGTTTTTGGAAATTTGAAGGAAGCTTTGAAGGCGTCAGTTGCGCCATTTGTAATGTTGGTTTGTATCATAGCTGTTTCGGCTTTTCTTTTGGGATTGCCCATCGGAGGTGAACAAACGACGCTCGCAAACGCGAATTTTTCAGGTTCACTTGCTCTTCTCTTCATTATTATTGCTGTTGCAGTGATGTTTACCTTTGGGTGGATCGCTGTGACATGGCATCGATATATTCTGCTAGAGGAATATCCCGGAGTTGTGCCGTCAATATCGGATCGCCCGATTGGTACTTATATCGCGCGCATGCTGATGATCGTTTTGCAAATGTCATGCGTTATGATCCCTTTGATGTTTCTGGTGCTGCCTTTGATAATGGGCGGTGGTGGCAACACTATCACTGGTATCGTTGGAGTTGTCGGGTTGAATGTCATGCTAACATTTATTTGGTTGCGGGTCAGCGTATCGCTGCCGTCTGTCGCCGTAGGCGAACAAATGGGCAGTGTGGAGGCGTGGATCAAGACAAATGATGTTTGGGAAATGATTTTGGGTATTAGCATCATTGTGATCGTGCTAAACTTCGCCGCGACTACGATCGTTACAACGCTATTTTCCGGTATTCCGGTTGTTTTGGGTGTTTTGAGTATCGCTGTTCAGTGGGTCAGCATGATGGTTGGAATCAGCATTCTTACCACCATCTACGGACATGTTATTGAAGGTCGTTCTCTTACAGGTACCTAAAACGACAAGTTCGCTACAAATGCAGCGTCGCCATCATTCGCTAGTTCTTGAATGGCGTCGCTAGGGTACATCCAGACAGCTTCGTGGCTCGCCTCGCGTGGGGGGCCGTGTCGCCGAACCGGCATTGCCGTATAGATATGACACAGCTTTTCAGCGTGCATTTCATAATCGGGCATCCAGACAAATTTGCGGAATGCGCCAAGGCGGCGGGGTTTCGCGATGCTCCAGCCAGTTTCCTCGAATACTTCGCGGTGAAGCGCTTGCAACGGGCTTTCTCCAGCGTCAATTCCGCCACCGGGTAGTTGGAATTCGTAATGCGGGGCTGCTTGGTAGGTCAGCAAAAGCTGTCCTGCGTTGGGCAAAATTGCATAGACACCAGCGCGCAATGTGTACTGCTGCCCGACTTTGGGTAAATTTCCGTACCGTTTGATCATCGTTGCCCCCTTGGACCGTGGCTTGTCCTGACTATATAGGCGCGGTATGCCAATTGCGCACATGTAAGGAAAGCCCATGACCACCGGCAAAATTGCTTGGGACGATACCGTCCTGCCATTTCAGCTTGACGCGTCCGATATTCGGGGGCGCGTCGCGCGTTTGGATACGGCATTTGAAGAAATTCTGGCCCAGCACGATTACCCACCGCTGATCGAAAGCTTGGTCGCTGAGATGGCGTTGCTGACCGCGATGATCGGCCAATCGATGAAAACCCGTTGGAAGCTGTCGTTGCAAGTCCGCGGCGATGGTCCTGCGCGTTTGATCGCGACCGATTATTATGCGCCGATTGCTGATGGCGAACCCGCCCGCATCCGCGCCTATGCGTCGTATGACAAAGACACGCTGGATCATAACGCTGTACCGTTTAGCCAGATCGGCAAAGGTTACTTTGCGATCCTCATTGATCAGGGTGAGGACATGACCCCGTACCAAGGGATCACGCCGATTGCCGGTGGATCACTGGCATCTTGTGCCCAGACGTATTTTTCGCAATCAGAGCAGTTGCCGACACGGTTCGAGCTGTCCTTTGGTCGTAGCCAAGTGCCTGGTGAAACAGAGCAATGGCGCGCTGGTGGTATGATGCTGCAGCACATGCCGAAGGCGTCCCCTGAAATGTCCGGTGAAGGCGGGTCCGGCGAAGATGGTTTAATCGAGGCGTCTGACATTCTGACGGCGGGCGAAAGTGAAAACTGGATTCGTGCTAACGCATTGTTGGATACGGTCAATGAGATCGAATTGATCGGCCCGACGGTAACTCCAGCTGATTTGTTGCTTCGCCTGTTCCATGAAGAAGAGCCGCGCGTCTATGACCCGCAGCCTGTCAAATTTGGGTGCACCTGTTCCGAGGATAAAGTGCGCCAGTCTTTGTCGATCTATTCGGCCAAAGACATCAAATATATGACAACGGACGAGGGCACGGTCACAGCTGATTGTCAGTTCTGCGGATCGCATTATGTCTTTGACCCAACATCGCTTGGGTTCGAGGCGAAAAGTGAAGACGCCTGATCTACGCCAAACATTGATGGATGCGCTGTCTAAGACGGGCCGTGCGTCCTCTGACTATGACCTAAACAAAGACGTGGCTTTACCGACTGGCCGAAAGTTGACGCCAGCGTCGGTGCTGATCGCAGTGCGCGCGGATACTGGCCGCCTCATTCTAACCAAGCGGTCCGCCAAGCTGAAACATCACCCCGGACAGATTGCTTTTGCTGGCGGTAAACAGGATTCCAGTGATGTGGACGAAATTGCCGCTGCGTTGCGCGAAGCTCGCGAAGAAATCGGCCTGATGCCGGATAGTGTCGAGGTTCTTGGAACGCTGCCTCCGCATGAGACAGTTACCGGATACACGGTGACACCCGTTGTTGCATTGGTTCATGGCGCGTTTGATCCGACACCCGAATTGGGCGAAGTTTCCGAAGTGTTCGAGGCGCCACTGGCCCACGTCTCAGACCCCACAATGTTCCGTATTGAGGGTCGCCATTGGCGGGGGCATCGTCGTCAGTACTTTGTCGTGCCTTATGGCCCCTATTATATTTGGGGTGCTACTGCCCGCATCTTGCGTGCGCTCGCGGATCGTATGACATGACGACGCTTGATGCCCCTTGGCTGCATGGCCCTGCTCGCGGCGTTTGTACGATGCTAGAAGACGCCGGTTATCAGGCGTGGTTTGTCGGTGGGGCGGTGCGCAATGCGCTGATTGATGTACCGGTGTCTGACCTTGATCTATCGACCGATGCGCTCCCTGAAACCGTGATGTCGCTTGCCAAAGCCGCTGGGCTGAAGGCGATTCCAACAGGGATTGATCACGGCACAGTGACGATAGTGTCTAATGGCGAACCGGTCGAGGTCACCACGTTCCGCCGCGATGTTGCCACCGATGGTCGGCACGCCGTCGTGGCATTTTCAGATTCCATGGAAGACGACGCGCGCCGTCGCGATTTCACGATGAACGCGCTGTATTGCGATATTCGCGGTAAGGTGGCGGATCCGCTGGGTGGCTTGCTAGACCTGCACGCCCACCGCGTTCGTTTCATCGAAGACCCCGTGACGCGGATCAAAGAAGACTACCTGCGCATCCTGCGGTTTTTCCGGTTTTATGCTTGGTACGGCGACACGGACGCGGGCATCGATGCTGACGGCCTTGCTGCATGTGCGATGTATGCGGACGGGCTGGATGGATTGTCATCAGAGCGGGTGACGTCCGAGATGCTCAAGTTATTGTCGGCATCTGACCCAGCACCTGCTGTGGCCGCGATGGGGCAGTCGGGTGTCCTGATGCATATATTGCCAGGGGCCGCCCGCGATGTGGTCGCAGTTTTGGTACATCTTGAGCAAATTTTGGGGCTAGACCCCGATCCGATCCGGAGGCTTGTTGCACTTGGCGGAGAGCGAGATTGCTTGCGGCTATCAAATGCCCAGCAAAAAGCAATTGATGTCCGACTCGTTGATATGCCGCTGACTGAGCTGGCATTTCGTAACGGGGCCGACGCCGCAACGGATCGATATTTAATTGAACAAGCCAGCATGACCCAACCTGTTGATCCGGCACGGTTGGTTGATTTTGAGGCAGCCGCTGTTCAAATATTTCCGCTAAATGCAGCGGATTTGATGCCGGCACTTCAAGGTGCCGCGCTTGGCAAGTCGCTGAAGTTGGCAGAGGCAAAATGGATTGCGTCTGGCTTTACGCTTGCCAAGGCTGATCTTCTTTGAACGACCCAGACGCCATCTATCTGATGATGACTTATGTCTTCGTTGGTTTGTTTTCGCCGGGTCCAAACGTGGTCTTGCTAACGGCGTCCGGCGCACGGTTTGGGTTCAAGGCGACGGTACCGCATATACTTGGCGTGGCGTTGGGCGTTGGAATTATTGCTGGGCTAACAGGGTTGGGGATCGGGGTTCTGATTCAAACTGTTCCATGGCTTATCCTTGGCCTTAAGATCGTCGCGGCTCTTTGGATTTTATGGATGGCGTGGGGGCTTTGGCAAGCCCGTCCTGTCACGAAGCGCGAAACGGGCATCCGTCCGTTTAGGTTCGTCGAGGCGGTGCTGTTCCAAGCCGTGAACCCAAAGATTTGGATTGTCGCATTGGCCGCCGCGATCTATGTTTCCGACTTCCCGCCAAGCCAACAGGCGATGTATCTGGCGGCAGCATTTTCAGGCATCAATTTGTTCGTTTGTCTATTTTGGACTTGGGCGGGGTCTTTGCTGTCGCTGCTGCTGAATAACCCACGCGCATGGCAGATATTCATGCGGATTATGGCCGTGGCGCTGGCAGGTTTTTCGCTGGCGGTTTTCCTCTGACCTGAACCACGCTATGTCAGATGTATTACAATCAAAGGCAGACCTAGATGTTTCGTTTCTTCGAAAATCTTGTCGACCCCTATACAAAGTATGAGGCGACCGACGCACCATCACAGCGGCTTTTGCCGTTCCTAATCGATTACACGCGTCCATTTCGGAGGGTGTTTTGGATCACCGGTGCCTTGTCGGTTATTGTCGCCATCGTTGAGATTTGGTTGCTAGGCTATCTTGGGCGGCTGGTAAATATTTTGTCTGATGGTACGCCTGCGCAAGTTTGGGTGGAATCGGGGACCGAACTGGTGCTTGTCGCGATTTTTCTGCTGACGATGCGGCCGTTGACCCAAGCGTTGCACGTTCTGCTATTAAATCAAACGATCATGCCGAATATCGGAACATTGGTGCGTTGGCGTGCCCACCGTCAGGTGCTGCGCCAATCTGTCGGCTGGTTCGAAGATGACTTTGCCGGACGCATCGCCAACCGTATTATGCAAACACCGCCTGCGGTGGGCGAGGTGGTGTTTCAGGTTTTCGACGCGCTGACGTTCTCGATCGCCTATCTGGTGGGTGCGCTGATCCTGCTTGGCGATGCGGATATCCGGTTGATTATTCCACTGCTTATCTGGTTCGTTCTTTATGGTATTTTACTGCGGTGGGTTGTGAAAAAGATAACACCAGCGTCCGAGGCGGCATCAGACGCACGAAGCGCTGTAACCGGGCGTGTCGTTGATAGTTACACCAACATTCATTCGGTTAAGATGTTCGCGCACCATGATCGCGAAATCGACTATGCAAAAGAAGTGATCGAGAAAGCCCGCTTGACGTTTCAACAGGAAATGCGGCTCTACACGATTATGGATATTTCGCTTAGCGTGCTGAATGGATTCCTGATCGTTGGTGTGGTCGCTTGGGCGATTTGGTTATGGGTCCATGGTTTTGCAGATATCGGTGTCGTCGCACTTGCCACTGCTTTGACTCTGCGCATGAACGGCATGTCTGGTTGGATCATGTGGGCGGTGTCAAATTTCTATCGTAATCTGGGTGTGGTTGCTGAGGGTATGAAAACGATTGCACAGCCGGTCATGTTGCTTGACGGACCTGATTCAAGACCGCTGGTAATCGCGGATGGTGCGCTGGAATTGCGTGATTTGTCCCATCATTACGGTAAGGACACAGGTGGCCTGGACCACATCAATTTGAGTATCGCGGCGGGTCAAAAGGTCGGGCTTGTTGGTCAGTCAGGTGCTGGAAAATCGACCCTCGTAAAGCTTATTTTGCGATTTTACGATGTTGAACAGGGAGCGATCATTATCGACGGGCAAGTCATTGCCGAAGTGACCCAAGACAGCCTGCGGTCCGCAATCGGCATGGTGCAACAGGACAGCTCGTTGCTGCATCGGTCTGTGCGTGAAAACATTATTTATGGTGATCCTACGGCGACCGAAGACCAGATCATCGCCGCTGCCAAAAAGGCAGAGGCGCATGATTTCATTCTTGGGTTGGAAGATAGCGAAGGCAACAAAGGTTATGATGCCCGTGTCGGCGAACGTGGTGTTAAGTTGTCTGGCGGTCAGCGGCAGCGTATTGCGTTGGCCCGTGTGATTTTGAAAGATCCACCGATATTGATTTTGGACGAGGCGACAAGCGCGCTTGATTCCGAGGTCGAGGCAGCAATCCAAGAGACGTTGTATAAAATGATGCAGGGTAAAACCGTCATCGCAATTGCGCACCGCTTGTCGACCATCGCGCAGATGGACCGGATCATTGTTATGGATCAGGGGTGTATAATTGAAGACGGCACACACAACAGTTTGCTTGATCAAAACGGAAAATATTCAAAGTTCTGGGCGCGGCAGTCCGGTGGATTTTTAGGACAAACATGAGAAACGCAAGCAACCTGATCAACCCGAATGCCCGTGCAGAAGGGCCGCCGCCCAATACGTTTACAGCGTTCTTTATTTGGGCGTTTAACGGCAGCTTTCGCTATATGGCGCTAGGCAGTTTTGTGTCCGTCATTGCAGGTGTGCTTGAGGTTCTTTCTGCGCTGATCCTTGGTCTTGTGATTGACGCCGCGCTTGATGTGGATCGCACACAGTTTTTCGACACGAATATGGGTCTATTGCTTGGCGTCGCTGCGTTTTTCATCGTTTTGCGTCCTATTGTGATGGGGGCGTCCGGCGTGATGCAAGCCGTCGTGTTGCGCCCATCTTTGACGACCCTTATTTATGCGCGGCTGCATCGCCACACGCTGGGTCAGTCGGTCCAGTTTTTTGACGATGATTTCGCTGGCCGGATTGCGCAAAAACAGGGGCAGGCGGCCCGTGCTGCGACGAACCTAGTGATTGAAACGATCCACACGGTTGTTTTTGCGTTGGCGTCGTTGATCGGGTCGGTGTTGTTAATGCTGACCATCGATGGGCGCACCGCTGCGTTGCTTGCGGCTTGGGCTGCCGCCTATATTGTTTTGATCCGATTTTTCTTGCCGCGGGTGCGTGTCGCGTCGTGCAAAAAGGCAGCGCGCAGTGCGATGGTCACGGGCCAGATCGTGGATACCGTGACGAACATCAAAACGGTCAAACTGTTTGCGCACGACAGATTTGAGGACCGCACCGCGATTGATGCACTTGAAGACATGCGTCTTGCGACTGTTAGCTTTGGCTGGTTATCGGCTGGTTTTCGGTTTTGTCTGATGACGCTGGCTGGCGTGCTTCCGTTGATCATCGTGGGTGCGACGCTGTATTTCTGGACGCAAGGCACCGCGACCGCTGGCGATATTGCTATCGCTGGCTCCATCGGATTGCGACTAGCGCAGATGACGGGTTGGGTCAGTTTTACCTTGCTTGGCATGTATGCCGATGTCGGTGAAGTCGAGGACGCGATTCGCACACTGTCGCCTGCGCATACGCTTGTTGATGGCATCGACGCGGGGGTTTTGAATGTGACTGATGGGCAGATCAAATTTGATGATGTGATATTTATGTATGGCGGTGGCGCTGGCGGTTTGCATGGCATCGACCTGTCGATCGAATCTGGAGAAAAGCTGGGCATTGTTGGGGCGTCAGGCGCAGGGAAATCCACGCTCGTGTCCGTGCTTTTGCGGCTTTACGATACCGAAGGTGGTGCCGTTTTGATTGATGGACAAGACGTGCGAAACGTCACTCAAGAAAGCCTGCGTCGCCAAATCGGCATGGTCACCCAAGAGACAGCGATGTTTAACAGGTCTGCGCGCGCCAACATCGGCTATGGTCGACCAGATGCGTCAATGGTCGAAATCGAGGCCGCCGCGGCACAAGCCGAGGCCACGGATTTCATCAAAGACCTGCGCGACCATCAGGGGCGCAAAGGATATGATGCGCATCTGGGTGAACGGGGTGTCAAGCTGTCTGGTGGCCAACGCCAACGCATCGCGATTGCTCGCGCTATTTTAAAAGATGCGCCCATTTTGGTGCTGGATGAAGCCACAAGCGCGCTTGATTCCGAGGTCGAGGCATCCATTCAGTCTGCGCTAGAAACGGTGATGGAGGGCAAGACCGTCATCGCAATTGCGCACCGATTGTCGACACTTGCGCGCATGGACCGGATTATTGTGCTTGACGCGGGGCAGATCAAGGAACAGGGAACGCACGCCGACCTGCTACGTCAAGACGGGCTTTATGCGCGTTATTGGAACAGGCAGTCGGGTGGATTCATTAATGTCAAAGATGTGGCGGAATAAACAATGGCGATGATCGAAGGACTAACCCATCTGGGTCTAGGCAAAGTTGATGACGGGCGCACATTGTTGCCCCGTGTGTTGCCTGGTGAAGAAATCGAAGTTGCTCAAGATGGTACTGTACGGATTATCACGCCGTCCCCTGACCGTGTTGCTGCGCCTTGTCGTCATTTCAAAACCTGCGGTGGCTGTGCAATGCAGCACGCCAACGATGACTTTGTGGCTGCATGGAAGCTGGGTATTGTGCAGCGCGCGCTGTCCGCCCAGCGGATCACGACGACATTCCGTGATGTACTGACGTCGCCGCCGCAATCGCGCCGCCGCGCAAAGATTGCTGGCAAGCGGACAAAGGGCGGGGCGATGTTGGGCTTTCATGCTAAGGGCACGCATAACTTGGTTGCGACACCAGATTGCCAGCTTTTGACGCCCGGGATTATGGATGCGTTTCCAGTGCTGGAAAAACTGGTAGTGATCGCTGCCTCGCGCAAGGCCGAGATCGCTTTGACCGTGACGGAAACAGCCGCCGGTTTGGATATTTATGTTGATACCGAAACGCCACTGACACCTGAACTGCGTCAGACGCTTGCGGTGTTTGCCCAAGAAAATGGGATCGCCCGTTTGGTTTGGCCCCAAGAACCTGTTGTGACGATGAATCCGCCGGAACAGTTTTTGGGAACCACCCGCGTGACGCCACCCGCTGGTGCGTTTTTGCAGGCAACCAAACATGGTGAGGCCGCGTTGTTGGGCGCTGTTGAAGAAGTTACTGCCAAGGCGAACCGGATCGTTGATCTGTTTGCTGGGTGCGGGACGTTTGCGTTGCCACTATCTGCGCGCGCCGAAGTCCATGCGGTTGAAGGTGACGCCGACATGGTTGCCGCCCTTGATCGGGGTTGGCGCGGTGGTCGCGAGTTAAAGCGGGTTACATCCGAAGCGCGTGATTTGTTCCGTCGTCCGTTGGAACCTGATGAGCTGCGCAAATTTGATGCGGCTGTTATTGATCCGCCGCGCGCGGGAGCAGAGGCGCAGATCGCCACGCTTGCGGTTTCAGATGTTAAGACCATTGCGATGGTATCGTGTAATCCGGTTACGTTCGCACGCGATGCGGTCCAGCTGGAAAAAGCAGGGTTTAACCTAAATTGGGTGCAGGTTGTGGATCAGTTTCGCTGGTCGCCACATGTTGAAATGGTCGGCAATTTCACGCGGTCGTGACCGCGGTAGCAAATTTTTCCAGCACAGCACGCATGTTATGGTGTATGAATAGCCAAACGGCAAAAGACCGGGGGCAGAGATGAATATTACCAGACGACTTTTGATGATAGGCGCGGCCCTTGGGCTCGCTGGATGTGCGACTAAATTTAAGTCTTACGTTGGCCCCGAAATTACCCGTGTTCAAGTGTTCAAAGAGGCACGCATGATGCGTCTTTTGAGCGGATCGACGGTGATACGTACGTATAATTTCGAGCTGGGCTTCGCGCCAACTGAGCATAAGCAAATCGAAGGTGACGGGCGCACACCTGAAGGTGCGTATTTGATAAACCGTCGTAATCCAAATAGCCGTTATCACTTGTCTTTGGGCATTTCATATCCCGACGCAGACGATGTGGCTTATGCGCGGTCCGTTGGAAAATCACCTGGTGGAGAGATTTTCATCCACGGAACACCGACCAATTTCCTTGGCCAAGATGATTGGACATGGGGTTGTATCGCAGTGACCAATGAAGAGATTGAAGAAATCTATGCGATGGTGAATATCGGCACCATCATTTACATTCACCCCTAAAAGTTCCCCAGTTGAAACGGTACTTGCGTGTCTGCGGATGTAGATGTGGTTTGCACGACTGAGACGCCAATCACCGCATCACTGCCCATACTTAGCGTCCACCACAGTTTGCCAGCTGGTTCTTGGAACCACGCAATACCCATGCGGCGTGCTTTGGGGTCAAGGACAACGCCGCGCGTGTCGGCCTGACGCATCCATGCTGCCAGTGTTTCCAGCTCTGTTTCGTAGGATTCAGAGATGTTTTCGCCAATAACTTGTCCTTGGAATCCAGCGCGCTTGGCGCGATCCAGCGGAGATGACCCGTCAGACCCGAAAAGCCAAGGGCGGTTTTGGGCCGACATATCGCGTGAGTGGGTCGCAGCCGCTGCATTAAGTTGCGCGTCCAGTTCAACAGCGGGCACACCAGCTGCTTGGCGCAGCGTGTTCACGCTGTCGAGCATACGAAATTGAATGTCGCCGGTGTCGTTCGGCCCGATTTTATAAACCTGCGGTAATGGTAGGCCATCCGCGCCGATCCGTGCAGATGTGTTTGCACTACAGGCTGCCAGACCCATCAAGGTCAATCCGGTCAAAATCTTGCGACGGTTCATATGCGTACTCATTCCTAATCTGTTTAACCCTCTTAGCGTCTTCATAGACACACTTCAAACCTTGTTCAGCAAAGGTTCGCCAGTCTGACGATTGTTTGATTTGCATGGATCCAGCAAGCTGACTAAATAAACGTGAAATAAATCAGCACCTGAGACCGATGGAGATATTGATGAGCAGGTTTAAGAATCAAATACTGTCCCGCCGCAGATTTATCGCAGCGGGTGCTGCGACCATCGGGACTGGTGCAGTTGCCCAAACAACGAACAGCACGGAGATCGAAGTAGATATTGTTGGGGCTGTGACCCGTAACATTTCCAGTTTCCGGTCGCTTGAATGGCAACCGTATTTCGACAATCTGACCAATGGCGCCGTGCTTGTCGATTTGCAAAGCCGTGCGTTGCATTTTTGGTCCGAAGATCGGAGCATCTATAAGCTGTATCCGACATCGGTGCCGTTGACCGAGGATTTGACCCGCAAAGGCCGCACTTCAATTGTGCGCAAGGTCGTGGGTCCAAGCTGGCGCCCAACACCTTCGATGCTTGAGCGCAATCCCGAATGGCCAGCGTTTATTGGCCCCGGCCCTAATAATCCGCTTGGATCGCACGCGCTTTATCTGACGTGGCAATATTACCGTATCCACGGCACACACGATACGCGCAAGATTGGGCGACGGTCGTCGAACGGCTGTATCGGTCTATATAACGAACACATCGCCGAGCTTTTTAGTATGACTAAAAACGGTACACAGGTGTTGTTGATCTAGGATAATGGCCGCGCAGAAATCTGCCGCTTTTTCCCGTCCGAGGAAGATGGGTTAAAACCCATCCTACGGCGTATAGCATTGTCTTTTGTGACTTTCGCGGTAATCTGAAATGGCACAAAGGGAGCAGCACATGGCGCGCAAAACGTATCAAGGCCAAGATATCGCAGTTAGTTTTGATATGAAGCGCTGCATCCACGCCCGAAACTGTTTCTTAAAACTGCCAAAGGTGTTTGACCCTGCCCAGCGCCCGTGGGTCCAGCCCGACAATGCCTCTGCCGAAGAGGTCGCTGCAATGATCCGCACGTGCCCGTCAGGCGCGTTGGCTTTTCAAAAACCCGACGCCGATGAGCAACCGCCGATCATCAACCGCATTGCGGTGCTAGAAAATGGCCCTTTGGCTTTCATGGGAGATATCGTTGTTGACGGCACGGCTGACCAGCCGCGCGTTACATTGTGTCGTTGTGGCCTATCCAAGAACAAGCCTTATTGCGACTACAGTCACGTCGATGGTGGCTTTGTCGCAACCGGAGAGCCCGTGCCAAATACTCAAGCCGAGATCAACACTATTGGTGGCGAAATTGATATTGCGCGTGTGTCGAACGGCCCGCTCAAGGTTATTGGCAATCTAGAAATCACGACCGGAACGGGCCGCAAGATTGCGCAGGCTGAAAAGGCGTTTTTGTGCCGCTGCGGCGCGTCCAAGAACAAACCGTTTTGTGACGGCAGCCACAAAGGCGCCGGTTTTGTTGATCCTTAAGGCTTAACCCAGCCTGCCAGATTTTCATCGATGATCCCGCAAAGAGCCGAGATATGCGCCGGACTATCGTTGAGGCAAGGGATATACAAAAAGTCCTCTCCACCAGCCTCTTCAAAGCTCTCTTTGATCTCTTCGTTGATCTCTTCCAGCGTCTCAATGCAGTCGGCGGAAAACGCAGGTGCGCAGATCGCAATGCTTTTGACGCCATCCTCTTTGGCCAGTCGCGCAACCTCTTCGACGGTGTAGGGCTTTAGCCATTCCTCTCTCCCAAAAATGGATTGAAAGGTTGTCTTGATCTGTGTGTCATCCCAGCCAAGCCGTTCTTTCAATAGCCGTGTCGTTTTCTGGCATTGGCAGTGGTATGGATCACCTTCAAGCAGGTAACGTTTTGGAATACCGTGGTACGAACAAATGAGCATTTCCGGCTTTTTATCGGTTGCCGCATAGGCCGTTTCAATCGATTGCGCGAGCGCCTCAATGTAAGTTGGCTTTTCGAAATAGGGTTCGACAATCCGCGCAATTGGCTGCCATTTTTCTTCCATCAATGCGCGAAAGAATTGGTCATTTGCGGTCGCTGATGTGGCCCCAGCGTAATGCGGATAAAGCGGGAAGAACAAGATTTTGGTACACCCCGCCTCGACCATTTCGCGGACTTTGGATTTGGTCGACGGATTGCCGTACCGCATGCAAAAGTCGACCATCACGCTATCGCCGTACTGATCGGCCAAGGTGGCCTTGATTGCCTTCGTTTGCTTTTTCGTGATCGTCAAAAGGGGGCTTTCGTCGTCTTCTTCGTTCCAGATGGACCTATAGGCCGCACCCGACTTGGATGGCCGAATGGTCAGAATGACCAACTGTAAAATCGGCTGCCAAATCCACTTTGAATAATCCACGACGCGCTTATCCGATAAAAATTCGTTCAGATATCGACGCATCGACCAATAGTCGGTGTCATCGGGCGTCCCAAGGTTGGCGACCAGAACCCCTACCTTAGCTGGCATAATCTTTGGGTGGTCGGCCTGTGCGTGCACGGGGCACTGTGCTGCGGATCTGTCTGTCATATTACTGTTCCTTTGCGCCCATACGTAGCTGCGCAGATCGTTTGGTCAATTGTTATCATCTTTAAGCGGTGTTTCAGTAGTCCCCAGCACGTCTGCCAGTCGATTTGTCGCAGACCCGGGCCGGAGGGCTTTGGGTTGGCTATCGGCGGGTGCCCATCCGGTTAGCATAATAATCTCGAATGTGGCATTTACCCGACCTTCGTCATTGGTAAAGTGTTCCGCGTAAAGCGCCGCCGCTTCGGTCAGTATGTTGCGCATGCTGAAATGGCGGGGCCTGTGGTTCAGCGCGCTGTTTTCACCCATTTTGCGCAGATCGTGCATGACGTGGAAGGCGTTTTTATAGCTGACTTTCAATGGCACGCCATCAGCGACAGGCAGCGCAAGTCCAGCCCGTTGCAGCAACCCACCAAGGTCTCTGATCTCGCCCATCGGGGCAATCCGCGGAGATAAGCCACCGGCCACGACGGCCTCTGCTTCTGCCAGCGCGCTGCGCAGTTCGTGCAGGGTTTGTCCACCCAAACATGCGCATAGCAGCAGCCCATCGGGCTTTAGCGCGCGTCTGCATTGCACCAATTGCCCCACCGGATCATTCGCCCAATGCAACGTCATCACATGTAGCACTAGATCAAAGCAGGCTTCGGTTAGATCAAGCGTCTCGTCATCGGCCACAATAACCGCATCTGGGAACTGCGTTTGCCAAAAATCAGGGAAACCAGTCACAATCGCAACGGATTGAAAGGTTCTGTTAACCTCTTTGAGTCTTTCCTTAGTCTCGTTAGCAACGACGTCGTGCAGGAAAAGCGCATCTGGAACTGCGCGGGCGCGATTGCGTAAAAGGGCGGTGCGGTCGGTGAGTTTATCCATAACGGGTCATTTAGGGTGCAAACATGCAGATGCAAAGGATCATTCGTGCCATTTACCCCGCGCAATGTGTCGCGTGTGATGTGGCGACCACGGATGACTTTGGTCTTTGTGGCGCGTGTTGGCGCGATACACAGTTCATAAGTGGCACGATTTGTGATGCTTGCGGCACTGCGTTGCCTGGTGATTTTGGTGACTACGATGCCAAATGTGATGATTGTCTGCGGATTGTAAATCCGTGTACACGAGTTCGATTCTCGTACTCGCCTCCACAACATCTTGTAGATGTTAACTAAAAAACACCACTCAAGACTACATCTAGTCACCAAATTTCTGTACACAATTCGTACACAAAATTTCGGTGTAGTTTTGTCGATTCCACTGCTATCGTTTGAGTGAATGAATGGGAGCAGTTTGCCGATGAGCTATGGAGTAAATTCCATACAAATTCACAAGAAGCTGAGGCTGGATAAACGTGCTGGCAGTGACAACTGGTATGCTCGTTTAACACTTCCAAATGGCAAACGACTGGTTAAGACAACCAAGACTGAAGATATAGAGAGTGCAAAAGAAGCGGCACTGCGTCTTTATTATGAAGTTGATGCTCGCATTCAAAACAAACTGCCAGCCACTACCCGTAAGTTTGCTGATGTTGCCAAACACGCAGTCAGTCGAATGGAAACAGAAATACGCGAAGGTGTGGGTAAACAGGCGTACAGAGACTATGTACAGGCACTCAACAAATGGCTGATACCCTACTTTGGGGGCACTGACATAGCCAAGCTGGATTTGGCTGCTGTTACCCAGTTTGATGCGTGGCGTACGGCACAGAATGGCAAGGTGCCCGCACAAAGTACCATCAACAACCACAACTCAGCACTGAACCGTGTACTGGACGAAGCGGAGTTGAATGGCTGGATAGTAAAGTCGCTGCGCCCTACCCTGCTCAACAAAGGTACAAAGACACAAAGTAGAGGCAGCTTCAGCGTTGAGGAATACCGCACGATTTATAGCGCACTGAGAACGTTCCACAAACAAACACCCAATGAGAAGTCAGCAGCAACACGTGAGACACTGAGAAATTATGTCTTATTCTTAGCCAACACTGGCGTCAGGCATGGAACTGAGGCGCTGGGACTTCGTTGGCGTAATATTGAGTGGTACGAACGTGATGGTGAACGTTACTTGGCAGTCAATGTTGACGGCAAAACTAACAAGCGTACTGCTATTGCCAGAGACCGTGTTGTAGACTTCTTATGGCGTCAGGCACAGTTAAATCCACGTATTACGGCTGGTGATTTTGATGCGCTGATATCATCCAAACTAGATGCACCAATATTTGTGACACGGCTCAGTGCGCCAGTAACCGTGCACAATCTCAATCGTGCTTTTAATGCACTGCTGGCGAAACTGGATTTGAAAACTGGTGCAGATGGTAGAACACGCACGCTGTACAGTTGGCGGCACTTCTACGCCACACAGGACTTGGAGCGGGGTGTCAGCACACATGCACTAAGTCGTCAGCTGGGTAACAGCACTGAGATGATAGACAGGCACTATAGCAAGTACAGCCCGTTACTGAATGCTGAGGTACATAGTGGACGAAAGAAGAAACACTGATGAGACACCGGTTGTTCGAAACTGCATGGTTTTCTACTGCCCACAAAGCGAGACTAAAGTTCTATTAAAGCGTTAGAAGACCGAACAGAACAGGTGGAACCTACGCCACGCTGCCTTTTCCTGTGCCAAGTGTCGCAAAGAGGATGGACGCCCCCGATGCGATATACTTATGTGTTTCCATGACAAACAGCGCCATTTCAAACATATCTACAGACCGCATTCTCACCGGCGTCGCTTTGATGTTGGGGTTTTGCTTGACCGCCCCCCTACTTGATGTCGCGGCCAAGCTCGCGTCAGACAGCATACCCGTCGGACAGATCACCACCGCGCGCTTTACGGTTCAGTGTGCATTGATGGCACCATTCATTTGGATCTTGGGCTTGTCGTTGCGTGTGGCGCAAGAGCTATGGATCGCGTTGCTTTGCCGGTCAGTCTTTTTGCTTGTTGCCACGTATTGTTTCATTGCAGCAATCAGCGTCATGCCGCTGGCTGATGCATTGGCAATCGTCTTCGTGGCACCCTTTATTGTGCTGCTCATGGGTAAATTCCATCTGGGCGAAGATGTTGGGCCCCACCGAGTCGGGGCCGCGATTATAGGGTTTGTGGGCGTCTTATTCGTGATCCAACCCAGCTTCGCCGCATTTGGCGCTGTCGCTCTGTATCCTCTGGGCACTGCAGTCGCCTTTGCGTTTTATATTCTTGTCACGCGCGGACTGTCGCGCAAGGTGCATCCCGTGACATTGCAATTTTATACAGGCGTGATCGCAAGCCTGACTTGCATTCCTTTGATGATACTGGCCCAAGGATCCGGTTCTGAGCTGCTTGACCCAGTTTGGCCCACGGGCATAACGTGGCTTTGGCTACTGGGAGTTGGTTTCTTTGCGACCCTCAGCCACATGATGATGACCTATGCTTTGTCAATGGCACCTTCGGCCACATTAGCCCCATTGCAGTACTTAGAGCTGCCAGTGGCGACCCTGTTCGGTTATCTGGTGTTTCACGATTTCCCAAACTCTCTCAGCCTGATCGGCATCATCATCATCATCGGCGCAGGGCTGTATATGATACACCGTGAAAGGGTGACCGCCCAAACATTGATCACCGAGCGGGCTGCGCCACCTCTCTAGGTTGTTAATCCAGTTATCGGCGAAACTGTTTATGACGCTGCTGTGGGTAGTGCAGGATTTTTATGTGAAGCCTACTCTCACATGCGCAACAGCAAGGAACTGAGTGCTAGCGGGTATGAGCAACTGCAATCGCACAAACTGTATGGCAAAGAGAAAAATTCATTAGCCTACGTGATTGGCATAATGAATATAATACTGCACGGCAGTGAAGCTCCCAACATCATCCACACAAACACACAAACACACTTGGCGAAAACATTGCTGACATACAGCAAAAAGACAGAGTAGATGTTGTTGTTGCTAACCCACCTTTTGGCGGCAAAGAGCGTGCAGAAGTTCAGTAGGACTTCCCAGTAGCACCCAGCGAAACTGCGTATCTATTACTGCAGCACTTTATAAAGATGCTGAAGGTAAATGGGCGCTGTGGTGTTGTTATTAAAAATACTTTTCTCAACAACACAGACAATGCTGGCGTCGCACTGCGTAAGCAGCTAATTAAGGAACGCAATCTGTTCGCCGCTCAGAACCGCCACATCGTCCAATCCTTGGTGCTTATGTTGGTG
>Ga0209816_1001402_pt1 | contig 18071 bp, 17 predicted proteins | sample CoawatmetaG01DNA_FD_187509 | JGI IMG/M metagenome (GOLD analysis project Ga0209816, IMG submission 187509) | Marine microbial communities from the West Antarctic Peninsula - Coastal water metaG017-DNA (SPAdes) (version 2) | ecosystem: Environmental > Aquatic > Marine > Coastal ... | reverse complement strand
TCCAATCAAACTGATTCTCTTCATAAACTAAGAGTGCAGTATTTTTATTTTTATTATATATTTCCTTTAAATAATTAGAAATATCATCAGACGCACCATTATCTATTAACATTATCTCAACATTTGGATAGTCTTGATTTAGAGCTGACTCTACAGACTCTTTGACATATCCAAGATTAAAATAGCAATCAATAATAATACTTAGAGTCATCTTATCATCTTCGTAGTCCTCCAATAAAGTTGGATAAAATTGGTAGTCTACTTTTTTTGATTCCTCAATAGCGTTCATTTTTTTAGCAAATTATGATATGAAATTTTTTTGAAATAATTATACAGAAATAATTGTGTTACTTATGTAGCTTAAATAAAAGCTAACTTTAACAATATATTGTTTTTATTAATTTTGCAATACAGACTAGGGGAGGAACTCAATTAAAGTCTCAGTCAGAGTCTAAAACTTAATGATTACTATGATATTACCCCATAGATTTATTTAAAAAACAAACCCTTTAGAAGAAACAATTGTTAAGCCTGGATCAGCTTCAATTGTTGATATTAAATATTTATCTATTCTTGACAACTCTTCGAAGTAAGGTCTCATTGGTTTTTTATTATATTTAATCATCCATTCAACTTGATCACGTGATGATGAGCCACCTTCAAAAATAATAATAAAATCCTTCTTATTTTCAATAATTGACATGATATTTTCAAGCTTTGCACGATCATTGCTCAAATCTACATGCACTAAATTTGCATTTAATAAAATATCTTCAATTGCTGAATTTGAAAATACATTACCCTGAATTAAAGTAATAATATCTTTAAATCCAAATTTATCAATCAAATTTTGTACAAAAACTTTTTTACTATTTTTGAATTCGTAATCATCAAATAAATCAACTCCAATGATTGATGGGGGGTTTTGTTTTTTCTTTCTATTACTTAAGCCGCTTGCCATAGAAAAAAGGCTATACCCATCTAAAACTCCTAATTCTAAAATATTATCAAGTTCATAATTATTGGCCAGAGAATAAAATAATCGTCCAAACCCATTTTTAATGTATGAACTCCTACAATGGGTCTTAAGCATTTCATCAAAACCCTCAAAGGAACTTGAAGACTCAATTTTATAAAAGTTAAGAAAATCATCTACTGATTTAAATTCTTGAATTTTATGAATTTTTTGATTCATTTAAATTCCTGAATTTTATGGATTTTTTGATTCATTTAAAAAATAGATTAAAGATTCTCTTCAGAATACTTTTTAATTTGACTAACAATATATTTTCTATCTTCCTCAGTAATCCACCAACCAACTGGAATTGATACTTGAGTCTTATTAAATTCATCAAGATTTGGAAGAGAACAAATACTATTACTAAAAGCTGTATGAATATCATTTCTTTCATGGACACGTGATGTCATAACTTTTTTATCAGCCATCCACTTCATAAATAAATCTCTGTTTTCAACATGAATTGTATAAAGCCAAGATGATGATTTTGAAAAAGATGGTTTTTCAATAGTTGAAATACCCTTAATATTTTTTAAAGCTTCATCATAAAAACTCTGATTATTGATATGCTGTGCAATAATATCACTTACATGTTTTAATTGCTCAATACCAATTACAGCGCAAATATCGTTCATATGATATTTGTACCCAAATTCTAAAATATCTTCTTCACATCTAAAGTCTTTTCTTTTGGCATCCCGATCAATACCATACCATCTCAATAATTTGCCTCTATCATAGTCAGACTGACTTTTGCATATTAAAAGTCCACCGTCGATTGTTGTGATATGTTTTATTGCTTGAAGAGAAAACATTACAAAATCAGAATGATTTCCAATTTTTACTCCATTATATTTAGCTCCAAAAGCATTTGAAGAGAAAACATTACAAAATCAGAATGATTTCCAATTTTTACTCCATTATATTTAGCTCCAAAAGCATGCGCCGCATCTTCTATTGTTTTAATCTTATATTTTTTTGCAATCTTATTTATTTCGTCAATTTCACAAGGAATGCCCCCAAAATGAACCATAATAATTGCTTTTGTTCTTTTCGTTATCTTTCTCTCAATATCTTTTGGGTCTATTAATCCTGTTTTTGGATCAACATCCGCCCATACGATTTTTGCACCAGCTGCGAGTACTGGCATATTAGTTGCAGTACATGTCATAGCAGATGTTATAACTTCATCCCCATATCCAACATTTGCTAATCTAAGGGCCAGGTGCATCCCTGAAGTACCAGAATTAAGTGTTAAAACATTGTTATTATTAAAGTAAGCACCTAATTTTTTTTCAAATTCATCGTTAAAACATTGTTATTATTAAAGTAAGCACCTAATTTTTTTTCAAATTCATCACTTTTTTACCTTGGCCAATAAACCCACTGTGCAGGACTTCTAGCAATGGTTTATCTACTGAGCTAGGCATATGAACTTTAAATAGTACTTTTTCTTTCATTTTTTATCCTTTTTTTAATCAAAATAAACAGCATCTTTAAATGCCACACCCTCTTGATCTTTTAATGAAACACTTGGAATTCGATTACCAGTTTTCCAATCTATATTCAAATCAATATCATTCCAAAGAATAGTTTGCTCATATTCTGGATAATAATAATCAGTTGTTTTATATAATAAATCAACTTCATCACTTAAAACTAAAAAACCATGTGCCATTCCTGAAGGAATCCATAATTGAAGATGATTTTCATCACTCAACTCTACTGAATAATAATTTCCAAAAGTTGGTGATGAGACTCTAATATCAATTATTACATCTTGAATTCGGCCATTATTGACTCTCACAAGCTTGCCCTGAGAGTTTTCTAACTGGCAATGCATGCCTCTTAAAACACCTTTAGTGGACCTTGAATGATTATCTTGAACAAATTCTTGATTAATCCCAGCAATCTCTATTAGATTTTTTTTATTCCAACTTTCTAAAAAAAACCCACGATCATCATTGAAAATTTTTGGCTTTAATAATAATGCACCATCAATACTCGTTTTAATAACTTTCATAAAAACTCTTAATTACTCTCATTTAAAATAAGAGTTAGATATTGACCATACTCATTATTAGAATGTAATTTTATATGGCTAAGCATTTGATTTTCATTAATCCATTCATTTCGCCAGGCAATCTCCTCAATACAGGCAATTTTAAAACCTTGTCGCCTTTCTAATGTGTGAACAAATTGTGATGCTTCTAAAATTGATATATGAGTTCCAGTATCAAGCCAAGCAAAACCTCGCCCCAATATCTCAACATTTAGATCGCCCCTATCCATATATATTTTATTTACTGATGTAATTTCTAATTCACCCCGGGCAGAAGGTTTGATTGATTTTGCAATTTCAATCACATCATTATCATAAATATATAAACCAGTAACAGCATAATTTGATTTAGGTACAACTGGCTTTTCTTCAATAGAAATAGCTTTACCCTTCGAATCAATCTCAACTACACCAAAATTTTCTGGACTTAAAACTTTATAAGCATAAATGGTACTTCCTTTTTTAAGATCGGCTGATTTTTGAATACTTGCACTAAAGCTTTGACCATAAAAAATATTATCTCCAAGGATTAAGCTAACACTGTCTTTTCCAATAAAATCCTCTGCAATAATTAACGCCTGAGCTATTCCATCAGGTGAAGGCTGTTCTTTATATGAAAAAGAAACACCAAATTGCGATCCATTTCCAAAAATTTTTTTAAATAATGGCAAATCACTAGGAGTACTAATAATCAATATCTCCCTAATTCCAGAGAGCATAAGCACTGAAACTGGGTAGTAAATCATGGGCTTATCATAAATAGGCAAAAGTTGTTTTGAAATCGCATTAGTAAGCGGATACAAGCGAGTTCCAGAGCCTCCAGCCAGCACTATTCCTTTCATTCTTTTAAACCCTCTGTTAAACCCAACCTTTCTCCATGATATGAACCATTTTTGACACTTTCACACCAATCAATATTATTTATATACCAAGTAACAGTTTTTAATAATCCAGACTCAAAAAATTCTTCAGGCATATAATTTAACTTTTGTTCAATTTTCGATGAGTCTACAGCATATCGCTTATCATGTCCGGGCCTATCTTTTACAAAGTGAATTAAATCCTTATAGCTTTTAATTTTTCCAGGGTGTAATGGCAATAAACTATCTAAGATTTCACATACCTGAGAAACCACCTGCAGATTTGTTTTCTCATTACCACCGCCAATATTATATGTTTCACCAATACCTCCATCAACTAAAACTTTTAATAATGCTTTTACATGATCTTCAACATACAGCCAATCTCTAATTTGATCACCTTTTCCATATATTGGGAGTAAGTTTCCATTAATACAATTTATTATTATTAGTGGAATAAGCTTTTCAGGAAATTGATAAGGCCCATAATTATTAGAACAATTTGTAATCACTATTGGAAAGCCATATGTTCTTCCCCATGCCCTAACTAAATGATCAGCACTTGCTTTTGAGGCAGAATAGGGAGAATTGGGTGCATATGAGGTATTTTCGGTAAACAACGCATCTCTACTTTCAAGGTCCCCATATACTTCATCTGTAGATATATGATGAAAAATAAAATTACTTCTCTTCAAGTCAGAAAGCTTGAGCCAATAACTCTTAGAAAGATCAAGCATTGTGTGAGTTCCAATAATATTAGTACGGATGAATTCACTTGAATCATCAATTGAGCGATCCACATGAGATTCTGCTGCTAAATGCATTATCTTATCTGGCTTATGTTTGTATAGTATTCGCTCAATTTCACTTCGATCACATATATCAGCATGCTCAAAGAAATATTGTTTACTTGGCAACAAATCCTCTACAGAATTTAAATTACCAGCATAAGTAAGTTTATCAACATTAACAATTTGATATTCTGTATTTGTTAGAATATAACGAATTAAGTTGGAGCCAATAAAGCCAGAGCCTCCAGTTATTAGTATTTTCATATTTTCACTTTTCATCGAATAAAGTAACTATAGTTGAAAAATCTGTAGCCCTTAAATTAAGTTATTAAAATTTTAAACAGCTAAAAGATTATGAGCTATTACTTTTTTAACTTGCGTAAGAAACTTGTGGGAAATTTTTCTTTTAGTTACAATCTTATTAAAATCATCTTTGGTAACTTTTTCAATTAAATGTTCCTGATAATTAATCTTTGAAGATGAGTCTGCCAAGTATTTTATTATCATAGCTAAACTTAATAAATCAAGGCGAATTCCTGAAAAAATATTTGACTCCTCAACAAATTTTTTACTTTCATTTTTCTCATAAGCAGATTTTTTGATATGATTCACAACATCATCAACATAGATAAAATCCCACTCTGATGAGGTATCATTTATTGAAATATCGTCCCCATTTATTGACTTACTCACAAACAGCGAGAAAACTTTTTTTGGGTTATCTCCTTCACCAAAAACAACACTTGAAATTCTGAATATTGTAGATTTTAAACCTGCTTTACTACCAATAACGTCGACAAGTAATTCACTTGCTAATTTGCTTACTCCATAGACATTATTAATTCTATTGAATGATTGTATCTTATCATTCTCAATCCACTGGACTTCTCCTGTTGTAACAATTCCAACCCAATTGATATTATTTTTTATTGCTGCTTGAAGCACATTTAATGTTCCATTAATATTGACATCAATACACTTTTTTGGATTATCTTCACAGTCTGATACTCTCGAAATTGCTGCTAAATGAATAATTCCATCACAATTTTTAGACGCATTCATAATATCATCTGGAATAGTAATATCGCTGCTATCTATTGCATTTTCATGCGATAAGTCAAATGGAATACTCCCATCTAGAGAATCTAAAAGATGATTACCAATAAATCCTGATGAGCCTGTTACTACTAACTTCATTTATAAAATTCTACAATTTTTGAAATTACAAAATTTACCTTATCCTCTGAGAGCTCTGGGTAAATAGGTAAAGATAATATTTCGCGACAAATCTCTTCATTTGAAGAAAGATCATTACCTTCAAGACCTAAAGCAGTGTAACAACATAATGGTTTATGTATATGAACAAAGACCTCAATACCATTTTCTCGTAAATAATTCACAAGCTTATCTCTTTGGTCTGATGAAGTTCGGATAACATATGAGTTAAAAACATCAAAAAAATCACTATTTTCTTCTGGTTTTTTTGGGGTTTTAATAGGAAGATCTTTAAGGCCATTGTTATACCTCATAGCAATATTCCTTCGAATATTATTGTTTTTGTCTAGATCATTTAATTTGATATCAACAATTGCAGCTTGAAGATTATCTAGCCTACTACTATAGCCATATTCAGTTATATCTGTTTTATCTGCAGACTGCCCATGATTTCTTATCGATATCAATCTTTTGTAGTAAGACTCGTTATCTGTAACAATATAACCACCATCACCCGCACAATTTAAGGACTTCATTGGATGCAAGCTAAAACACCCAAAATCACCAAATGTTCCAGCAAATTTATCTTTAAACTTTGCGCCAACAGATTGCGCACAATCCTCAATAATAACCAGGTCATACTTATTTGCAATAGCTAAAATCTTATCCATATTGCATGATCTTCCATTCAAATGAACAGGAATAATTGCTTTGGTATTTTTGGTAATTCGCTCTTCGATCTTAGTCTCATCAATATTAAAATCATCTTTAATATCAATTAATATTGGACTTGCTTCACAGTGATGAATTGCCGCAACAGTTGCAACAAATGTATGACCAACTGTGATAACCTCATCTCCAGCTGATATTCCGGCAACCTTGCAAGCCAAATAAAGGGCATCTGTGCCACTATTAACCCCTACAGCAAATTTGGTATTTAATCGCTTTGCAATATTTTCTTCAAACTTCAAGACATCATCTCTTAAGATAAACGCCCCATTAGTAAGTATTCTCTCAAATACTGAATTCAACTCTACCTTGTAATTGTTATAGTTTTTCTCTAAATCAACATACTTTACTGACCAATCCATATTTTTTCCTATTAATTTTTAATATAAATAAATTAAGTTAAATAAAGAGATATTTTATCCTAATAGAAATAAATATTAGGGCCTAATAATTGAGGCAAATATAAAAAAATAGTCCCTAAGTTAACTTATTACCAACTTGAAGATTTTGATCAGAAGTTACAAATTACCAACTTGAAGACTTTGATCAGAAGTTACAAGAACAACTCCATCGCCTGTAGAAATTATATATTTATTACCCTGTAATTTCTCCAAAACTTCTCCAGGTGTACTGCCTATAAATGATTTTTTTATTTCAACCCTTCCTCCATTAAGCCTACAAAACGCATTTGGCATTGGATCGACTAAAGCACTGAAAAAATTATGTAATTCAAATGATGATTTATTCCAATCAATTCTACTGTCCTCTGGGGTTCGTTTTCTTTGATATCCAAGCTCTGACTTATTTTGAGGGAGCCGCTTTACTTTATTAGCTTCAATCATGCGAATGGCCTCAAGCATCATTTTCTGACTAAGTTCTGTTTGCTTACTCAAGATTGAAAAATAATCATCTTCTCTTTCGTAAATAAGATTTTTTTTAATTAAAATATCACCTGAATCGATACCTTCATCAATAAAATGAATGGCATTTGGTATTATTTTTAAACCATCGATTATCATCCAATTCAATGGATGTCTGCCTCTATAATTTGGTAAACCTGAATGGTAATTTATACAACCCTTACTAAATAAATTTATTTCATCAGTTTTAAGAATATATGGATAGGCAAAGCAAACAAGAAGCTCTATTTTCATTTCTTGTATTACTTCTCTTAGGCTAGAGATAGACTCAATTCCAATAATTAATTCTGGGGTGTAGCCCTGACTCACTAAATAATCTATTTTATCTTTATAATTTAAAGATCCCGCAACAGCAAATTTAATCATTATCTACCCTTCAATAAAATAAAAATTCATCTAGAGCCTAATCTAGATAAAGATGATGATTTTTCTCAAGCCAATTAATTGCAATTTGAGTAGGTTTTTTTGACCAATTACTTCGTTGGCAATATTCATTTTGATATCTTTTTAATAAAGTTTTTTGCTTAGCACTTATTTTAAAAGTTCCATTCAAAATATTATACATTTCTTTAGCAGTATCAGCAATTTCTTCAGGAGAATTATCAATATATTCGAGCCCAAAATCATTCTTTAATCTAAAACCATCAAATAAGTAATATTTACTATTACCAATAATATCTTTAAATGGAACAATTACGCCATTATTATTGATGAGTTTTTTTTGGATATATATAGATTCTTTTCCAAGAGATCCAACCATGAATGGCGCATAATTTACTGCAGCCCATGGAACATTAAAAACATCAGCTAAATCAACTGCTCCTGAACTATTTCCTAATACAAAAGTAGATCTATAAATTAAGTATAAATCCATAAATTCTGATTTGAATTCACTTAGTGAGTATTCAAAATAGTTTTCATTAGTAAAATTAAGTTTTTTAGAATATTCACTGCCTATTCTAACAACAGCATAATTCATGTCAATTAAATATTTAATGGCATCAACATATGTCTCTATATCAGCATCTCTATAAGAATGATAAGACCAATCTTTATTTGGTTCTTTATTTAACAAGTATGTGGCATCTCTAGCAAAAACAGTCACTATTTTTTTATTACTAGGTATTTGTATTTTTTTTAATATACTTTCGCCATATTTTTTTTGAGTCTCATCAAATTCAATAGTATTAATTCCTAATGAAAACTCACTATCTGGAACAATTTCCATGGACAACTCATACAGTAGTCCTGAGTTCTTAAGTTCATCCAAAAAGAATTGAACAAAATAGTATAGCAAATTTGAGCAAATAATATTAACGCCTTCCACCTTCTTACTATATGAAATAAACATTTTTAGCAATGAAACATTTGCTATTTTCTTACTTTTAATGGATGGTGCTATTAAATAATTATTTAAATCTTTAAGTCTTCCCATCTTTTTCTTAATAAAAAAAAGATGGGTATTCATGGCTAAATGTCCAATTCTATCAACATTAATCCAGGAAATACGAGATTTATTATTTAGAAGAATTTTAGAGAGGAACGGGATAAGTACATATTTCCCAATAAAACTTACTATTTTTCTTAAGAACATATTTTTCTATGTAAATAGTTGATTTATTTTCGCAGAGTCTGGCTTTAACATCACCCCTTTCTCAGTAATTAACCCTGTAACTAGATTAGCTGGAGTAATATCAAATGCTGGATTACGAACTAAAATACCCTTGGCTGCCCATTGCTTATCTTGAAAGCCCATGACTTCATGAGCTGAACGCTCTTCAATAGGGATATCATTTCCACTTAATATTGATCTATCAATAGTTGAAAGTGGACAAGCAACATAGAACGGAATAGAATGTCTTTTTGCTAAAACTGCCACCATATATGTTCCAATTTTATTAGCAACATCACCATTTCCAGCTACTCTATCTGTTCCAACAATAACAACGTCAACTTCACCTCGACTCATAAGGTGGCCAGCCATATTATCAGCAATCAAGGTTACTGGAATATTTTCTTGGACCATTTCCCAGGCAGTAAGACGCGCTCCTTGAAGAAAAGGGCGAGTTTCATCAGCAATTACAGAAATATTTTTCCCTGATTCAACGGCTGACCTAATTACACCTAATGCAGTTCCATGGCCTGCTGTTGCTAATGCGCCAGCGTTACAATGAGTTAATACTCTTGCTTCATCAGCTAGAAGAGCTGCACCATAACTACCCATAGTTCGATTAATTTCTATGTCTTCACTTTTAATCTTATGGGCTTCTTCAAGTAAGCTTTGTGCAATTTCTTTAGGAGATCCAACGGAATTATTCATTTTTTGGCGCATTCTTTCAATTGCCCAAAACAAATTAATAGCTGTAGGTCGACTTTTTAACAAAACTTCAAATGCATCTTTCATCCCCAGAATGAAACTAGTTTTGTTTAAATGTTGTAAATTAATAGCCTCCAATGCAACACCATAAGCAGCAGTACAGCCTATAGCAGGAGCGCCTCGCACAACCATTGAACGAATCCCATCAGCAACTGTTTTTGCAGAATCATAAGAAATATATTTAAATTCTGAAGGGAGGATTCTTTGATCAATCAACTCAAGGTACCCATTTGACCACCGCAAAGTTTCAATTTTGTCTTTATTCATTTATTCGCCCTCAAATTCGCATAAAGTAAAGACCTTTTGGCCCATATCTTCTAACCTAGCCCTTCCACCTAGTTCTGGCAAATCAACAATAAAACAACATTCTTCTATATTAGCTTGCATCCTTTGAGTTAACTTGACTGCAGCTTCTGCAGTACCTCCTGTAGCAATTAAATCATCAACAATTAATACCTTTTCGCCTTTTTTTATTGAATCTAGATGAACCTCTATGCAATCTGTACCATATTCTAATTCATATTCTTGCTTTAAAGTATCAAAAGGTAATTTTCCAGGCTTCCTTATCAACACTAAACCAACATTTAAAAGATATGCTAATGGGGCACCAATAACAAACCCTCTAGCTTCAATAGCAACAATTTTATTAATTTTTAAATCTTTATAACGACTTACTAATTGATTAATAGCATCTTTAAAGCCTTCTGGATCATTCAATAATGTAGTAATATCTCTGAACATTACTCCTTTAATAGGATAATTTTCTATTGTCCTAATTTTAGATTTTATTGACATAATAATAAACCTTCCTAACTAGTTTAATAATCTACCTGCGATTGCATCAAGTTTTTTTATAAGCACAGGATCACGTGCTTCTGGTGAGGTAATAATAGCATTTTCAAGACTATATTTACAGCTGCACTTTTCACTCAAATGATCAGAACCTATAACTGAAGAACTCCCCTTAACTAAAGATCTTGCATTTTCTGAATTTACATTAAGTACTTTAATCATGGCTTCAACACTAACATTATCATGATTTGGATGCCAACAATCATAATCTGTAACCATTGCTATTGAAACATAACATATTTCAGCTTCTCTGGCTAATTTAGCTTCTGGCATATTAGTCATCCCAACCACATCACAACCCCAGCTTCTATAAAGCTCAGATTCAGCTTTAGATGAAAATTGTGGGCCCTCCATAGCAATGTAAGTACCTCCTCTTGTAACTTCAATTCCAAGACTTTGAGCTACATTTTTAAGATGGCTTCCAAGTCGATTACATACTGGATTTGCCATTGACACATGAGCAACAAGTCCAGAACTAAAAAAACTCTTTGATCTTGCAAATGTTCGATCAATAAATTGATCAACAATTACAAACATACCAGGTTTTAAATTTTCTTTTAAAGACCCAACAGCACTTACCGATATAATTTCAGTAACTCCTGCTCTTTTTAATGCATCAATATTAGCTCTGTAATTAATTTCAGATGGTGGAATCTTATGACCTCTTCCATGCCTAGGAAGAAAAACCATTTTTTGGTCGTTCAACTCTCCAAACAGGAGCTCGTCAGACGGCTCACCAAAAGAAGATTGAACTTTTTTCCATTCCTTGTTTTTAAGTCCATCAATCTCATACAAACCGCTTCCACCAATTATTCCAAGCACTGGTTTTAAATTACTCATGAGACAATCCTTATTTAAAAAAAATTAAATGACTCTATCATTTCCACCATCAATAGGTATTTGCGCTGCTGTAGTTTTAGAGAATAAAGGGCCACACATTTCAGCCGCTAGTTCAGAAACATCTGAGCTAGTTATTTCAACACCAAGAAGGTTATTAGTTTTATATTCATTTACTGTCAGTCCATATTGCTTTGCTCTAGATTTTAAAATATTATCTGTCCAAATACCTGTATCGAATACTGCGTTTGGATGAAGCGCATTCAACCTAATTCCATCTGACCCCCATTCCATTGATAAAACTCTCATTAGTTGATTTAAAGCAGCTTTAGAAGCAGAATATGCTGCTGCTCCTGGGCCAGGTGCAGCTACATTCTTAGATCCAATAAAAACTACCTTTCCTTTATTTGGAGCACATTTTAATAAAGGATAACATTCACGTAACAAATTTAAATTAGCATCTAAATTGATAGAAAAAACACTACTCCAGTCCTTTGAAGACAATTCAGATACCCTTTGAGCTTCTGGAAAAATTCCAGCATTTAAAACCAACATATCTATTCCGCCAAAATAGCGGACACCTTGCTCAAGAGAATCTTCAATAGAGCTTTCATCAGAAATATCACAAACTAATCCTAAGAAATTTTGATTTTTAGACGCAGTTTGTATTGAGTCATCTATATCAAGACCTATAACTGCAGAGCCTCTTCTCAAAAAAGACTCTACACACTCTTTTCCAATACCTGAAGCGGCGCCAGTTATTAATACAACCTCACCATCGTAATCTAAAGAGACTTTGCTTTTAAGTAATTTTGATTGCTCTAAATCCCAATACTCTAGATTAAAAATATCTGAAGCAGGAAGGGCTTGGAAGCCACCTAATTTTTCAGCCCTAAGGATGCTGATAATAGTATGCTCATATATGTCAGAAATTATAGAAATATCTTTCATATTTTTTCCAACAGCACATTGTCCAAATTCTTTATCTAAAATAACTCTAGGGGCACAATCAAGCATTGTTTTTCTTTCTTTTGCATTAATTTCATTGTCATTAAAATAAGATACATACTCTTTCTTATATTTCTCTACATCGCGTCCAATCATTGGAACGCGCTTAGTACGAATAACATGATCAGGAGTTAGAGGACCTCTAGTAGAAATACTTGTTAAATCCACCCTATTAGAAAAATTTATTCCTAATTTACTATTGGTGAGATGCAGTAATAGTGGACTTCCAAATACTTCGGAAATATTTTTTCTTAATTGAGAAACTTCTTTTCGTATTTTCTTTGGAATTTCAAAAGATTGTTTACTTTCAACTTCCCAAGCATTTTGATTAATTATATAATTTTCAGCCTCACTAACCAGCATAATCATGCGATCATAAGACTCTTTTGCATTTTCTCCAAAAGAAAATATTCCATGATTCATAAGAATCATTCCTTCAGTTATTTTTGAAGAGTGCTCAGAAAATAAACGTGCTACTTCTTTTGCTAAATCAAATCCTGGCATAACATATGGAACAATAATAACTCTATCACCATAAATTTCTTTGATTCGATTTTTTCCATCCATTGAATTTGTAATTGTTACAACAGAATCAGAGTGTGTATGGTCTACATACTTATATGGCAATATTGCGTGAAGAATAGTCTCCACAGATGGATTTGGTGCTGAAGAGTTAGTTAATTGAGTTTTTAACTCATTAACCATTTGAGGATCAGAAAGAAAATCTAACTTTGATAGGCTCAGCATATGATTCATACGAACTGGAGAAAAACCAGCTTTTTCAATAGAAACTAAATCCCAACCGCTACCTTTTACATAAAGAATCTCTTCTTCTATTCCAACCAAGTTAGTTTCAATAATTTTGACAGAGGTATTCCCTCCACCATGAAGCACTAGAGAGGTCTCTTTACCCAATAATTTTGAAGTGTATACTCTTAAATCTAATTCAGACTTATACTGAGTGGCGTCGACTTCATTCCATAAATTCTTCAAATATCAAGTTCTCTATAAGAAGTTAACATGCAAAGGTTTTTCACCTGAAGTAGGGGCCACAAGCCTTTTAATTCCTCTAACATGGTTATCTAAAGCAGTACTTACATAATGAGCAATAGATAATGATCCCATATGGGACTTTGCGTCAAAAGCGGGAGATGCAAGATAGTTCATTGCTCTCCAGTATCGATCTGAATTGAATAGATCAATAAAACGTTCAGTAGTAAAGTCTCCGACATGAAGTTTAGAATGACGGGCATTGAAAAACATGCCAGATGGGGCTACTAAACCACTACCACTAATTTGAAGTAAAAATGCTGGTCCGTAAAATCTATTATAGGAATGCTCACCATCAGCATCCATTTTGTCCCATTTAATGACTATTTTTGTTTTGTCTGTACTCATATCTTCGGCTTCTTTCAATAAGTCATACATTGAGGCATACTTACTATAATCAACTCCTAGAGTGTCGTTTTCATCATCTGAACAATGTTTTATTACGGCATAATCAACACCTAGATCTAATCCTAGTTGTGCAAAAGGAATGATCTCATCTACGAACTCAGGCATTAAAACCATTTGGATACCAATAGTCACCTCAAGATTATGTTTTTTCTTGAATGCAACTGCATGACTTATATTCACCATCGCCTTATCAAAAACTTCAGTATGCTCTTTACCCTTGTACATAATTTCTGCATACCTAGATGGTGTTCCAGCTGCAACAGTGAATCTTATCCATTTCATATGAGGCAATACACGCTCACTTTTTTCAGGTCCAAACAACCATCCATTAGTTGCATTTCCAATATCAATTCCAAGATCTGCAGCATGCTCAATAAAAGGAACATAAGCCTTTGAAAGAGTACTTTCACCATCAGAAACTAAAGAAACTGCTTTAACACCAACTTCAGCAAAATCATCTAATAAATTCAGGGCGTGGTCTGTTTTGATCCCATGTCTATTCTGAGGTTCCTGAACCATAGCATAACAAAACGAACACATTGAGCCACAAGCTCTAGTTAATGCCATATCTACAGATACTGGTGCAATTCTTTCCCCAGCTTCCCAAGCATTAACACGCTCCATATGGAATGAAAGCTTGTCTGAATCAAGTATGAGCTCACCATCATTAGTCATTACTGATTTACTCATTATAAATCCTCCTTTATAACTACTTCAATACCACGCAAATTTCTAAGTGAATTTTTATCACCCAAAGGAATATGCCAAATTGAAATTCCATTATCTATTTCTTTTTTTAGAAGAGCCTCTAAATCTAATAAAAGAGAACCTCTTTGACTTGCATCCATTGATTCATTTATTTCAATCGAAACCTGCCCATTACTTAGCGCACTTCTAATATCAATTTTTTCAATTCCAGAAAAATCCTTTACTACTGATTTAACTAGATCAATCCTTACTTTTTCTGAAGAATTTATCCATTTCGATGAGGATGAAGGAAGTGGGGTTGGAATATTTGCAAATTCAAGAGAGACACCATTCATAATTTATAACATCCTTAAAATACTTTAAGATTAATGATTGACTTAATAATTTTTAAAATACTAAGCAAAACTAGATAATACAATAAACAACTATTTAGACTTCTATTTTTTAAATTTTATTTTATTGAAAACAAGATAAATAATTTAAAAGTCCATATTTAATTTCATTTCATCTTCTGACAAATGAGGGTACATATCTTCAAGAGGTCTTCCAGAAGATAATTTAGGTAATATTTCTTGATTAGTTTTAATTTTAACATTACATACAATTGGTCCATCATCATAAGATAAAACGTATTGCATTGTTTCATTTAATTTTTCATGACTACTTATATCAATTGTCTTTATGTCATAAGCTTGAGCAATTCTCAGAAAATCTGGGCATGCAACGCCAGAAGCAACATCTGAACAAACATAATTAGAGTCTAGCCAAGTAGATTGGGTTTGCTTAATAATTCCATACTCTTCATTATTAAGAATAAATATTTTAATTGGTAAATTTTGTAACGCAACAGTTCCAAACTCCTGGAGATTCATGTTGAGTCCACCATCGCCAGTAATGCAAATAACCTCACATTCTGGTCTAGCTAATTTAACACCAATAGCTGCGGGAAAAGCATATCCCATTGGAGAATGGTTAAAAGCTGAAAATATTGTTTGTTTGACCCTTGGCTCATAACCTTGCATTGTCCATGTGAGGTTTCCACCTGCATCAGGAATGATTACACTATCTTTTTTTGTAAATTTAGACAATGAGTCCATAAAAACATAAGGATCTACATAATCTTTTGCATCAAAATATTCTGGCTGACAGATGGGGTACTTTTCTTTCCAGAGCTTTATTCTATTTTCCCACTCAGAAATATCACCAGTAATAAATTTAACATCTGATATCCTATCAAAAAATTCAGTTAGATTAATATTAATTGGAAGATCTATTTTTAAACCATTTTCTTTTTCAATCTCAGACTGATCAATATCAACCATAATCTTATATGCTTTTGTAGCGAATTTTGAGGCATTCGCGCCAGTCATATGAGTATCTAGTCTTGATCCAAGACTAATAAGCAAATCACAACTTTGAACTGCAAAATTACCTGGACGATTTGAGGAAACACCAAAACTTCCTATCAAATTACTAAAGCTAGAAGTAAACATATCAACTGTAGACCAAGTAGTAACAAAAGGAATATTGAGCATTTGAATAAATTTAATCGCCTGATCTTCTTGATTTGAAAGTTTAACACCTGAACCCACAACAATTAAGGGGCGCTTTGCATTTTTTAAAGCTTTTTTTATGCTGTCAATATTTAAATCACTTAGTATTTTTTTTGGTATTGTATTTGAAGGATTGAAACCAACTAAATCTTCTGGATTAATTTCAGCTCTTGCCATATCATCTGGTAAATCAAGAACTACTGGGCCAGGTCGTCCATTTTCAGCTTCCCACCATAATCGCTCTAGTTCGTATCTAATGTCATTAGGTTCAGTTAAACAAACTGCATATTTAGTATAGCCTCTTACAGAGTCTACAACCTCCATTTCTTGAAACCCAATTTGTCTTGATTTTCTTTCTTTTTTTAAGTCTTTAGTAACGACTTGTCCCGTTATAAATACAGCGGGAATTGAATCATAATAAGCACATGCAATGCCTTGAATTAAATTAACAAACCCCGGACCACTTGTTGCAATTGCAACTCCTGGCTTCTTTGTAACTCTGAAGTATGCCTCTGCTGCTAAAGAAGCCCCCTGCTCGTTAACAAAAGGAATAAGATTAAAATCATCATGTTTATCCAAACTATCCAAAATATGAACAACTGACCCACCATTTCCAACAAAAGCATGCTGTGTTCGTTTTGCTATAAAATTTGCTATATAGTCAGATAGTTTCATAAAACCCCTAAAAAATTATTATTTGCCTGCTGAAAGAAATTTATTTAATCTTTCAAGCATTTTTTCTATATTTTCAATAGAATTAACATAACAGAATCGAAGGTATCCTTCTCCATGGGGGCCAAATACTGGCCCTGGTGCACATGCAATTCCTGCATTCATCAATAAATCATTTGCTAACTCACGACTTTTATACCCAGTTTCAATTATATTTGGAAATACATAAAAGGCACCCTTTGGCTTGTAGCAATTAATACCAGTAATACCATTTAATCCATCTACCATTATATCTCTTCTTTTTCTGTATTCCTCCAACATATTCTTAACATATGGAGTGCTTCTATCACTAAGTGCCTCTATTCCAGCTTTTTGTATAAATCCAGGTACACAAGATAGTTGTGTTTCTTGGAGTAATGCTACTCTTTCAGCAACATGGCTTGGTGCAGTTAATACTCCCAATCTCCAGCCAGTCATTGCATATGCTTTAGAAAAGCCATTTACGATAATCGTATTTTTTTTACACTTATCAAATTCGGAAGGTGAAAAAAACTTTTCTGAATCAGGATAGATCATCCTTGCATATATTTCATCACTTAATATATATAAATTATGTTTTACTGCAATATTATATATTTGCTGCCATTGCTCTTTATTAACAACTCCTCCAGTAGGGTTAGAAGGTGAGTTAATAATTATCATTTTAGTACGCGGAGTTATCGCTTTTTCAATATCTTCAGGTTTCATTGTAAATCCTAAACTCTCTCTAAGAGGAACAGGGACAGATTTAACATTCAGAAAATTTAAAATTGAATAATAACTTACAAACCCAGGATCTGGAACAATCACTTCGTCTCCAGGATTTACTGTGCACGCAATCGCATAATATATTTGTACATTTGCTCCAGAAGTGACAACTAATTGATCAATATCTGGGGTAAATCCTCTAGACTTAAGTGTCACCTTTTGAGCCATTAATTTTAAATCATGCAAGCCAGAAGATGGGGTGTA
>Ga0209816_1001396_pt1 | contig 18111 bp, 16 predicted proteins | sample CoawatmetaG01DNA_FD_187509 | JGI IMG/M metagenome (GOLD analysis project Ga0209816, IMG submission 187509) | Marine microbial communities from the West Antarctic Peninsula - Coastal water metaG017-DNA (SPAdes) (version 2) | ecosystem: Environmental > Aquatic > Marine > Coastal ... | reverse complement strand
TGTATCTACGGTTCACTTGGTACGATTTCTTGTCGGGGACCATTTCGTTCATGGAGACCTCCTGTTGTTTAAAACTTGATCATGCCTAGGTGCCATAAGTAGGCACCGCCTGATCCTAAGCAGATCAGTAGAAATCCAAGGATCAGCAGGCCACTGAGGATATTCTCCTTGATCTCCTCTGCTCGAATGAGAGCTAGTCTCTGATCTTCTTTACGCTCCATGCGGATCTCTCGCCTGATAGACTGGAGCTGCTTGTACGCGCTGAGGCCTCTGGTGTTGGTGATGAGTTCACGGAGTTGCTCTTCAGCGTCAGCGGCTTTTTGCTTGTCGAGGAAGGTGTTGAGAGCCTCCTCATTGGCACTAGCGAAGATCGATGTCTTCTTCTTCTGATGCTTATGATTTGCACCATCGACTGCATCAAAGAAGGCAGTGATCTCTTTGGTCATTGAGTAAAGCTGTTTGCCAGCAGTTATCCCACCCTTGACCATTGCAAGGGCGCTTATAGGGTCCATAGCCGCCCCTTTCTTTGTTAGTCAGCAGCCATCTTCTCGACAGCGCCTCTGATATGTTGGATGTTTACGTCGATCCTAGCCATGCTGATTGCTTGACTTTGGACCATCTGCTCGACTTTTGTAACACGCTCAGAGAAGGCATTTAGGTTTTCTGAGTTTCTATCTATGTCGGACATCATCATGCTGACTGTCCAGACGATAGCGGCTGCTTGTGTCACGAGACCTACAAGTAGCGTTGCGGGAACACTTTTGGATATGTGCCAACCGTCTTTGTCATTCATTAAGGTGCTACAGGCCAATCATCAGCAGCTAAGTTCGGCCACGCATCCGCATCGCTAAGGCCTCGGCACTCTTGCCGAAAAGTGGCCCAAGCAGTCTTGACTTCATTTGTCATAGGACTGTCGTTCATCTGTGTCCAATCGCTATCTTCCAGAAGTTTATTGCGGGTCGTGCGGTGGCCCTCTGCTACATTGGCATCAAGACCAGCCTGATAAGCAGCCTCATGCTCCGCCTTGGTGGTTGTTACGCCATCCTCAGTCGTGTCAGCGTACATATCACGGGCAACGTACTTCTCAACCCAGTTGCCGTTAGCATCTTGCTCAACGCCATCACGGGCAGACGTTTGATACGCCGTTGTGGTAGCCGCTGGACTGCGTAGAACAGCCTCTAGGTTGAGGCCAGCAAGCGTTGCAGTCTTCCATACACGAGGCAGGGAGACGTTGCTGTAGTGGCTACGCCATTGTCCCTGTGATTTAACTTCGCCTGTTGTAGTGTGTCGATATTCAGCCATCAGAGTGATCCTTTCGTGATGCTGTTGATGTAGTTATGCAATTGCGTAGAAGATATATTTTATCCCATTAGTGTTAATTGTACCAATGGTCCCAGTGTTAAAACCATTTGAATTTGCATTGATATAATCACCACTGGCATTCCTAGCAGAGGTATTGCTGAGAGTTAGCTTATTGTCATTAGCTCCTGACGTAATACCCCTTACAGTGTCAAAATGAAATGTATCTCCACCACGGGTATCTTTAATCATGACCCACTTAGCCCCTGACGTAAAACCACAGTCAACATTAAATGAACTGCCCGTGCCAGTGTAAGAACCTACTTTAGAAATACCCGGTAAGGATGCAAAACAGTAGAAAACATACAAATTGTTATTATAGTTTACATCACCGCTAGAGCCTATACTAATAACACTAGAAGTAGGCGCAGTGTTATTAAAGTATGCATTATTTTCCAAAAATCCAGCATTCGAATTAATAGGAAGAGCTACGTTGTTTGCAGTATCTTTGTGCCACGAAAACCAGTTTGTTGCACCATTCCTACCCTTTAACCAATACATCTCTGGTACAACCCCAAGTTGGTGGGGCAGAGTACGTGCTGTAGAATTTCCTTTATAGAATCCATAATCAAAAAAACCGGGCGCACGTTTCCACATCCAAGAAAACGTAGTTGAACTTGCACTAGAGGCCGAGCCAATACCAAAACTGTGGTCTAGTTCAAAACCCGAAACAACGCTACTGGGTTCAGCATCTTCTTCGTTAATCTTCATAGAAAATCCAGCACCTCGGGTGCTAGCATAGGTATCACCTGTTGACGTTATCGTATCCCTGGACAAAGCAAAGTCTACTTGCGGCATCGAGGCGACATAGGCAGGCGGTCCAGCAACTTTGGTTTTTACATCAAAAACCTCAGACGCACTCTCTGGCGGAGCAAGTGGTCCACGGCGGATTGCCATGTAGATATAGGTGTCACCATTATTATTTGTTGCGTTGCCCGTTTGAGTAAGCTGAAATCCAGTTGAGCTAAGGGCTACAGGCCCAGTGTCACTTTGCTCTGCGTCATTCGTGTTTGCTTCAAGAAATTTTCCGTTACCGCCTTGAGGCATCCCTCGCATCACATCAAGTATGCGCCAGTCTTTAGCAATAGATGAGCCTTTTATCATAAGCCATTGCGGTTCAAAGCCAAGATCAATTACAGGGCCAGTGGAAGAACCATTACCCGTATAACTCCCACACTTGATAATATCTTGGTCACCATCAGGGCCGAACTCACCGTCATCATCATTATGTGCGAATAGATATGCGATGTATGTTTCGTTATTACCGTTTCCAGCTGTGTTAGACCCTAGTGTAAATTCAGTTGATGTAGGTGCTGTATTATTCCATACTAGGTCTTGGTTTAAGTATGCGGCGGAAGTTGACGCAAGCAACAAATAATCTTTCTCGGGTTCGCTAGAAGTAGAGCGATGGTAGACCACCCAATGCCCACCAGTGCTCACGCACTTTATAATCATAACGGCTGGTACGGCTGAGAGGTTATGGCTCACAGTACGCCCCGCAGTACCATTTCCAGTATAAGTCACCACATCAAAAAACTTTGGGGCCTTCCGCCATGTCCATGAGACGTAGCGTTCTGAGGTGCTATAATTAGAAACTCCACCGGGGTCATCATCACCAAGACTAAACCCATCATCATTAAAACTAGAAACCGCTTCTGAGCGATCAGTTTGAAATGCGCCGGTGCCACTAGTTATGCCAAACTTCCCTATACCCGTTTCTGTATCAAATAAGGCGTGGGCGTATGCTTGGTTTCTAGTTTTAATCCAAATTAATCCGCCTTCAGTAAGGTCAATGCCGTTATTAATTGATCTTGTCCCACCTGTCCCCCTATAGAGATGAGTGCTGAACACATCATCAATATCAAGGCCAGCGGCACTGCCGCCAGCCGTACCAGCCGCAGCTTGTAGCATCTTCTTCTTTATACTCATTGTGTACGCTCCTTATCCTAGTGCTTGACCAGCCGTGAAGCCGTACCAAGTCGTGCCGCCGTCACGAGTAGTGAATACAAACACATCTTTTGCAGATGCAGTTGCTGTAATTGTGGGGGCCGTAGCGGCAGGCCAATCAACAGACGAAGGCCACGCAAACCCGTATCCAGACGCACCGCTGTCTTGGATAATCTCAACAGACATTGTGTATGCGGTCCCCGACGCTGGGGGGTTGTTAAAGGCTGAACTCGATACAGCCGCAGTCATCGTGTGGCTGAACGTATTACCCGCATGGCAGTCAAAAGCGACAGCGCCGCCGGATGCTGTAACAGCAGCATACGTTTCGTTGTAGCTCGTGGCTTTAAGTTCACCAGTTATCCCAACACCGACGTTATCAACACGCATACGCTGTGCCGCATTCGTAGCAAATAGCATGTAGTCGCCGTTATGTTGGTATTGGATGTAACCACGGTACAAATCAGCACCGCTGGTGCCGTCGCCAAATAACAATGATGCAGTACCACTTGTAGTTGTTCCAAATGCTATTTCTGCGGAACTACTGCTTCCGTGCGTTCCGATGCCCAACTGTCGTTGAGGCGCAGTAGTGCCAATCCCAACGGAACCGCTGTTATTCACAATTAATTTATTAGAACCGTTGATAGATAGGCCAATAGAATTACTACCAGTGTTGTAAAATCCGGTATTTGTATCTCCAACAGAAAATGCGACTGCACTTGCACTAGAACCTGTTACCTTGACCTGCCCAGAGCTAGTTGTAGTACCACCGATGACTACGCCATTATTAAAAGTAGCTGCACCAGCGTTAGACATATCAAGGGTTAGGGCTGTGACTGTTGAACCCCCATCGTTGCCTTGAAATAAAATGTCTTTATCTTGTACAGGATTATAAATATGAGCATCTGTACTGTTGTTAAATATTTGAAGAAACTCAGTGCCAGCATCTTTAAATCTAATATCACCACCATCAGCATCAAGACTAATATCGCCAACTACATCAAGCGTGAAGTCACCCGTATCAGTTATGCTTCCGTCTGCTATAACCGTGCCGCCACGGGTGAGGTTGCCTGTTATGGTTCCACCAGCCTTGGGCAGGGCTGCGTTAGCTATTGTTGTTGTGGAAGTTAAATTGCTTTCATTAGCCAGAGGGACCCATGCACCTGCATGAGCAAAGTAACCCTTCCCAGTGCTGTGTACGTGAGCAAACATACCGTGATATGTTGAGGCACTCGGTAAATCACTGACGGCAGAATACATGTTAGCAAATAAAACCTTGCTTCCATTGCCATCTATGTCACCTGTCAGCGTCCCGCCAGCCTTCGGAAGTGCATTTGTTGCAAGAGTACCCTGCGCGGCAGTAGCATAATCAGAAGAGCTAAAGGCTTTGACTTGGGCAAGGTTTGTTACCTCGCTGTCCATCACGGCGCCAGCGGCTGTTACGTTGGCCGTGTCAGTTGCATCTGCACTCGCCTCAACACCATTCAGCTTAGTGTTTAATGCACTTGTGTATGATGCAGTAGTGCCCGCCAGAACAGATGAATACGCTTGAACATCTGACCCAATGGCAAGACCAAGGTTAGTCCTCCCCGTAGATGCGCTGGCTATGTCAGACAAGTTGTTGGCAGCAAGAATATCTCCTGATCCTGACCCGTTGGACCCGGCTGGGCCTTGTGGGCCAGCTACTGTGCTATTTGCACCTGTTGGACCTGTGTTGCCAGTAGCTCCTTGAGACCCTGTAGGCCCAGTGTTGCCAGTCGGTCCTTGAGACCCTGTAGACCCTGTGTTCCCTGTGCTGCCTGTGTTTCCAGCTGGACCTTGAGAACCCGTTGGACCAGTGTTGCCAGTCGCTCCTTGGGGACCAGTGTTGCCAGTCGCTCCTTGGGGACCAGCAACTGTGCTATCGGCACCCGTGCTGCCTGTGTTGCCCGTTGATCCTTGGGAACCTGTAGCACCAGTAGCACCAATAGGCACCGTCAGTACGCCTGTACCACTGTTGTATGCAACCGAAGAACCCACTGAACCTGTGGCTGTAGTCAAACCTGTAATTGCGTTCTTGTGGCTCAAGGCAGTGGCTGCTGAAGTAGAAGCCTCGGCTGCTTTTGTCGTGGCTGTAGCAGCCGAGGTCGCGGCAGAATCCACACTACTTTGGATTGCGTTTGTTTGATTGGTGGTTATTCCGTTTACGTAAAAACTTGAGCCCATGATTTGTCCTAATCTACGAAAGTTTGAGTGGGGCGGATGACCTGACTAGCGCCTGATTGCTCTGCCCCGTTGGCTTGCTCTTGTATTTCAGAGACAAATATTGAGGATTTCTGGTCAAACAGTGGACCACGTTCATCGAGGAAGTAATCGGATGAGTAAGCTAGTGCTGTGTATGTGATTGCGTCTGCACCAACTAATGTAAGATCGTTAGTGTCGCTGTCGGCAGAGAGGGCGTCACCCTCACCATAATAATTCAGATAAACTATACCAGTTGTGGGCTTTGGGCTAATCTGTAGAGAACCTTGGACCCTCGTAAAGAAACGTGGCTGACCTGTCTCCCCTGACTGCTGTAGGTTAAACATTTCGCGGCTTGGTAATCTTACCAATGCTGTGCCCTGATAGTGGATGTCTATAATCTCAAGTAAGTCGATTGGGATGACTATTGAGGCCACACCTGCTGGGCTATCAATTGCGTAGGTTTGTTGCCGCTCCATGGAGGGTATGCGAAGAGTTCTGCGGATGCGGCCAATAGCTTGGTCAATAAAGGTGTCCGCTAAAGCGTTTGTACAATCGCTGCGGTTTAGGAGGGCAAGGAAGTGGGTGCGGAGTTCACCTTTGTTCATCTAGGTAGTCCTTTTTTTGGGCTTTGGCTTGGCCGTAAGTGCAGCCTTTTTGAAAGCCGCGTCACTGGGTGCGCCTTTGGCACCCTTTTTACGCATAGGCTTTCCACTCTCTCGGCGCTTATGTATGTTACTGTAGAGACCCATGATTTAGACCCTCTTCTCAGTTGCCATGAACATGCCCATGTCTTCTGTTTGTAGCTTTCGTACAATCTGTTCGCCTGTGGCTTCCCATAGGTCAAAGCCTTCTCGTAGCCACTTTTCAGCAACCACTGTTGGTATGGAAGCAACCCTGTGTAGTTCACCCATAGGCTTCGTGGTACTCTGGTTACGAGCGTCTTTGAGGTCATCGAGGAATGCTTGGGAAATTGTTTGGGTGTGCTTACGCACGAGGGTGCCTGCGTCCATTAGAAAGTCTGTGTTGGACTGGATAAGGTGAGGCTGTTCTTTGGTAGTATCTGCGGTCATTGAGGCGTCCTTCGCCTCCTTCAGATACAAATGAAAAAGGCCCACCCAAGGAACACACAGTAAGGAGAGCAAAACCTATGTGTTCTATGGATGGGCCTAACTAAAGACCTAGTGGTCTATAGTGTTCTTATGACAAGCCTGTGATCATTACAGAGTCACCAAAGTTAGTGTGTTTGCAGCTTACTTCACCGACAATGTGGTGGCGGTCTGAGTCGCCATTTTTGGCCAAAAGTGTGCGTGTAAATGGACGCAATGTGCATGTCTTGAACATCGTTGGGTCAATCAAGAGAGCGTGTGTAGCCAATAATTCTCTATTTAAAACAACGCGATATTCGCCATACGGACTGACATACAGATCTATCGCATTGACCAATGTCTTACCTTGAGAAATCTCACGGTTACGACCAGATGCTGCTGAGAAACCAGCGACGATTTGTGCGTCACCCGGCTTGATCATAAAGGTATCTGGCTCTGAGCCGTTGTTGTAGGCTGTTTCACCCGCAGTCAACAACTTTCCTTCGGTAAGGGCGTCCGTTGCATTACTTCCGGCATCTAATGTTGTAGAAATCTGATTGATGATTGAAGTCATCTTACGGGCTGTAGAAGCGTTGCCAGCTACTGCTGCTTGAGCAACACCAACCATAGCTTTTTCATAGTCTTTCTTGATTTCCTTGAGTTTTTTTGCAAGCTGAAGCCCAGTTTCCTTGGCTCGGCCATAAGTAGCTACAGCATCAGCTGTGGCAGAAACTTGGAAACCTTTGACCATGATCTGAGTGTTCTGGGTGCGCTCTGTTGCGTTTGTGAGAGACAACATAGTAGCGTCCGCTCCCTCGACGGCGGCGTTTACCGCAGAAGCTGCCAGTGTGTCTTCGAGGAATGAGAACGTACGGGCTGTAACTTTCTCGTTCTTGAACATGCTTTGGCAGGGAGTAGCGAATGGGCTTATTGAGGTGATTATGTCGGAAACGTCTTCTTTTTTGCCGACCTGATCGTATGTGGTATAAGTAGCCATAGTATTTTAGTCCTTAGATTATTTGGGATTTGACAAGGGGAAAACCTAGCTTTCCCAGCGGGACATTAGTGCTTCTGCAATATCGTCTAGGTCCTTGGCACCACTCAGGTCAGACATAGCCTTTTGCTTTCGCTTGTCCTGTATTGACTTGTTTGAGGGTGGGGACTTCTTGGAACTCAGAACTTTAGTTTTTCCGTTCTTTGACTTCGTGAGTTTGGCCTTGGCTTTCTTGCCTTCGGCGGACTGCTTTGATTGGTCATAGAGACGGGCTTTGTTAATCAGCATGATTACCTCTGGCGAGGTGTACTGATCGACCTGTTCCTTTGGGAGGCCTATTTGCACAGCGTACTTGCGGATTTCTCCATAGAGTTCATTGCCCCAGTCCGGCAGTTGTTCCTCAAGGACTTTGACGCATTCTGCGGCAGCCTGTTTGGTCAACTGTTGGTTCTCGTGCTGTGCCTTGGACACAAGTTGACCACTTTCCTCTTTGAGGAATGTCAGGTCTTCTTCTGCTTGCTTGGCGTCCTGACGCAGTTGGGCGAAGGTCTCAGGGTCCATCTGCCGTGAGGCAACCAACATATCTATGTCGGCGTATGGTTTGTACCTTGCTTCTGCGCGTTCCATTAGTTTTTGATATGACAGATGCGTTTGCGTCAGACTATCGTCTGTTGCCTTGCGCTGGGCTGCTAAATCTTGAGACTTTTTGGTAAGAGACGCCTCTTGTCCATATAGACGCTTCAAGTCCTTTACAGATACCTTCTTAGTTTCACCGTTGACTGCGATGTCTACGATCTGATCGTCAGAAGCTGTCAGAGGCTCTTTGTCCTCATCATCGTCATCTTCTTCGGCCTCATCATCGTCTTCATCTGTGTCTTCGGTTTCTTCTTCGTCAGGGTCTTCAAGGTCTTCTTCGCTGGCTGTATCGACATCTTCGTCTTCTAGTTCATCCTCTTCAACCTCTGTCTCATTGAGGTCTTCGGATGTTGCATCCTTGTCTTCGAGTTCGGATAGGCTCTCACCGTCCTTCCATCGACCTAAGATTGCGTCCGCCGCTTCATCAACATCTAATGCACGGGGCTCAGAGTTAGTATCTTGCACGTTATTCATGGTGCTACTGTTCCTCTTGGCTGTTATCGCCATTCTGCTGTTCAAGGATGCTGTCACGCACTTGAACTCGCTGTTTCAGAGTATCCACCACGTCAACTAATGCGCGATAGTGGTTGTATGAATACTCCCGTTTATCCTTGTCTTCGGGGGCCGTATTGACAAAAGTCTGGAAGGCTCTCTCGACAAGATCGTTGACAACCGAAGTGAAGGCGGAGGCCTTGAGTATGGCCTCCGCTTCTTCTCCAGCCGTCACAAGTTGCTCTTCTTGTGTAGGCATGTGTTTTCCTTGGATTACCCGTTAGGGCTTGCGATTGCTCGGACATCATCCGCAGTACGGGCGATCTCAAGTTCTTCGAGGTTCACATATTCTTTGTGCTCAAATTGAGTCTCTGCGAGGTCTAGTTTGTCCGACTGAAGGGCAAATTGTTGCTGGGCCTTCATCTGGTCCAACTGAAGTTTCATTTGCTTGATTTGCCCGTCCATTTGGGCCCTCATCTCAGCCATAGCTGTCTGGCGTTCTTGAAGTTCCAATTGCTTCTGCGCCATCTGCATTTGCATCTCTTGTGCTGGGTCAGGTGGCGGTGGAGGTATCTGCGCTGGGTCAGTCAAGTAGTCAGCAACATTCTTAATACCTGATTTCTCTAGGACAGCCCCAAGCATCTTGTACTTGTTCTCTGGTGAGTACATTTGTCCAAGTGCTGGGTCTTGTGAGAACATAGTGTGAAACGCGAGGTACTTCTGTACCATTGTTTCTTGGTCTCCGTACCCCAAGTGGAACTCAACCTGTACGTCACGTTTGTCGGCCCATTGCGATGGGTCGATTGGAACGTAGCGTCCGGCTAACTCAACAATCTTCTGCTCACTCTCGTTCTCGACTACCAACTGGTAGACCATTGAGAAAAGAGGCTTGAGGAAGTTGTTCGCAAAGTTACGCGCAATGATCTTTTGGCGCTGCTGGCTCAATGTGGCCAGTTGCTCTACCATTGCTGCTGAGTTTTGCTTGCTTATTGCGTCTTTATTAAGACCTTGAGATAGGCGAGAGACACCACTGGTGTCCTCTTTATCCTCATCGAGCATCTGGATCGTTTGAAAGACAAACGGGTTCAAAGAGGCCTGAGGCATAGCGTTGATCGCATCGGGGCGTGTCACGTTGACAATACCGCCGACCCTATTGTCAATCAGCTCACGGGGGTTCGTAAGTCCACCTTTAACCACAGTGTATCGTGGGTTGTTTGTGACCATGGCGTGGTCAAGTATGGACCGAGTGAGGACTGTTCGAGCATTCTGAATGGCAAGTAGCTTCTCAGCGAAGTTGTTGCCATGGAAAGCATGTGGGATAGGAAGAGGGACAAAAGCAACGAATGGCCGCCGTGTCACTATTTCCTTCTCTAGGAGGACGTTGGAAGCCTTTACGATCCTGTAGAGGTCAGTAGTTCCGCTGCCTTCTACATCTAGCTCCATGTAGGCTTCGACCACAGTGACCTGACGTGTCTGTCGCTGGTAGCCTTTAGCGTTGAAACCTCGGTCTGCACCAATGTCGTCGAACCGGGCAAGTATCTCTGGATCGTTGTCAAAGTCGGTGTCTTCGTTGTCTGCAATGTCAGACACCAAGTCTTCAGCGTATCCCATCTCAATGAGTTCTGAGATAGACTTCTTGGTGCGGTGGGCACAGAAGCTAACGGTGTCCATAGATTTGGCTTGCGGCTCTATCAAGAACTCTTCGGGCGCAATAGCCTCAACCTTTACCTGAGACGTATCGCGGGTCACTCTGAGTTCACCAGAGAACAGCCCATAGGCGTCCTCCTTGATCTCTTCGATCTCTACGTTGTCCTCAGAGAGGATGGCGTCAAGTTCCTCTTCGGTGAGGTCCTCGACATACTGGATGCTGCTCTCAGACTGCATGCACCAGTAGACCTTAGCGATACCAGCACGGGCAATAAGACCATCGTGGATGACAGTCTGCATTACCTCAAACAAGTTGTTCTGACGGTGAAGCACGTAGTCTGTATACTCGGTGCATACCTCGGCCATAGGCACGTCTTCCATGCCTTGGGGAGCAAAGCGCATTGTCTTGTTGCCAGTGCTAAAGGTTTCGAGCAGTGCGGCTTTCATCGACTCCACTGAATCATAGACATCTTGGCTTACATACTTGGAGTTACCATCATGCGCTGGGCGAGGGAGTTTAGCGCTGTAATAGTCCATGACCCTGCGGCGTTCTCTTGAAAGTTCACTGTCGTAATAACCTATAGACCGTCTCAGGTTTGTATCTACGATTGAGACAATCTTTTCGTCATCAAGTGATTGATATTCTTCTTGTGATTTCATTTTTAAACCATCTCAATGTAATAATCATCGACTGCATCTATTGGCTCCCAAGCATCCTCAAGGATGTGGTTGGCTAGGGCCAATGCCATTACGCAGTCATCAAAACACCCAGCTTCAGCCTCCATTCCGCCACTCTGTGTGACGATGTATGTGAGCATCTCTCGGATTGTGACTTTATCGTTAAGTTCGATCTTACCCTCTCGAACTGAGGCCCTGAGTTCATCAATAATCAGGGGTTTCGTCTTGGATGTAGTTGTAAAACCCAACTTCAGAGTTTCTTTTTCTGTCAACTTGTCTACTTGCACTTCTGTGTAAAAGTGAGGGTAGCTCATGTCTTTTCCAAGACGGGTACACGTTAAGATACCGTGGCTGTTGTTCTCTACGATGATGTAGGCAAAATTAAAGAACTCGCCCAGCTTGTTGAGGACTTCAGCGAAGTAATCTGGATGAACTTGGGCACGATAGGCCGCAACCTGTCGTCTCTTACTGTCTAATACTTGAGCTACTGACCAGTCACCGCCTCTGACACCCATGGCGACATCAGCACCAATTGTGTACTGCTCACCGGGGTCAAGGGTACGGTATAGTGTAAGTTCTCCACGAGTGTTCTCTAGCCACTCACCACCCTCCAACGCTAAGCGCTGCTTTGGGTCTATGGCTGTAGAGATACTATCTTGTAGTAGTTGTGGGTTAAACACAGGGCGCCCAGTTGTCAGGAAGGCCTCTTCTGGCTCGGCGGGATATTCTTGAGAAAAGAGGTCAATGCCGTTCTGTGCAATCTTGCGGCGGCGAAACATTAGCTGCCCATCGTCTAGGTCGTACTTCTTGGCTAGGTCTTCTTCGTCAGGAGTTATCTCGAAGTTCTCTGGGACGGGCTCACGATATTCATCGTCGATGTACCAAGGAATAAAAACAGGTACATAACCATTGGTGCCTTCGACAGCACCTTTCCATAGATCATAGAAGATGCCACTCACGCCATTGGCTGTACTCTCGACAAAGATAGCAGTTCCCGGCTTGTTTGGTACGGCTTGCGTCATGCCATTCCAGTTCTCGGCTGCTGTTGACTTCTGCCAGAACGCGAGTTCTGAGGCGTGTACATGGGTCAAAGTCTCACCACGGCCAATACTCTCGCCCCCAGCCGTAGCAACGACATAGGAACTGTCGAGGACATCAAAGGTGAGTTCTCGGCGTGAGCTATACTTTGTGTGAGGCTTGAGTAACTCAGGGCAGTTGTCGTGGTATCTCTTAGTCATATCAAAGAGGGCACGGGTGCTGTCTGAGTGGTGTGTGACAACCAGAGCCTTGCAGGCTTTGCGCTGAGACACATTGAAGTACAGGTATCCACCAACGTAGGTCGATAGACCCTGCTGACGGGCCTTGAGGATGATGATGCGTACCTTGCCTTCAGTCTCCATCTGGTCCTCTACGGCCTTCTGGAGAATGCGCTGGGCTGGCTTCAAGTTGAGTGACTTTATGTCACCGTCCTTGGTCCTGATCTTGAGGGCTGACTGACTGTAGAAGTCAAAGTCATCATATAGTCGTCGGCGTACTATTTTAAGTCTCTTGTCCATCTTCGGTTTGCTCATCCTCTGGAGTGACTACTAAGAGCGACTCCAGAAATGCCTCGGCTTTACCGATGGTGACTTCGCTCTTTGCGGCAGGCTTAGTCTTGGTGAAGTCCAAGACCATTCGTGCTGCTGTTAGGCGGTCCCGGTTTTGGCCGGGTTCTCGCATTATTTCGACGGCTGCTTTGAGTGCCTCAATGGCATACACATCGTCTATTTGGTTATCTTCGGCCATGATTGCTACGATCCTTTCAGCATCTCGCTTTGCCTGTTCCCTGATCGGAGTAATTGCCTCCAAGGTGTAGCCATCAGGCGTTCCCTGTGGCCTTCCGGCGTTCTTTCGTTTCTTTGTTGACCACTGCTTTCGCAGGGCTCTTCCTTCCTCCGTTTGCATCAGCTTGGTGAAGTAGTTGCTTTCCTTTGGAAGTGCCTTGTTTGGATACTGTAAGGCTTTCTTTGGGGACTTCGCCCTTGGGTTGTTTGGGGCTACCATCGGGATTAACTCCTAGTAAGCTGCTGATGATTTCAAGTGTGCCTGGGCATGATCGACAAAAAACTGTTGGCGGCAGTGAGTATGCCATCTCTGCGAGTACCTTGTCTTTGTCAGAACTACTGAGGGTGGATGCCTTTATAGCTTCGATGCCTTGTAAGAAGGGCACCAAGTCAAATGCTGTCTTATTCACTGTTTGCTTCCTTGGTCTTTTGTTGTTCGTCAACACGGTCCAAGTAAGGCTGTAGGTACTTCTTGGACAGATTAGGCTTCATTAAGTTAGCTTCAGCCCTGTTTATTATGGCCTTGAGAGATGCCACAGGGTTTTTGCTCAAGTTCAACGCCATGCTGTCAAAGGCATCACCTAAAGTGGCACGATCTCCAGCTAAAACGGACGTATCGTTGTCCATCTTGTCACGAAGAGTTGCCAGATAGGCTTGATTGCTGTTTTTGCCAAGCTGCCGTTCTATTGGTAGCCGTGGTTGAGCTGGTGTAGCGGGTGTTTGGGCAGAAGATGAAGCTACTTCTGGCCAGATAGAGCTAACAAGAGCTGCAACTTCATTCAGAGGCTTACCTTTGGTACGCATGGAGCCTGTCCTAAGATGGGCTTCATATGCCTCTATAGAAGCAAGTGTTTCTGGTGAGCTGCTAAATCTATCTTTTGCTAACTCAAGAGCCTGCTGTATCTTAGAGTCAAACTCTGCTGCTGTTAGGTTCTGAGCACCATTGTTCTCTTCGACGGAGTTAAACACAACTCCTCTGGGTGCGGGAGTTCCACCGTCTTTACCCCTTATTGGGGGCAGACCGTTATTGTATAGCCTTATGTTAGTTGCCGCTGTTGCTTCCGCTTCCTGTGCTCTCTTCTCAGCAGACTGCTGCTTACGCAGTGCATCTTCAGCAGCTCTACGATCTTTAGCCTCTTGCTTTAAGTCACGAGCCGCTGGTGCTGTAGGATCAGCAAGGCCATCGCCTTTACGGTTCTTCTTGATAAAGCGGTTAACCTTGGACCTGCGTCCAGTAACTGCATCGATAGCACGACCACCAACCACGAGAGGTATCTGTGCTGCCAACGAGGCACCGCCAGTTGCTAAGGCTGCACCAGTGTTGATGTTGCCTGCAATCATTCCAGCAGGGTTGTAAGAGCTGCCAATCTTTGGAAGTGGGTTGAAAGCATCAGTAAACTGGGAAACACCGCCCTTTAGGCCATCAGCCTGTACCTCAGTTATAACATTTGTACGACGAAAGGCGTTCAGAAGCCTTTGACCTTCTTCAGTTTGACCAAACCTATCCTTCATAAAGTCGAAGTTCTCTTTGGTAACTGTAGTGCCCACTTTGCCATTAGACTCGCGGATTGCCTGCTTGAAGAATGCCTTGTCCTCTGGGCTTAGTGCCTTGATTTGGCCTTTCTCACGCAGAGCTATGACTTGTGTATCTACCTCTTTAAGTAATGAGCCACGGGCACTCTCTAGTGCTTGCTTTGCGCCTTTCTTGGAGCTGGCATCAATATCCTTGAGGTTGTAGCCGTTCTCATCAGCAACACGCTGCAACAATGTAGACACATCAGATGCAGCTTGGGTTGTCTCAGGGTCTAGGTCCTCTTTAGGGCGTAAGACTACCTCGCCAGCCTTGTTTACTGTGGATATGCCTATGTTCACGCCTTTAGCGATAGCACCGCCAGTAATTGCGGCATCGCCTACACGCTCAAAGACCTCCTGAGGGACATACTCGCCACCTTGGACCATTGAGTTACCAATGATTAGGCCTTCTTGTACGCCTTCCTGACCAGCTTCTCGCATTACCTTCAGTGTAGCACCGCCGCCCTTGATGGGCAGTAGCTCTACGAGGCCTGAGGCTACGGCTGTCGCTAAGTCAGCGCCAGTGGCCGTGGGATCTAGCTCCTGTTGTTCTTTCTCATCGCGCACTTGGCCCAGCGCATTGATAGTACCGTAGATAGTACCGCCGATAGCTGCGGCTGTGCCCAAGATTGGGGCAGAGGTAGCTGCAAGGCCAGCGCCTACAGAGGCTACGACACCACCAGCAACCTGAGGGGTGGCTTCAGCGGCACCGTACAGAAGGGAGTTGCCAGCGTTGGCAAACTCGCCTTCCTTGAGGTTCTTGATGATGCCATCAGCGCCTTCTGGGCGTTGGTAGTTGGAGGCCGCAAGTTGTGCTTCGTTGCGCTGGGCCATCTCAGCGCCATAGGCCTCTATGGCATCCACGCCTGCAAACTCGCCTGCGGATTGGATGCCTTTGCCGACCATAGCACCAGATTGGTCAACACCCTGCCCAAGTGCTCCAAGTATAGAGGTGTCTGGGGCTTCGGCTTGTGTTGGGGCAGGGGATTTGTCTTGTGGGGCTTGGGATGTAGATAGGTCGCGTATGGCCTGTGCTAATAGTGTTGCCGCTTCGGTGTCTCCGGCCTTATCTGCGGCCATAAACGCACGGCTTAACTGTTCGATGTCAGCCATTACTAGCTTCCTCTCTAATTTGTAGCGGGTGTTAGGTACTTATCCATGGCAGCTTGCTGCGCTGGGCTGACAGTGAAGGAGCCTTCATTGCCATATGTTCCAAACTGGTTGGCACGTTCTCCAGCGCCTAGTTCTACGCCGCCTTGTAGTCGTCCCTGAACACGTTGAAGTGCAGACATTCTTTCGTTTAACCAATCAACCCAGACTCGTTCGTCTTGGAAGTTCTTTGGCGCTGGTGAAAGGAATAGCTTCATTTCGGCATTGGAGATTGCACCCTTTGTCTCTGCTACACGTAAGAGTGCATCATCCACCCTAAGACGGCTCAAGATCATACGGCGGTTAGCATCTGGATCACCAGTAAAGTTATCAATGACACCTTTAAAGATACCACCGATGCCAGTTAGGTTTCCACCTGAGGCACGACTTTCGGCAATAGCGTCAAGTCCGCTCTGTAGCCCCCACATTGCGTCATTCACAGTGTCCAGTGCCTTTGAGTTCTTTGCAGCTTCCTTAGAGCCAGCCTTAGTACCAAGTGACCTTGCCCTCAGTTCAGCCACACGGGTGGCTTCAGCCTGCGCGAAGGCCTCGGCTTCAGACACACGGTTGGCATCCTGTATTTTGCCGTACTCTTGTGTGGCGGCACCAATGCCGTTGCCTTGGAGGGCACCAGAGTACATAGCGCCACCAATGCGGATCAGGGACTCGCCATTGTCAATCTTGGAGTAGGCCATATTGGAACCACGGGCATTGCCTGTGGAACCGCCTGAGGCTGTTCGAGATGTAGTAGATAGACCACCATTCACTGAACCTGTACCATTTGTTGTACCATTTTCGCTAGTTAGTGCGGCTGTTTTAGGTAATGGTTGGGCTGGGTTTGTAAGGACTGGACTGTTGGAATACTGGCCTTCCATTGCGCCTAAGTTGACTGAACCTTGGAGTGCCGAAGGTGTTGGGCCTGTAGAATTAGACATCTCAGAGTTAGGCATTATAGAGCCATCAGGCATCCGATGGGAGCCTTCTAACACTGGACGCGCGAGATAGGGTCCATTGGACGGGTTAGGTGTTTGAGCTGTATTGCTAGACATAGCTGGGTCAGCGCCGGGTTGCTCGTTAGGGTTTGCTTGTAGTACCCCCAGACTTTGAGCAGTCAGACCGTTTACTGGGTTCTCCACAGTAAGTGTACTGCTGGTCACATCAGCTACACGCGCATCACGGCCTGTGGTGGCAGAAGTTAAAGCAGCCTGAGCGGCATTCTGACGGGCTTGAATACTGGCCTGCATCTCAGGTGGCAATGTACCAGAAGAGAGTAGTCCTTCGCTGCTTGCAATCTCAGCTTCTGCTGCCCTTACATCTGGAGCAACTGCTGCTGCTTGTTCTTGCTTTTGACGTAAGTCTTGTAAGTAGATTTGTGCTGCCTCATCATACTGAGGTGTACTTTGGTTGCTTTCGACAGAGCCGCCTAAGTCAATCAGTTGCTGCTGCATTTGCTGAAGTCGTGCAACATCTGCTTGGGTGTCCACAGAGCCTTCAAGATCAGCAATCCTACCTTCTAGTAACTGGCGCTCACCAATGTTTTCTTGGACGAGGTTTTGCTCATTACGCATGAGTACACCGGGCTCTTCTCCTGCACGAGATGCTGGGCCGCTTTCAAGGACTGGAGCTGGTGTCTCAGGCTTAACACCCAGAAGTATCTTCCTAGTTGCTTCCACAAATTCTGGGGACAGGCTTGCTAGATGCTCCTCTGGTGTACGTCCTGTGGACCTTGCCATCGCAATAAAGCTGGAGTTTGTAAGTAGAGGGTCCATGTTAGTTGCCTCCAATGCCAAGACCAGAGCGCCCACCAAACAGTGGGTCAAATGCTGAACTACGGGCGTTGTAGCTTGGCATCATGCCCCCATACTGCTGCTGGAACCCAAAGCCACCCATGGCACCGCCCATGGTAGATTGAAATGGGTCTACCGTGTTGGCAGATACGTTACCCACTGTGTTGGGAGCCTGATTTAACATACCGGACTGAAAGCCTTTGCGCTGGTTCATCTCGAAGTCGCGTTGGCGCTCAAAGTTAGCCTGTGCATCATTGAGGCCAGCTTGGTTATACCCTTGCAGAGAGTTGCCTGCGTTCATGCCAAAGTTGGCACCCTGACCGAGTGTATTTAGACCTTGAGTGTAGGCACCTGAGATACCTTGATTCATGTTGCCTGCTGCATTCAGATGATTTGCGCCACCAGACAGGTAGTTATTTGAAGCTGTCAGAGCGCCACTTGCAGCACCTAGTGAGTTATTTTGGTTGGACAGGGCGTTGCCTGCGCCAGCTAAGTTTGAACTTTGGGCGGCACCAGCCGTGCCCGCATTGGTCAGTGCATTGCTACGGTCAGTAAATTGCTGTGCTTGGTTGTTTAGACTGCGGTCAATCAGTCGATCTTGGATGCCCATGGAGACATCAGCGCGGCGGTCATCATATGCGCGATTGGCTACTGCCTCAGCAATACCAGCGCGGCTTGAGTTCATGTTGTTTGTACCGCTGGCAGCTAGATCAATGCCTGTC
>Ga0209816_1001389_pt1 | contig 18146 bp, 22 predicted proteins | sample CoawatmetaG01DNA_FD_187509 | JGI IMG/M metagenome (GOLD analysis project Ga0209816, IMG submission 187509) | Marine microbial communities from the West Antarctic Peninsula - Coastal water metaG017-DNA (SPAdes) (version 2) | ecosystem: Environmental > Aquatic > Marine > Coastal ... | reverse complement strand
CTGAATGGGGAAATAGAGGTTTACAATTTTGGGAAGTTAAAAATCAAAACGTAACTCTAGTAAACGGCCAAGCAGTATATACATTTTTTAGATCTACTTCTGATGGTGTATCTGATGGCGTAAGCACTACGCTTAGTGAAGGAATAAATACAGTAGACCCCATTATTCCCTTGACCTCGGTCCTGGGTTTTCCAACAGCAGGAAATATAATTATCGGTACTGAAGATATTACTTACACAGGAATTTCTAGTTTAAATTTAACAGGATGTGTTAGAGGAGTTAACGGTACAACAGCTGCTACTCATAATAATACAGATGCTGTTGCTCAGTCTCCAAGAGGGATAACTGATATTCAAGAAGCAAACTTTAGAGTAGATAGTACAAGTGTTGATACACCTATGACAAGAATTAGTAGATCTCAGTATCAAGCATTTTCTAATAAAACTTCTTTAGGTTTACCTACTCAATACTGGGTTCAAAGATTTGTTGATAAGGTTACAATGACTTTATATTTAACACCAGGAAGCTCACAAGCAGGAGACTTTATAAATTTCTATTACACAAAAAGAATTGACGATGTAGGAGCATATACAAATGCAACAGATGTACCTTACAGATTTGTACCTTGTATGATAATGGGTTTATCTTATTATCTAGCTTTAAAATATGCACCACAAAGAGTTCAAGAATTAAAATTATTGTATGAAGATGAATTAAAAAGAGCTGAGTCTGAAGATGGTTCTTCTAATTCTACTTACATATCTCCTAAAATATATTTTCCAGGGATTAGCTAATGAGTAGTTTTGCACAAGGCAGATTTGCTTTAGCAATATCAGATAGATCAGGTATGGCTTTTCCATATAATGAAATGGTTAGAGAATGGAATGGTGCTTTAGTACACAACTCAGAGTACGAAGCTAAACAACCACAGCTACAACCAAAGCCAACTAATGCAGATCCACAAGCTTTACAAAGAGCAAGACCTGCAAGAACAGAATTTCCAACAGAAGATTTTTTACCTAATAATCCAATTACTACTACGGCTGCAAACACAACTTTAAAAATAGATTTTCCAAATGGTGATCTACGAGTTAATGATTTTGTTAGACTTAGAAATGTAAAATCCCCAGTAGGAGGAGTACCTATTGTTACCGGTGCTGCAGGTCCTGCATTAGAATTATCTACAACTTTAGATACAGCTGCTACACTTACTGATACAACAATTACTGTACAGACAGGAACACATTTTCCTACTTCAGGTTTTATTATGATAGAAAAAGTAAATGCAGTTACAGGTTTATTTCAAAATGAAGTTATACAATATACCGGAAAAGCTGGAGACAATTTTACAGGTTGTACTAGAGGAACAAGCGCACCTTACAGAGGTGATGCACCACAACGTACAACAGCAGGAACCCATCCTATCGGGGCTAAAGTTTTTGGTGCTTATAAAGTAGATTCTTTAAATGAAACACAAGTTAGAGGTACCGGTCAACCTGAATTTACAACTCAATTTGATGGTGTAAATGTTACGTTAGTAAGTAATGCAACATCCACAGAAAAAGGGGGCGGTTTATTATGTACAATCGGACCCATTAATGATAGAGCTTAATTATGTCAGGAATTTCAATTTATACATACGATACACTTAAACAAGCAATCAAAGATTATACTGAGGTTGATGATACTGTATTTACAACAACTATCTTAGATGGTTTTATAATGGCTGCTGAGTATAGAATTAATAATGAGCTACCTATGGACTCTGATAGATTTGTACAAGAAGGTACATTATCTACAAATAATAATACAATTAATTCTCCAGCTGGTGCATTATTTATTAGGGGTGTTGAAGTATTTAACTCAACAACTGATTCTACGGGTACAGGTAGTTGGTTAGAGAAAAAAGATCAAACATATTTATCTGAATATACCGATAGATTAACCGGTCCTGAGGGTGATTTAACATCACAAGATGTAACTGGTTTTCCTAAATATTATGCTATGTTTGGTGGTGCTACACTTAAGACAGATACTACTTCTGGAGGCTTATATATTGCTCCTACACCAGATGCTGCTTATAAATTTAGAATATATTTTAACAAAACTCCTCTGGGATTAGGCTCAGGAAATGATGGGACTGCTACTACATATATAAGTAATTACTTTCCACAAGGACTATTATATGCGTGTTTAGTGGAAGCATTTGGCTTCTTAAAAGGTCCAATGGAGATGTTGACATTGTATGAGAATAAGTATAAAACATCCATACAACAGTTTGCAGGAATGCAGTTGGGGAGAAGAAGAAGAGACGATTACACTGACGGTACTGTTAGGATACAAGTCAAATCACCTTCACCGTAAATAAATTAGGAGATAAAAATTATGGCAATAACATCAGCAGTATGCAACACATTTAAAACAGAAGTTTTAAGAGCAATCCACAATTTTACAAATGGTGGAAATACTTTTAGACTAGCACTATATACAGACCAAGCCACATTAAATAAATCAACTACACAATATATTACAGCTAACGAAGTAGCTAATGGTAATGGTTACGCTACTAAAGGTACAGCGTTAACAAATGTAACACCGGCTTTATCTAGTGATACAGCAGTATGTGATTTTTCAAACATATCATTTACATCAGCTTCATTTACAGCTAATGGTTGTTTAATTTTTAATGATACTGCAGCAAATGATCCAGCTGTTTGTGCAATTGCATTTGGTGGAAACAAAACTGTAACAAACGGAACTTTCACAATAGAATTTCCAGCAGCAGACGCATCTAACGCTATACTTAGAATAGCATAAGGAGTTACTCCTTATGGCTAATACTTGGAATCAATCCGGTACAACCTGGGGTCAAAACCAATGGGGCGATCAAGCCGACGTTGACGTAACTTTAACAGGTGTACAGTCAACATCTTCAGTAGGAGCAATTTTAATCCCTACTGTTGCGGTTTTAACAGGTGTACAATCAACTTCAACTGTAGGTTCAATTTCACCTTCAGATGTAATGGGTCTAACCGGACTTTCAACAACTTCTGCATTAGGTTCAACTACAGTTGACATTATATTAAATATTGATTTAACTTTAACAGGTTTACAATCGACAACTTCAATAGGTTCAGTTACAACCAGCGTTGTTCAAACAGCAGGTTGGGGACAAGATACTTGGGGAGCTGAAAACTGGGGTGAGTCTGCTATTGACGTTACTCTTTCAGGTTTAGCCGCAACTTCAACTGTAGGTTCAATTTCACCTTCAGATGTAATGGGTTTAACTGGAGTATCAACAACTTCCACAGTTGGGTCATTATCTCCAACAACTAGTCTTTCATTAACACCTACAGGACAGTTAGCAACTTCAGCTGTGGGATCTTTAATTGCTGGAATAGGAGTTCCATTAACAGGACAATCAACAACTTCCGCAGTTGGGTCATTATCAGTTGTATCAAACGAAGAAGCAGAACTAACTGGTCAATCGGCAACTGCTACCTTAGGAGGTATAATTATATTTACTGGAATTGAATTAACTCCAGCTGGAGTACATACAGATTCCGCAGTAGGATCATTATCTGCAACAACTAGTCTTTCATTAACACTAACAGGACAATCAACAACTTCAACTGTAGGTTCAATTTCACCTTCAGATGTAATGGGTTTAACTGGAGTATCAACAACATCTAGCGTAGGATCCATTGTTCCTGAAATAGGGGTTCCGTTAACTGGAGTATCGACAACATCTTCTGTAGGAAATATTATTCCTGAAATAGGAGTTCCATTAACCGGTGTACAGGCAACGTCTGCAGTAGGTTCAATTTCGCCTTCAGATGTAATGGGTTTAACGGGATTATCAACAACATCTAGTGTAGGGAGTGTTATTGTATTGGGCTATCAAGATGTTGACATAGTAGGGAATACATCGTATACAGATGTAACACACGTAGCTTAGGAGAACAAAATTATGGCATCAACATTTACAGACCTTGGTTTAGAGTTAATGGCAACTGGCGAAAACGCCGGTACTTGGGGAGATAAAACAAACGCAAATTTAAACTTAATTCAACAGTTAACCGGAGGTGTTTTACAAGTAGCTATCGGAGGCGGTGCAGGAACGACAACTTTAGACATAGATAACGGTGCTTTAACAGGTACTGCTCAACAAAGAGTTTTAGAATTTACAGGAACAATATCTGGAAACAGAATTGTTACTTGGCCCCTTCTTACAGAAAATTTTTACATAGTTAAAAATGGTACTTCGGGTGCTCACACAGTACAATTAAAAGCAGCTTCTGGTTCAGGGGCAACGGTTACTTTTTCAGATGGTGACAAAGGATATAAACTTATTTATCTTGATGGTGTTGCAACAAACACCGGTCTTTTTGAAGTCCCATTTTCTAACTTTGGTCAGCCGTTAGATTGGATCACTAAAACAGGATCATACACAGCAATAAACCAAGATAGAATTTTTGTAGACACAAGTGGAGGAGCAGTTACGATAACTCTTCCTGCATCACCTGCTGTAGGTGATCAAGTAAATTTTGTAGATTCAAGGTACACTTTTGATACTAACGCATTGACTGTGGGAAGAAATAGTTCTAAAATAACAAATGCAACAGCAGACCTAGTAGTTAATACTGAGGGTGCAGCATTTGGATTGGTTTTTTCCGGTTCAAATGTAGGTTGGACGTATACGGAGAAATAATATTATGGCAAATTACGAAGCAACTAAATATAATTTTAATGGATCAGATCTTACTGGTATTGAAGGTATCCCTACAGCAACTATTGTTCCATGGTCTTCTTCATCAATACCAACAGGTTTTTTAGAATGTAATGGTGCAGCAGTTTCAAGATCAACTTATTCAGCATTATTTGCAATTGTATCTACTACTTATGGTGCAGGTAATGGTTCATCTACTTTTAATGTACCTAATTTAGCAGACAACGTAGCCATTGGAAAATCTCCAGGAAAAGCTTTAGCTTCAACAGGTGGAGCTAATACTACTCCAGTCGCACCCGCTGGAAACGTATCTACTAACGTAAGTGGAAACGTAGGTGGTTCAACAGCTAATGCAAGTTTATCAACTGCTCAACTAGCGGCGCATTCTCACACTTTTTATGCTGTATCTGCTTTTAGTGGTGGTAACAATGCACCTAGAAGAGATGCAGACCAAAGTAGAGCAAACCATACTGGTGGAAACGCAGGTTCAGGTTCTGGACACTCGCACAATATGTCAGCTAACTTTTCAGGTAGTGGATCAAGTAGTTTTTCAGGGACGACTGTTAACCCTGCTATTTTGCAACCTTATTTAGCATTAATTTACGTAATTAAAACTTAGGAGAAAAAATGGCAACTAACGCAAACTGGACAGTAATATTTGACGATAAAAAAATTCTTAATCAATCAGTAACAGATAATGGTCATTCAATAGGATACATTATTGAAAATGATTCTTTTTGGAATGATTCTAAATGGTCAAACGTTTGGGCTATTCAATATAAAGATGATGATTTAGATTATAATGATAGTGTTGAATATAGAGATGATACACCTCATGCTACTTGGACAACTGCCGGGTTAGGTGAGTTTAGAAGTCAATTTGTGGACAAATGGGATGCTATTCATTTAACTAATCTTCAAGCTGTTTGGGATCAAGATACTCAAGGAACAAGAGATGCTGACGGTAATGTAACTTCAACAGAAACCGAAGCTGAAAAAATTTCTAGATTAGGTGCAAGACCTACTTCTTATAGTTCTTACTAGACATATTTATAATATCATATAATATCTCTATCAAATGATAGAAAGAAAAAATTCGATTAAGAATTTTATAGGAGTGTACGACAATTATATTAGCGATATTGATTGTACCCAAGCTATAACTTTTTTTGAAGAACAAAATAATTTTAATAGAGCCATAAGCAGACAAGCTTTTGAAAGTGCTCCGGTGTTTAGTAAAAAAGATAATCAGTATTTTGCAAACCAAGGTAACACAGATGTGTGGGTTGAAACTATGAAACCTTTAGTTTTTAATTTTGATCAAGCATTAAAACATTATGAAAAAGAAACAGGTATAAAAGAAGTTTATGGAGAGGATGATTTTAAATATACCACGATGAAAATTCAAAAAACTGCTCCTACAGGTGGTTATCATGTTTGGCACATAGAACACAATAAGGGATTTGACAATTCTTGTAGAACCCTAGCATGGCTTATCTATTTAAATGATATTAAAGAAGGTGGTGAAACAGAATTTTTAAATCAATCTATGAGAGTAAAACCTAAGAAAGGTAGAATTGTTATGTGGCCAGCTGCTTTTCCATATGTTCATAGAGGAAACCCTCCCTTAAAAAAAGAAAAATATATATTAACATCATGGATGACTTTTTAAATGATAGTAGATAGAAATTTTCAAACGTTAAAAACACCTTTAAAAAACATACCTTTATGTAATATGCCTGCAGTAAGAATAGAGCATGATTTTGATATAATATTAAGCTGGGAAGAAATAGTACAAACAGTTAATAAAACTCTTATTAATGGTGAAATGATAACTTCTCTTGAAAGAGAAGGTTATGTTCCTGGTCATAGTAATGCACTTAACTATCAAGCTAAAAGAATTAATTTACCAAAACTTTTACCAATCCAAGAAGCCCTAAAAAATTTATTTCCAAAGCAACACCATGAAGTTGACTTATATGGTTGTTATGTAAATAGTGCAGGTGGTTTTAAATTACATAAAGATACAGAATCTACTGTTTTACACATTCAACAAGGCGAAGCTATTGTTAATGTGGTTACAGGAGAGATGAGTTACGTTTTTGATATGAAACAAAACGATATGATTTATATTGAAAAAGAAGTTTTTCATTCAGTAATAGGTCTTACTCCAAGATTTTTAACTTCTTATGGAATATTTTATGACAGATAAAAAATTAGATATTTTATCTGTAGATTTTGATTGGATTGAAAACTCAAGACAACAGGAAGAGTTATTAACTTTTTTAATACCTTTGATATACGATCATAAAGATATAACCCTGGCTTATATGCATGAAAAAATATTTCCACTTATTAGTCATGGATATGATGAGTACAATATAATTAATATAGACCACCACCATGACTTCTGTTACAGAGAAATGAATGTTTTAAACGAAGGAAACTGGCTTTTCCACGCTTGTAATGTATTTAAAAATAAAATTAATTACACATGGATTTCTAACCCTACCTCTGAACATAAATACTACATGCAATACAAAGAATTTGATAATTTAAAATCGTATACTTTTGATCACAACATTAATTATATAAAACAAAAAAAGTTTGATAAAATTTTTATGTGTTGTAGTCCTAGTACTACTACGTCACCCGAAGCTATTACAGCTTACAAAATTGCAGAAAGATTAGTAACGTTAAAAATTTAAATGATAACAAAAATAAATACCAATATTCCAAATAAAACTAACATAAGGATTATTGAAATCTTAAGTTGTGCAGGAGGATGGACTTTTGGAGTAGACAATAAAAAATTTAATTTACTAAGCCATGAAGACTCTGGTTTTATGTTGAACACATATAAAGAGGATCAAATTAATGCCCATGATATATTAAATTGTTTAGCTAATTTAATTTACGATGTGGTGGAAAGTAAATGTTTTTTTACATTTAAAAAAATATGCAGAGTGTATTGGAATTGGTATCACCCAGGAAGCTTAATGCAGTTTCACGATGACAGTAAGTTAGATAATAAATACAGTATACTATATAATCTACATAACAATGATGGTGGCACAGAATTTAAAATTAATGATGAGTTAAAATTTTTTAAATCAAATGAATCGGAAGCTATTTTGTTTCCTAGTAAAATAGAGCATAGGGGAATAGCACCTAAAGTAAATCCAAATAGATTTTGTTTAAATATAACGTTAGAAATTTAAATATATTTATATTCTTTTATAAATATGGTTGAGGTTATTCTTTTAATTGTTTTATCTTTAAAAACATTAGGACTATGAGTTATGTTAGAAGAAAATAAAACAGCTCTGTTTTCTCGAAAACCTACATGAATATCTATTTCTTTTTCGTCATAAAATACGATACCATTGTTTGCAGCTTTATCTCCATAAATCATTAAAAATAAATTTAATTTTGATTGCGGATCTGTGTGTGGAATAAAATTATTTAAATCTCTTATATCTATTGAGCTGTCTTCACTTATATCATCTATCTGTATTTTAAATTTTTCTTTAGTTGTGTCTTTAAAAATATCAATTAACTCTTCATCGTTATTTATATTACACCGAAGACCGTAGTATTCACCATGACCATTGTAAGAAGGATTAAACTGTAAACCTTGTTTAGCAAAATCTTGTAGCTTATTAAATAAATTTTTTTCTAAAAAATTATCAACTATTTTTATCATAAGCATACTTAGAGTTAGGACCATTTTTATTTACATAGTGGAAAAATACTTGAGCCATACCTTCACCTTTATATATAGAAGGTCTAAAATGTTCTTCCTTACATCCGTTATATAAAACTGCATCACCTTCTTCTATTTCTATAGATTTTTTATTTATAACAATTGGCCACTTGTCATATTTTTTTATACAGGCTGTGACGGATATTTCACACGAAGGTCTATCTGTGTGTTTTTTTAAAGTTGCACCAAATACATAATATCTCCAATAAGCATATGTAGGAAATAATTTTAAATTTGATTCTAGTTCAACTTTTAGTAATTTTGTATCTAAAAAAGAAGTCATTAAAGGATCATTATACCAAGCAGGAGAAAATGATTGGGGGTCAATAACGTAATTTTTGTTTTCATCTAATTTATTGTAACAATACTTTTTAAGTATTGTTAGTTCCTCTAGTGAAAAGAAATTTTTAATTATTGAAGCCATGCTACTATACTATACCTTGTTCCTTTCGTAATAGGTTGAATACCATGAGGATACATAAAACTACTAGGAAAAAATACGATAGACCCTTTATCAAGTCTTAATCTTTTAATTTCTTTTTCTTTTTGATCGGTAAAAATTAAATCTCCGCCTAGATATTCATCATTTAAATTCATAATAATACTTAAATGTCTAGGTGAATCAGTAGAATGATCTGTATGTATTTTATATCCACCTCCAACAGAATATTTTAGTAAATCTATTTGATCTATTCTGCCACTATCCATTTTATTAAATTTTGCTTTGTACATAAGATAAAGTCTTTCAATTTCTTTTTTTATATAATTCCAATAAAATAAGTTAGTAGGCGTACTAAAATTTAAATGATAACCTTTTACATTTCTTATGTTTTTATCTAGACCCTTTTCAATAAATAAATTTTTTTTAGCTTTATGATTAATTAAGGGTATAATTTTATTTATAAACTCAGGCGAGACTACATTTTTTATCTCTACAATTGCCTCTAAATGGTCCATAATTTTTAGTTATTTGTCTCTTTCATTATCTACATTATGCTATATAATATCTATTTAGGAATTTCAACAGGTTTTTATATGTTACAAAAATTAGGCTTTGCCCCAGGATTTAATAAACAAGTTACCGAAACAGGCGCTGAAGGTCAATGGTTTGACGGAGATAACGTACGTTTTAGATATGGCTCTCCTGAAAAAATTGGTGGTTGGGAACAGTTAGGTTCAGCTGATAATAAATTAACCGGTGCCGCAAGAGCTCTCCATAACTGGGATAATAATATTGGGATAAAATATTCCGCAATTGGTACTAATAGAATTCTTTATGTTTTTTCAGAGGGTCTATATTATGATATTCATCCAATAAGAGCCACAATTACTGGAGCTAATTTTACAAGTACAGCAGGATCGTCTACAGTTACGGTAACTGTTCCTTCTGATCATGGTTTGTTAGATAACGACATAGTATTATTTGATGCTGTTTCTGGCTTATCTGGATCTACTTTTACAAATGCCATATTTGAAGATAAAAAATTTATGGTTATTTCTGTACCCACTACAAAGACTTTTACACTTACAATGGATACTAGTGAAGCCGGTACACCTGTAACTAATGCTGGCTCTGCTTCTGTTTTATGCTATTTTAGTGTAGGACCTGCTACACAAGATGCAGGTTTTGGTTGGGGCACTGGTTTATTTGGTGGTGTAATAAATGGAGCCGCGACTACAACTCTTGCGACTGCATTAACGGATACAACAACAACTAACATTGTTCTTGCTAGTTCAAACGCGTTTCCGGCATCGGGGACCATAAGAATAGGAACTGAAGATATATCGTACACAGCCAATAACACAGGAACAAATACTTTAAGTGGTGGGGCCAGATCAGCAAATGGGACCACTGCAACTACACATTCTCAAAATGCTGTTATTACAAATATTACAGAATACAACGGATGGGGTAAAGCTTCATCGACTACACAGTTTACACTTAACCCTGGTTTATGGGTTCTTGATAATTTTGGTACAAAATTAATTGCTCTTATTTATAATGGGGAATGTTTTGAATGGGATGCATCAGATGTAAATGCATTAACTACTCGAGCAACAATTATTACTAATGCACCAACAGCATCACGTCACATGATAGTATCAACACCAGATAGACATTTAGTTTTTTTTGGTACAGAAACTACGATAGGGAATAAGGATACTCAAGACGACATGTTTATAAGATTCTCTGATCAAGAAAATATTAATGAGTATACCATAAGGGCAGAGAATACTGCAGGTTCTCAAAGGCTTGCTGCAGGATCTAAGATTATGTCTGCTATTAAAGGTAGGGATGCTCTTTATGTATGGACTGATACTGCATTATTTATAATGCAATTTGTAGGTCAGCCATTTACTTTTGCATTTCAACAAGCAGGTACTAACTGTGGATTGATAGGTAAAAATGCAGCTGTTGAAACTGATGGTGCTGCATATTGGATGTCGGAAAATGGTTTCTTTAGTTATGATGGTCAATTAAGATCTATGCCTTGTTTGGTGGAAGATTTTGTTTACTCAGTAGATCCTGGATTGGGTATTAATTTTGTACCTAAAGATTTAATTAATGCAGGTGTTAATAACCTGTTTGGAGAAATAAACTGGTTCTACTGTTCAGCTACGGCTACTTCGGTTGATAGAGTAGTTAGCTATAATTATGTAGATTCTACAACTGAAAGACCTATTTGGACAACAGGATCTTTAAATAGATCTGCTTGGGTAGATTCTGCTGTATACCAAAAACCTCATGCAACACTTTATGACGCTACTGATAATGCCTCGTATGACGTTACTGGCAATATTGATGGAAGTAGTATATACTATCAACACGAAACAGGGACCGATCAAGTAAATGCTGGTAACGTGGTTACTGCAATTAATGCCAATATTATTTCGGGTGATTTTGATATTACTCAAAAAAGAAGTAACACGGGAGCGACTGTAGGGACTCCTGATCTTAGAGGAGATGGTGAATACATGATGAGAATAAGTAGATTTATACCAGATTTTATAGAACAGAAAGGGGATACTGAAGTTAGTTTTACAACAAGAAACTACCCCAATACAGCTGCAACAACTACAAATTTTACATCAACCGAAACTACAAATTTTAAAAGCACTAGACTTAGAGCTAGATCAATTGCATTAAAAGTATCTAATACAGGTATTGGAAAAAATTGGAAACTGGGTACATTTAGATTAGACATTGCACCAGGAGGAATGAGATAATGGCAACAGATGCAGAGATAAGAGCAAGAGGTATAAAATATTTACCTCCCCAAAAATATTTACAAAACCCGTATGAATTTCCTGTAGAAGAAACACCACCTGTAAGTGGAGGTATAACAAATACAAATGCTTTTACTGGTGGAAGTAATGATTTTAATCCAGCAGGTAATGCTTTTGGTTATGGTTCTCCTGTAAGTGAAGTTAATGTAAGAACATTTAATCCTCAATCTAATGACCCTACGGGTTCAGTAGCTAGTGCACAAGAAGCATATAATCAGCTTGGAGATATCAACGATAAAAGTATTTATTCTAATTATGCGGATATAAATAATCCGATAATGGATAACAGACAAAACTACCAAGCAAATTACAATAGTCCTTATGATGATACTGTAGATTTAGGTTACATGGGTAGAGATACATCAACTAGTTTAGAGGGTAGGATTGGTAAAGATGGAATAAGAAGAAGAAGCGGTCTTGGTAAAGCAATAGATTTTGTAACAGGTTTTATACCTGGTGTCGGTGCTGTAAAAAAAGGAGCAAAATTTATAGGTGGTCTTCTTCCTGATAATCCAAGTGGTCCAGGTGGCGGAACGTATGGTATTGGTGGATTAAGTGATGCTCAAAAAGAACAATATAATGCTTTAGCAGGAATAGAAGGTGGCGGTTTATTTCAAGGACAAGGTGGTATGAAAACTTTAACAGGTAAAAATTTTACAGGTAAGGGTTATCTTGAAGGTCAGATAGATATTTATAATAAAGAATTTACAAAAACAGATGGAACTATGATGACTGAAGAAGAAATAACAGATTTAATAGCTAAAACAAAAACAAACCCAAGGCAACAGTTTAAATATAAACAAATGTTAGAAGCATCACAGATGTATAAAACAAATAAAGAACAACAAGATAAAATTAATGAAAGAAACGCTTCTGAAGCAGCAGCGGCAGCAGCTGGTGGTAACAGAAGTGCACAAGCTATACAAAAAGCAAGAGATGATAATACAGTTGCACAAGCTTATGCAGGTAATGATGGTTATTCTGATGGTAGTTCAGGTCAACAGTCAGATGGTTCTTACAATGATCCATTTGAGCCAGGTGGCGGAGAAAAAGATGGTGGATTTATTGACGGCAGTAACAGAAGACCTTTTAATAATGGTGGTAGAGTTAGTTTTAAAAACGGAGGCTTAGCAAGTATTTTATAATGGCTAAACTTGTACAATCATTAACTAGAGCGGGTAAGGAATACACACAGGTTAATCTACAGTCATTGGTTAGGGACCTTGATAGTATTGTAATAAAATTAAACACTTCTTTTCAAGAAGAAGTAAAACAGGAGATAGAAGCTAAGAGTTTCTTTTTAGAATAATGGCAGTAGTAAACCAATATAAATTTAAAGGTATAGATAATGATACAACAGGAAATGCTTTGGTTCCTTTAGGGGCAGGTAATCCTTTAGTAAATGAAACTATAATTATTAAGTCACTACTTGTTACATCTGCATCTACACCCACAGTAACAGTTACAAATAATGGTATTACAGCCATTAAATCAGCGGCATTGACAGCTGATGTCACTACACAATTATTAACCCAACCGTTGATAGTAGAAGGCGGAAGTGCTTTCACGGTGCAGTCAAGTAACACAGGTTCATTTGACATAGCTATCAGCTACCTAAACATTAAAAAGGAGAAAATAGACTAATGATAACATTGACACCAAAAGAAATAATAACTACGATTTCAAATAATAAAACAGGGGTTGTCTACGAAAGCGAAGAAGCTTTAAAAGCAGCTAATATACCTGACGAAGATGTCAAAAGAGATGTTAGAGTAATAATGCCAGCTCTTGATTTGTCTGCAGAAACAAAGTAAAACAGATAAACTAAGGATAAATTTATGGCAATTTCAAGAATGCAACAACCAAGACAGATGTACAATCAGGGTATGATGGTTCATGACCCTAGACAAGCCTATGGTTTAGGTGGTTTTATTAAGAAAGCTGTTCGTGGTGTTAAAAAAATTGCTAAGAGTCCTATAGGTAAAATGGCTTTGCTAGCTGGTGGTGGTTATATGCTAGGTGGAGGCGGACTTCCAGGTTTTATGGGAGGAAAAGGTTTAGGTGGTTTTGGTAGTAATGCTTTTGGAAAAGCTATTCTTGGAGCAAAAGATAATTTTATGGGTGGTACCGGTAAAATGGGTAAATTTTCAAACTTATTTAGAAGTAAAAATGCAAAGACCGGTGAGTACGAAGGTTTTAGTCCAGGTAAAATTGCATTAGGTGGTTTACTTGGAGCAAGTGTAGCACTTCCTTTTATGGGTGGCGGTGGAGATGAAGAAGAATCATCAGGTTCTGATCCTATGGATCCGGCAGCAGTTACACAAAGAGCAAGAAATTATTACAGCGGTCAAGGTGATGCCGGTGTTGGTTTAGATTTTATGCCTAAGAAAAAATATGTTAATCAAAATTTCTACGCAGCTGATGGTGGTAGAGCCGGTTATGCAATGGGTGGTTCATTAGATGAAGACGAAGAAGATTATATAAGATCAGGTGCTGGTCAAAGCAGAAGAATGCCTACAGCATTTTTAAACATGGGTGGTGGTGCAGGAGAAGCACAAGCTGAACAAATGTTAATGGCAGAATTTGTAAAATATAAAAACAAAGGTGGAGATTTATCTTTCCAACAATTTGTCCAAGCAGTAATGCAACAACAAGAACAATCTCAAGGTATGCAACAACCTACTATGATGGCAGCTAATGGCGGAATGGCTGGTATGAGTGTACCAGGATACGGAACACCTGCGGGAACTAATCAATTTGGTTATCCTAGTGGTGGTGAAAGAGTTAATGCTGCAGAAGGTGGAATCATGGAAACTGAACAAGCAGAAATGATTGACATGGGTGGCAATGAAAAAGATTATAGAGATGAAGGTGGTTTTGTAGCAATGGGCGGCGAAGAAAGAGCTGACGATGTACCTGCAAGATTATCTAAAAACGAATTTGTATTCACTGCAGACGCTGTAAGAAATGCAGGTGGTGGAGATATAGATAGAGGATCTGAAGTTATGCAAAACTTAATGGATAATCTAGAACAAGGTGGACAAGTTTCAGAAGACTCACAAGGTTTAGGTGGTGGAGAAGAAATGATGTCTGAAGAAATTATACAAGAACCAGACGGCGCGCAAGCAATGTATGAACAACAACAAGCATTACAATCAAGGATGGCATAATGGCAATATCAGATTTTTTAGAACCAGCGATAGAAGATTACGCAACACAGGCCAAGGCCACTTATTCGGCACCCATAAACACAGATACTTTTACAGGTAGACAGTTTGTTGCTGGACAAGATCCTTTACAAACACAAGCGGCAGGGATTGCATCAAAAGGTGTTGGTTCTTATGAACCATATTTACAAGCAGCACGAACTGCACAAACACAAGGGGCCGGGGCTCTGGGACAAGCTGCAACTGCAGTAGGTGGACTAGGTGCATTTCAAAACGCAGCCGCAGCTTCAACAGGAGCAAATGCTTACCAACCTTTTATGTCTCCGTATCAACAACAAGTTATTGATGCAACGTTATCAGAGTATGATAAATCTAGATTAGGTGGACAACAACAAATTAGAGACCAAGCTGTTGCTTCAGGAAATTTTGGTGGTGGTAGAGAAGGTGCTATGATGGGTCAGTACAACGCAGACTCATTAGTAAACAGAGGTGCACTACAATCACAAATGTTACAACAAGGTTTTGGTCAGGCACAACAACAAGCACAACAAGGTTTTCAAAATCAAGGTGCTTTATTTGGTATGCAAAATCAACAAAATCTTTCTAACCAAGGACTAGCTGGTGCATACGGCAATCAAATGAACCAACAATTTGGTCTATCTGACTTTAACAGACAAGGCATGGGTCAAGACATTAATGCTCTTGGATCTTTAGGTGCACTTAACCAAGGTCAGGCTCAAGCTCAATTAAATGCTAACCAACAGAATGCACAAACAGCAGCTTATGAATCTTACGGAAGACTTGGTCAATATGGTAACGCATTAACTGGTTTAGCTGGTGGTGTAGCAGGATCACAATATCAAGACCAAGGACAAGCAGATCCTTATGCGTCTGCATTAGCTGGTGCTACAGGTGTTGCAGGATTATTCGGTCAAATCTACGGCGGCAGAAGATAATGAAAACTTTAAATAGACCTATGTTCAGGTACGGTGGCCCTATCAAAGAAGGTGTTATGAACGGGATCCGGGAACCGAAAAGAAATGGTGGGTCTATGGGTAATAACGAGGGACCAAGAAGAGCGGCTCTTGTAGGTAACTCGATTTATCCTAAGGTAGATGGTAGAACAAATCACCTTGTACCTGCTGTTATTGGTGCAGGACTTGGTGTTCCTATTCTTGGTACAGCCATAAGAGCAGCGGCAAGACCTTTCGGTCAATTTGTAATGAGAAACGCTCCTCGTTTTTTAAAGTCAGGTAAACCTATGCTTGATAAAAAAGGTGTTCAAAAATTTTATGCAGCAAATAATAAAAAAAATCCAGCAGTACAAGGCTTTGATACAAATCCTGTAGGTGGTTTTTTTGCTAGAGATCCTGTCGTAAGCACAGGTGGAAAAGTTATAAGTGGTATTTTAAGTCCGACTACTGGAGGTTATGTTGCAAAAGCAGCTAGATTTGTTGTTTCTCCAACTGGGATAGCAACTGGTCTGATTTATTCTAACGGAAAATATTTTAATAAAGATGGTAAAGTAGTACCACCACCAAAAGGAAAAGTTACATTAGGTGATAAGGTAGGTACTTCTGGAGCACCAGGAGGTGGGGATCCAGATATGAAATACAACGCACCTGAAAAAGAATTAACAGATGCGGAGAGAGAACAAATAGAAGCTGATAACAGAATGAAACAAATGGATAAATACAGAGAGATTATAGATATTAAAGGTATGAGTAAAGATGCAGCTTACAAATCTTTAATTGATGCAAGTAAAATTATTCAAGAAGGTGGTAACCTTAAGAAAAGTCTTAAAGACGGTAGCTTAATAAGTAAAGTAACAGCAGCTGCAAGTAAAAGATTTGACAAAGTTAACGACACAGAGAATGCATTAAGATCTCTTGTGGTTAAAGGTGAGATTGATAATGAATTAAATAAAGGTGATAAGGAATTAAAAAGAAAACAACTTAGAACAGCAATTGCAGTATCAGAAAAAGCTTTAGCTGGCGATAGTTTTGAAAAAGTTGTTGCTGATTACACTATAAGAAATGGACAACCACTAGGTTCAACACTTACCGGCTTAGCTCGTGTAAAAGGAATTCCTATAGTAGAAACTATTGATACAAAAATTCTTGATGCATCTATAAAAAATAATGAAATAGTAACTGACGAAGTTACTTTTATTCAAAATGAGGTACAAAAAGGTATTCAAGACAATGATCCGCTTCCTCCAGGAAATTATGTAATAAAAGGTAGTATAATAAAAGTAGATGAAGAAGGCAATGTAAGTAGAGCATTATAGGAAGGTTAAATGGCTTCTAGATTTAGTACATCAAACATCGAATTAAACAACAAAGTAGGTACAATAGAATCTATGCTATCAGGTGTAGCATCGGGTCTTATTGGTATACCTAAAGGTTTCTTTTCTCTGGGTGCCAGCATCATGGACCTAGGTGTTAACAGTGGTAAAGCTGCTGATGTTGAAGCATGGTTTGATAACCTTACAACATTTGATGAGAAAGCAGAAGCAACAGCTGCAGGAAAAATTACAAAATTATTAGTAAACATCGGTGTACCTGGTGGTGTAGCTTTTAAAAGTGCAAGTGGTATGGCAAAAACGGCTATGCTTAATGGTAAGAATAAAACTTTATTTAAAGTAACTGATCCATCTATAGTTAAAGCTGCAGACAAAGCTTTAGAACTTACTGCCAAAGGAAAAGGCAGAGCGTTTATGGCCGGTGCATTAGGTGGTGGTATAGCCGAAGGTGTATTCATTGGTGATGTAGATCAAGCAGGAACTTTTGGAGATCTTATTGGTGGTCCAACTACATTAGATAGAAGTGATACAGGTCCTGATGCTTCAAGAGAAATATTAAACAGAATTAAATTTGGTACAGAGGGTGCATTGTTTACAGGTATTTTAGGTGGTACTGGTAAACTAATAGGTAAAATCACTAATAGAAATAAAAATTTAGATGTAGCAAACTCCAAGTTAGATAGATGGATTGATAAAACCATGGCTAACTTTAGAGCAAGAAGTGGTAAGACTGCTGAACAATTTAAACTAGAAAGAGAATCAATTGGTCTTAGAGCAGCCGATGCTAACGTTGCAAGAAACTTATCTAGAGATTTAGATATGGATATTGATAAATTATTTCCTGCTATGCGTACTGTGCTTAACAAAGGTAGTGCCAAGGAAAGAAAAGTA
>Ga0209816_1001387_pt1 | contig 18157 bp, 19 predicted proteins | sample CoawatmetaG01DNA_FD_187509 | JGI IMG/M metagenome (GOLD analysis project Ga0209816, IMG submission 187509) | Marine microbial communities from the West Antarctic Peninsula - Coastal water metaG017-DNA (SPAdes) (version 2) | ecosystem: Environmental > Aquatic > Marine > Coastal ... | reverse complement strand
CACTAAATTTTTATATTCATGGAATACTTGAAGATGGCGTTTCATCAAATAATAGAAAAGATGGCCAAGCTAAGTCATTAGGTGAGTACTTAAGAGCAAAAGTAGTAGATATACCAAGTTCAATAATTAACGAGGGTGAGTGATGTCTGATAAATTATCATTGAAAGGTTTAGTTTTTCAAGCTACAAAAATAGATATTTCTAATAACATAATAACTATTACGCTTAATCGTCCAGAAAAAAAGAATGCAATAAATAATGTCATGATGAACGAAATTAATTACGCTCTCGCTTACGCAAAACAAGAAAGATCTATAAGAGTAGTAGTTCTTGCAGCAGAGGGAGATATATTTTGTGCAGGAGCAGATTTAAGAAGAGAAGAATCTGAATCAAATATACCAATATTAGACTATGCAAAAGATATTAGTTTAGCTTTAAGGCATCTTTATAAACCTGTTATATGTAAAATTCAGGGCTCTGTTCTAGCTGGAGCACTTTTAATGGTAACGAATTCAACTCATGCTATAGCTATTAAAGAGGCAAAATTCTCAGCACCAGAGATTAAACGAGGATTATGGCCATTCATGGTCATGGCTGGTTTATTTAGAGTTATGCCAAAAAGGGCTGGTCTAGATTTTGTTATGAGAGGTGAGTCAATTAATGCAAATAAAGCTGAGGAATGGGGTTTAATCAATCAATCGGTTGAGAGCAAAGATTTAAATGAAACAGTAAGCAATTTAGCAAATGAGCTAGCTAGTTTGGCGCCTGGAACTATGCAGTTTGGTTTAGAGGCTTATGAAAAGCAAGATGGTATGAGTTTTGATGAAGCATTACCTTATTTACAGAAACAAATTGCTAAATGTTTTGAGGGTGATGATGCTAAAGAAGGAATTTCTGCATTTTTAGAAAAAAGAGAACCAAATTGGGATAAAGAAAATAAGGAGTAAATTATGGATTTAGAATACGGACCAGAGTACGAAGAATATAAGATAGAAGTCCAGGCATTTTGTAATAAATATAAAGGTATTCAATTTACAAAAGACCCGCCGATTCAAAAAGCAGGTGGTGGAGTAATACAAGGAAATAGAGCTACTCTAGTAAGTGAAAGAGGTCCTGAAATGTCTAGATCAGAGTGGCAAAAAACTCTCATTGAGAATGGTTATTTTGCAAGGTCAATTCCAAAAGAGTATGGCGGATTTGGTGGGGAGTCAGATGTAATAAAAAGCAGGATTGCGGCTACTGAATTTTCAAATAAAGGAATTCCAGGACCGATGGGTGGTCAAGGAATTGATATGCTTGTTCCAACATTGCTAGAACTTGGAACAGAAGAGCAAAAAAATAAATACATAAAGCCGACGCTTTATGGAGAAATGATATGGTGCCAAGGCTATTCAGAACCTAATGCTGGGAGTGACTTAGCTAGCTTGCAAACCAAAGGTGAGTTAATTGATGATCAGTGGGTTATTAATGGACAAAAAATTTGGACGAGTACGGCTCAATATTCTCAAATGATGTTTTGCCTTGTAAGAACAGAGCCAGAGGCCTCGAAGCATGCAGGAATTAGCTATTTACTAGTTCCAATGGATACTCCTGGTTTAGAAATAAGGCCCTTAGTGGATATGACGCTTAAAGCAGGATTTAATGAAGTATTTTTTACTGATGTCACTATTCCTGGAGACAACATAGTGGGAAGTAGAGGTGAAGGTTGGGCTGTTGCGAATGCAACTTTAGGGCATGAAAGAGGATCTCTTGGTGACCCAAATGCAACTATGAGTAGATTGAATATGTTAATCGATAGAATGAAAAAAGAAACAATCAATGGAAAAACTTTAATCGAAAACCCTATCTACAGAGATAGGTTGCTTCAGGTGCAGGGCAAAGTTATGGCATTTCAATCTCACGCTTTGAGAGTATTATCTGCAAAATTAAATCCTGGGCAGGATGTCAAAGTTGGCAAAATGATTCAAAAATTAATTGGGACTGAGTTAAGGCACGAACTTGAGGGTTTAGGTATAGATATTATGGGTGAATTAGGAACTTTGTATGAAGACAGTCCTCACTTGAGAGATGGGGGGTCATGGCAGTTCGCTTATATGTATTTTCTAGGTTTAATAATAGGTGGTGGGACTAGTCAGATTCAAAAAAATATAATTTCAGAAAGAGGCTTAGGCCTTCCAAGAGAGCCTAAGGTTCAAGGAGTTTAATATGTATTTTGGACTATCAGAAGAGCAAGTATTTTTTCAAGATAATGTTAAAAAATTTCTTGAAGATCAGGCTTCATTAGATGTGATTAGAAGAATTGCTGCTGGAGAAGGCGATGATCTTCAAAAAGAGATTCATCAAGGTCTTATTAATTTAGGTCTTAATTCCTTATTAATTCCTGAAGAATATGGTGGGCTGGAATTAGATCTGCTATTTGCAGCAGCTGTATCTGAAGGTCTTGGAGCAGGCATAGCTCCAATACCTTTTATAGGATCTTACGTTATGGCACCTCTTGCAATTATGCATGGTGGTAATGATGCTCAGAAAGAAAATTATCTAAATAAAATTTCCTCTAATAAGGTTAGGTTTGGTGTTGGATTAACAGAGTATATTGCTGCTCGTGAAGATGCAGGAGTTGAAATAACTGGAAATAAGGTTAATGGTAGAGCTTTATTTGCGATTGATGGAGATAATGCAACTCATTTCATACTGGCAGATAGCGAGGGAGCTATGTGCATAATAGATGTTAGTGACCCAGGCATAGAAATCGTAAAACTGACAGCTGTTGATAAGACAAGAGGTTACTTTGAAATTGTGCTTAAAGAAGTAAATGCAGAGGTTTTAGAAAATTCTGTAAATAATAAAGATCCAATTACAAAAACTATAGATGCCGGAAGAATTATGCTGGCTGCCGATAGTGTAGGGGCTTCTCAAGTTATGATTGATAAATCTGTAGAGTATGCAAAAGAGAGAAAACAATTTGGAAGAGTGATTGGATCATTTCAGGCTGTTAAGCATATGTGTGCTGAGATGGCAGCAGAGTTAGAGCCTTGTTATGCAATTGTTTGGCATGCAGCGCATTGTTTTAGTAATGTTCCAGAAGAAGCTAGATTAATGGCTTGCCAATCAAAATCTCATGTATCAGAAGTTGGTAAAATGGTTTCAAAAAAAGCAACTGAAGTTCATGGTGGAATGGGTTTTACTGATCTTCTAGGTCTACATTATTGGTTCAAGAGAATAGGTATGAATCGACAATTATTAGGATCACCAGAAATAGTAAGAGAGGAAGCTGGAAGAATTCAAGGATTCTAGATTAGATCTTTATTTAATAGGCTGGATAACAAATCTAGCCTATCGTTTCCAAAAAACATCTTATCTTGATAAAAGAAAGTTGGTGAACCAAAACCACCCTTTTCAATTAGATCTTCAGAATTCTTAATCAATTGAAGTTTTGTTGAAGGCATTTTGATAAATTCAAAAAACTCTAAAGGATCTAATCCTCTATGAAAACAAATATCCTCAAGCACTTTATCTGAACTTATATCTTTATTGTCAGTCCAGTAAGCTTTAAAAATATCTAAAGCAAAATCAAAGGATATATTCTTAGATTCAGCATAGAGACATCCACGCATTGCTTTAACAGAATTAATGGGGAATATGCTTGGCCAATTTATAATAATATCCCTAGTTATTGCCCAATTTTGAATATCATTTAAATAATATTTTTCTTTTGCAGGAATTGGGTTTTCTCGACCTTTATAGACTGAAGGATTTACAGTATTAAATATCCCGCCTACTAAAATTGGCTTGTATTGAATTTCAATATTATTCTCTTCTGCTAGATCTTTTAGAGCACTAAAAGATAAATATGTCCAAGGACTTGAACAATCAAAGAAAAATTCTATATAGTTAGCATTCATCATACAAAACTATACATCTAAATAATAAATTGAACATAAAAAAAACAAATTTTACTTTTAAGCTTTTTATTCTTGCCTTATTTTCTCAATCATTATTGGCAGGAAATATTGCATTTAAAGCAGACGATAATAGAATTTTATTAAGCGATGAGATTTTTACCAAACTAACTGAAGAGCATTATGTTCAGACGCTAGATGATGATTTTAATTATAAATATATTGAGCATCTTATTGATGAGCTTGATAATAATAAGCGGTACTTTACTAAATATGAGGTTAATCGATTTTTAAATTCAGCGAAGCTTTTTAATCCATCAAAGCAAACATTTGATATCAAGGCTGCTTATAAAATTATTAATCTTTATTTTAATAGGCTTCTAGAATTTTCTGATTATCAGATCATGTTGATTGAGAAAGAAGCATTTATGTATAACGGTATAGACTCTTTAGATATTTACTCCGATGATAATGAGTGGCAGCCCTCCAAGTTAGCACTTAAGAGATTATGGAAAAAAATTACTAAAAACGACATGCTTACTTCTGAGTTAGCTGATAAGTCTGATGATAATTCTATTGAGAAAATTAAAAAAAGATACACCAATAGGATAAGAAGAATTAATCAAAGAAAAGATGAGGATATCTTTTCGTTAGCAATGAGTTCCTTAACAAGTCAGTTTGATCCTCACTCAACCTATTTTTCACCCAGATCAGCTGAAGACTTTGAATTAAATATGAGTCTTAAGCTAGAAGGTATTGGAGCTCTTCTAACAACAGAAGATGACTATGCAACGATTGTTAGCCTTGTTCCAGGCGGGCCTGCAGAAAAATCAGGAAGAATAGATCCAGAAGATAAGATTACTAGAATTAAACAAGAAGATTCTGAGGACTTTGTTGATGTTGTCGGCTGGAGGGTTGACGAAGTGGTTGATTTAATAAGAGGGAAATCTGGTTCAAGTTTGGACATAGAATTTATACCCTCAGATTCTGAAGATAATAGTAATAGAAAGATTGTTAATCTTGTTAGAGAAGAAATTAAACTTGAAGATAGAGCTGCAAAATCAAGTATCCATTCTATTAGCATCTTGGATCAAGAGTATAAGATTGGAATAATTGATCTGCCTACTTTTTATATTGATTTTGAGGCTTATAGAAAAAGAGACCCTGATTACAAAAGTAGTAGTAGTGATGTAAAGAAAATATTAAAGGAATTTAATAAAGAATCAGTAGATGCTGTGATAGTTGATTTAAGGTCAAATTCTGGAGGCTCTTTACTTGAAGCAAATAAACTTACAGGTCTTTTTGTCTCATCTGGAGCAACGGTTCAAGTTAAACAAAATTCAGGGAAAATTGGTTCATGGGGCGATTACTATGCAAAACAAGCATGGAAGAAACCAATGGCTGTTCTTGTTGATAGAGGCTCAGCATCTGCATCTGAAATATTTGCTGGCGCCATTCAGGACTATAAAAGAGGTCTTGTTATAGGGCATAGAACATTTGGTAAAGGAACGGTTCAAGCCATTGACAACCTATCATCTGGTCAAATTAAAATTACTGAATCAAAATTTTATAGAGTTACAGGTGAGAGCACGCAAAATAAAGGCGTAGTTCCAGATATTGAATTGCCCTCTTCATGGGATATTGAATCAACTGGCGAAAGTTCGCTGCATATGTCACTTCCATGGGATACCATTCCTCCAGTGAGATATAGAACCTTTGATATTGATGAGGATATTATTGCAGCTGTTAAAAAAGCTCATCTAAATCGTTTAAATGAAAGCCCCAACATGACTTATATTCAGAATCTTAGAGAAAGATATGACCTTATAAAAAATAAGAAAGAGTTGTCTCTTAACATTGATAAAAGAAAACAAGAGAAGAGTGAAAGAAAAAATTGGATTCTTAATGTTGAAAATGAGCGAAGAGAGAATACTGGCTTAGATATCTTTAAAGAATATTCGGATATGGAAGATTTTAATAAAGAAAAAGATAAGAAAGATGAGGATATAGATGTTGAAAATGATTATTTATTGCAGGAAACTGCAAATATTATTGCAGACTATATATACTTAAATGATAAATTTTTAATTACCAAACTAAATCAATAATTATGCTGATAGTTTCTTTTAATATTAATAGTATTAGGGCCAGGCCTCATCAATTAGAGTATATAAGAGATGTCCTTAAGCCTGATGTTATAGGCTTACAAGAGACAAAAGTAAATGATCCTGATTTTCCTTTAGAGGTAATAGAAGAGATTGGATATCATCCTGAATATTGGGGCCAAAAAGGCCATTATGGGGTAGCCTTGCTCAGTAAAAATAAACCTATTGCAACTCAAAAAGGTTTTGTAGACGATACAGAAGAGGATCAAAAGCGTTTTATACAATGCACTTATGATTTTAATGGTTCTGAGATTATTATTATGAATGGTTATTTCCCTCAAGGAGAAAGCATCCATCATGAAAGTAAATTTCCTAAAAAAATAAAATACTATGACGATCTCCATAAACATATAAGCAAGCTACAAAAAAAAGAAAAGAATCTTGTTGTAATGGGTGATTTTAATGTTGCTCCTGAAGATATTGATATCGGTATTGGAGAGCCAAATAGGAAGCGTTGGTTAAGAGATGGTAAGACATCATTCCAACCTCAAGAGCGTGAAATGTGGAATAGTATAAAAAATTTAGGTTTTCAAGACTCCTGGCGCTGCATTCACCCCGAAGAATCGACGATTTACTCATGGTTCGATTACAGATCAAGGATGTTTGATGATAATCCCAAGAGAGGCCTTAGAATTGATCACATAATGCTTTCAGATAATCTTGTTGGGAATATTAAGGCAGTAGGAATAGATCATGATGCTAGAGCAATGGAGAAGCCATCAGACCATTGTCCTGTATGGGTGGAATTAGATAGTTAATTTCTTTTTGTTTTAAAAAAATTCTTTAATATTTTGCTTGTTTCTTGCTCAAGGAGACCTTGCTCACAATGTATCTTATGATTAAATGGTTTATTGTAAAGGTTGTCTATTGAAGTAATAGCACCAGTTTTTGGCTCAAATGAAGAATAAACTAGCCTCGATACTCTTGCGTCAATTAAAGCTTTAGCGCACATATGGCATGGCTCTAAAGTTACATAGATACATGTATTTTTTAATCTATAGTTTTGTATAGTTTGACTGGCATCTTTTATAGCTAAAATTTCAGCATGTGCTGTAACATCAGTCATTGAGATAACTTGATTAAAACCTCTACCAATAATTTTATTATCTAGAGTTATCACTGCTCCAACTGGGACTTCATCAACTAATGCTGCCTCTTTTGCAAGCTGAATAGCTTCCTGCATAAATGCATGGTCGGAGTCAGAAAACATTTGATTTATTTATAAAGTTCGATTCTTGCTAAATCAACTTCTGCATAAAAATCTTTTCCATAAGCAACTACAGCAATCCAGTTAACCTTTGAGGATTTAACTTTCTTCGATACATAGGCAGGTCCAACTCTTTTAAAAGAACTAAATGGGATATCTATAGTTTCCCAATCCTGATTAGCTGTAAAGGTAGCTTTATAGTATTGCCATGGAAGAAATGTTGCTGGAGTTCTAAGGTGAACTTCATAAACTTCCCCATTTCCTCTTGTTTTAATTCTTACCCCTTCAAAATCATTATTACCAGCGTCAACTCTCGATCTAAATTGAATGAAGCCTCCATTATTTTTAGTACTAACCTCGCCTTCAAGTCTATAAAAATTAATATCTTCATCAGCTAATTGTGAAAATTTTATTTCCGATAAGCCGCCCATAACTTGGTCTGAAACAGGGTCCCATTGAGCTCGATTATTTTCAAAATCTTCGATAACCAAATTATCAGCCATTAAAGATGATGAGAAAAGTAAGGTTAGGAATATTTTGATCATAGTAATGTTATTTTAAGTTTTTTTATTAATTCTCTCTGCTGGAAACCAAGGCCATTTACATACAGTAGCTTCTTTTTGACCATTTGGAGTTACTACAGAAAAAGTAGTATCAATATAACTGAATTCAACAGGTACGTTGGCAAAGCCTATATTTTTATTTAATCTTGGTGAGAACATACATCTTGAGATATGACCTATTTTTAGATCATTATCTTGAACTGGCCAAAATTGCTCTGGTGGACTTTTAATAGGATCTCCATCGATAACTACACCTACTAACTTTCGCTTAGTGCCCTCTTCTTCTATTTTCTTTAAAGCTGCCTTACCTATAAATTCAATAGATTGACTGGTATCAACTAATCTATCTAAGCCTATGGTAAAAGGACTATCCTCTCTTAGTATGTCTGAGGCATAGGATAGTAAACCTCCTTCTATACTTCTAATGGAATTTGGAGCTATAGGAACTATATTGAATTCTAGTCCAGCTTCTCGAACCAATTCCCATAATTTATTTCCAAGCTTGTGATCTTGAAGGTAGAGTTCGTAACTAATCTCACCACTCCATCCAGTCCTTCCTAATACCAGAGGTATGCCTTCCAAAGATGTTTCTCTAGCTCTATAAAATCCAACATTCTTATGATCTTCATCAAATAATTTTTCTATAAGCATATGAGCTTTTGGACCGCCTATTTGTAAAGGAGATACATCAGGCTCAAATACATTAACGTCCATACCTGAATTAATAGCAGCACCTTGAATCCATAGCAGTACACCGCTATCTCCAGGTGAGATCCAAAACTGATCTGGCTTAACTCTTAATAAAACTGCATCATTAATAATTCCCCCATCTTCGCCGGTCAAAAGAATATATAAACAATGCCCTATTTCACATTTTTCAAGATTTCGTGGTGTTAGAGTTCTTACAAAATCATAAGCGTCTGGTCCATTTATCTCAACTTGTCTTTCGGCAGCAACATCCCACATAGTCACATCATTAACTAGGCTTGAATATTCTTCTTCTGGGCTTGTATAAACCGTGGGCATAAACATATGGTTGTAGATAGTGAAACCTTTAGCGCCATATTTTCTTGTTGAATCATAAAAAGGTGATTTTCTAATTCTAGAACCAAATGAAATATTTGCTGGTTGGTGGACAATACTCATAAATTAACTCTTTAATGCTGTGAATATCGCTATATTAATTCCTTTATCATTACTTTTTCAAGCTTTTTATTTGCTTTAAATGCTTTGAAGATAGGTAGCTTTAAATTTGGAGCAAGATTGTCAGCCATTCTTTTGATTTGGATATAAAACCAAGCTTGTTGAGAAAAGGCATTAAGAGCTTGGATAATCAAAAATGGGCTTGTTGGAGATAGCCACCATCTTCCAATTTGAAGTGTTTTTTCAAAGGATGGAAGCTCTTGAATTGAGCCTGCTAGCAGATCGTTTAAAACTAAAGGCTGCGCACATAAGGGTCTTCCTACTCCAATTAAATCGCATACCTTGGAATTCAATGCCGCATTCATTCCTGCTGATGTTCGAAAACCACCTGTTACCATTAGTGGTGTATTTATAGTTTTTTGTATTTTTTCTGCATAATTTAAAAAATATGCCTCTCTAGCGATAGTGCTTGGCTTTCTAACTTCACTTCGCTCTTTGTTGACGCTTAAACTATCTAAACCTAATAATCTTGGTTGCTCATAAGTACCGCCTGATATTTCTATAACATCAACACCTGCATCATTTAAAAATTTTGCAACTTTCACTGAATCTAAATCGCTAAAGCCGCCTTTTTGGAAATCAGTAGAATTTAATTTAACCGCTATTGGAAAATCATCGCCTAATTCAGCACGACACCCTTCAATGATGCGAAGCATCAGTCTGGATCGATTCTCGATTGAGCCACCCCACTCATCGTCTCTTAAATTAATGTCAGGTGAAAGAAATTGTGAAAGCAGATAACCATGCGCTGAATGCAATTGAATGCCAGTAAAACCAGATTCTTTTGCAATTTTAGCAACAAAAATAAATCTTTCGATCACATCCTCTATGTCATCAACCGTCATAGGAACTGGAACCCCGTAATTAGCAGCTGGAATTTTTAGCTGGACTGAGGATGGTGAAATAGGATTTGGATTTATTGCGCCAGGTGTCTGTCTGCCAGCATGGCTTATTTGCATCCAAAATTGTGTATTATTTTTGGTGCCTGCTTCAGCCCATTTTTTAAGCATATCTATTTGATTAAGATAAGAGTCTTTTTCTATAGCAACATTTCCTGGACCCTCGAGATATCTTCTATCTACTTGAACATTTCCAGACAAAAGAATGCCAGCTCCACCTGAAGACCATTTTTTATAAAGATTAATATGTCTTTGTGTTGCAAAATTATTTGAATCAGCAATACCTTCAGTCATGGCAGCTTTGCAAAGCCTGTTCTTTAGGGTAACACCACAAGGTAATTTAAAATTAGATCCTATTGTCATAAATTATTATTTTGCTTAAATTAAATTATTAACATTTTCAGGAGGTCTTCCTAAAACTGCATCAAGGTCCTTAATTATAATTGGTCTTTCGATTAATTTTGGAAATTTAATCATGAAATTAATGATATCTTGGTCTGAAAGTTCTAAATTTTTTAAATTATTTGATTTATAGTCTTCTTCGCCTATACGAAGTAATGCTCTAGGCTCCATTTTTAGTTTAAGAAGAACATCTTCTATCTCTGTAATGGTTAAAGTCTCTTCTAGATATAACTTAATAGTGTATTCACAATTATTATCTTGAATAATTTTTAATGCTTGTCTAGATTTGCTGCATCTAGGATTATGATAAATTAAAAATTTACTCATTATGCTAATTCTTCTAGCATCCTTTGCATCTGCATATGAATCATATTTACAGCTTGTAATGGTCTTATCATTACTTTAAATTCTGAAATCTTGCCCTCATCATTAAAAGTAATAATATCAACTCCATTTATGTATTTACCTTCAATTTTGGTCTCGAATTCAAGAATTGCCTGGTTTCCAGTAAGGACCTCTTTTGTATAGTAAAAGCTAGACTCTTTTAAGCCATCAGCTTCTTTTGCATCATCGCCACCAAAAGTATTTCCAGCAGCCATAAGATATAACTTCGTTAGGTCTTTACCTTTTTGGGGTGTAAAAACAACAGGTGAGTAAAAAATAACATCATCAGCTAGTAACTCATCTAGCCCACCTGGAAAATTTCCATGCGTATGATCATGCCATTTCTTAATATTCTCTTTAATCATTAAGCTTCTATTTTAAAGGTAAGTCCCGCCTTGGCTTGAAGTCTGTCAATTAATTTAACTCCCATAGAAGGTGCTGGCGTATATATGCCGCCCCCTAGTTCTGAACAATCTTGCACTAAACAAAGTGCGCTCTCAAGAATCATTTTAGACGTTGATCCGTAGCCTGGATCCATATCACCTTTAACTGACACGTGAACACTTTCATTATTAACATCTGCACAAAATAAAACATCGTAGTTTCCATTTTCTCTAGATTCTCTTGAAGGCCCCTCCCCTGGTTTAGGCGCATCTCCTAGAGGATTTATACTTGAAATAAAATCTGCTGCAGCCTTACCTTCTTCTCCAGGTCCTTGAATCCACATCTCGTTATAGCAAAAATCTTTTCCATACAAATGATCCATTAAGGAATTAGATCTATGAATATTTTTTGTATTTATAGGTGCCATAAAAAATGGAGCTACCCAAGTTTCTAATTTATCATCAAAGATTGGTTTATTATCAGCTGGTTGCTGAGGTCCAGTAAATCCATTAGATAATGCAAAAGGGTTGGTTAAAACAGCAATTAGTTCAGGTTTATTTTTTAATGAGCTCATAGTCGCTGTCATTGAAGCAGCCGTTCCTCCAGAAAATTCACCATTCATTGCTCTTACTCTGCCTCTAACATTTGCAGCAGGGATACCAAATCTTTTAATCACTTCTTTTTGAAGAAACAAAACACCTAAGTCAAATGGAATGCTATCAAACCCACATGAAAAAATAATTCTTGCTCCTGAAGCTTTTGCAGCTTCGCTATGAGCTTCTATCATTTCATGCATCCAACCGGGCTCTCCACACAAATCAACATAATCAGTGCCATGAGATGCACATTCTCCAATAACATCATCTCCATATAGTTGATAAGGGCCAACCGTTGTTAAAACGCATTTAGTTTGTTTAACCATATCGGCAATACTAGACTTTTCATTACTATCAACAATTAATAAAGGGACTTCTTCTGAAACACCTAAATCATCTCGAACTGCTATTAATTTTTCATGACTTCTACCTGCCATAGCCCATGAAATGCCACTGTCATTTCCATATTCATTTAGCATATATTCAACAACTAGCTTTCCTGTAAATCCTGTAGCTCCATAGATAACAACATCAAATTTTCTTTCATTCATTCGATTCTCCTTTTAAATTCTTATTATTAATAACCTGCTTCACATGAGTTAATTTTTTGCAGCCAGTCCTGATCAAGCGCTTCATAGGTGCTTGAGGAAGGCTTTAAACAATAGACTACATCATTAAACTTATCTAAATTAAATGACTCTTCTCGTAATTCATTCTTTTTTAACTTAAATGTTCCAGTGGTATCCATTTCTTGAATAATTCTAATAAAAACTGGTCGAGCATATTTTGGTAGATTATTTTCAACGTGTTTGGAGAATGCTGTCCAATTAAAATCCTTGGCATCTTCAAGACTAAATGCAGCCATGCCAGCACGACCTTCACAACCAGGAACTTCAACACCATATACATTTGACATATTTACGTCTGCATAACCATTTAAAATTTCACCAACTTCATTGGTTGAAACATTCTCTGATCTCCATCTAAAGGTATCACCTACTCTGTCTACAAATTGATAATGCTCTTTTCCAAAAGCGAATCCAACATCAACTGTTTTTATTAAATCACCAGTATTAAACCAAGCATCTCCTTCCTTGAAAACATTTCGTAAAATTTTCTTTTCACTAGCTGCTTTATCGGTATAGCCATTAAAGACTGCATTTGGTCCAATCTCAATTACTAAAAGTCCAGGCTCATGATTGGAAGTTTTTTTAGAAAAGCCGTCTTCAGTTTTAAGGATCTTATCTTCTGCCACATCATATTCCAGCAAAGCAACATCAGCACTTGTCATGCCAATAGTCTTACTTTTATTAAAAAGATTCATAAATAAAGCATTTCCTTCACTTGCACCATAAATCTCAATAATTCTATCTACATCAAATCTTTCTTTAAAAGAATCCCAGACATCAGGCCTCAGTCCATTACCCACCATGCTAGTTATTGGATTATTGAGTTCTGCTTCCGAAGGATCTTGATTATCAAGATACCTGCATAGCTCTCCAATATAGACGAATGCTGTTGTATTGTATTTATGTGCATCTTTCCAGAAAGAAGAAGCAGAAAATTTTCTTTTAATATATGAAGCTGCTCCAACATGAATAGCGCCGCATAAACCCAACATTAAACCGGTTGAATGATATAAAGGTAAGCAGTTATACATGCAGTCTTCATGATTAATTCTATATCCAGCCTGAGTTATATTTGTAGCAGCTGCTATAAGTTTTGCATTAGGTAAGACTGCAGCTTTTGGGACTCCTGTTGTGCCTGAAGTGAATATATAACAAGCAACATCCTTAGCTTTAACTAAATTAGTTTCCTCTAAATTGTCATCATCTGTAAAATCTATAGTATTTTTTACATCTATTGCCCATTCAGGCAAGACATACTCATCAGTATCCTCAACCCATAAGAAATTATCTTTTTCTTTAATATTAATTTGATCTAAAACTTCTTGCAAAGGATTAGCTCGTTCTGCGCCTACTATGCACTTAGTAGAATTAGAGGAATTAATACAATGAATTAATGGATCTCCTGTCAAACTTGTATTAATTAAAACACCTATGGCTCCTAATTTATTTAAAGCTAAAAGTGAAATTGTGTAATAAGGTCGATTTTCCATAAACAGAACAACTCTGTCACCATGCTTTACACCGTTTTGAGAAAGGTATCTAGCAAAACTATTGGCTGCTTTATTAGCCTGAGAATATGTCCAAGTCTCGTCTTCAAAATATACAAAAGGACGTTCTCCAAATTTATTTGTTGAGTTCTGAAAGGTGTGAGCTAAAGAGGTATTACTCTCTAAATCAGGCCATTTATATCGAAGAACAGGAATCATATATTTTAACTCCCCTAGCATTCTAATAAATTCTTTCATATTGTCCCCTTAAAGTGTATTCAAAATTATATGGCATTACATATGCCATATAGAAATTAATTATATCGTGAAAAAATAACTTATTTTAATAATGATCTTAATTGATTTGCCATTAAATCATTAGCGCTCTTATTTGACATATTTTGATGCGCTCTCAATCTATACCAAAATTCAAAAGAGGTTATGGCATGAATCATTTCTTGTTTTTCTTTAGGTAAGCTAGCGATCTCTGGAAACCATTCATGAAGATTTTGTTTGAGTGACTTTATAACAGCTTTATATTCTTGATCAAGAAACTTATATTTCCATTTTGCAGCTGCATTGGCTAGAATGAAATTCTGCATTTCTGCATAGCCAGTTGTTCTTGTTTTAAGAAAATTTTTAATTCTCAGTTCAAGTGTTCCTGTTGTATCAGCTTCTAGAAATAGTGCGCTGCGTTGCTTGGCGTTAGTTTTCCCAATTTGCTTAAAAAGTGTCTCCATATCAATTGCATGGCGAAAAACTGTTCTAATTCCAACTTGAGCAGTTTCAGCAACCTGTTGCGCAGTTGGGCTTAAGATGCCTTCATCAATAAGGTCACGCATAGCTTGGATAATAAGATCTCGGCTTTTTTTACTTCTTTCTAGCCTGCCATCTTTTTTATTAGAATCTTTGGAGTCACCCATGTTGCAGTTCGTTATTGTGGATATTGGATACTTTGCCTAATAAAGGAAGGGCTAAAATATTTATAAATATATAAATTAATAAAAATATTGCTGCTTCGCTGCTGCTTGAATACTGTAATCCCATTACTCCTATTACCGTAAAAACCAAAAGTCTTGAGGCCTCCATATACATTGCAGGTCTGCCTTCTAGCCATCTTGAGGTTGAAACCATAGTAAAAACAAGCATTCCAACATATACAACTCCCAATATATAATTTGAAGAGCCGTATTCAATAATAAGAGGTCCAACTATGGCTAATACTATTAACTGAATAAACCCATACAGACTTATTAACTTGCTAACCACTGGGTCAAATTTGATATAAGTTGCATAATCATATTTCTCACGTGGATATTTTTTAGCAACATCTTCAGGCTGCCAACCAGTTCTAGCTACCAAAACATGAAATTTATCTTTTAATTTTTCTGCACGCAGAAAATCTTTGATAATTCCAAGATAGATATGAGTATTTGCCCAAAGCGGATTAAAGGATCTAATAGGCCCTCTTATTCCATAGACGCATGGGTCATCTTCTTGCTCTTCTTGAAAAGTTCCAAACATCCTATCCCAAATAATAAAGACCCCTCCATAATTTTTATCTATGTAAAGATCATTAGTTGCGTGATGAACTCTATGGTTTGAAGGTGAAACAAAAAAGAGTTCGTACCAGCCAAGCTTTGGAATATGTTGGCTATGAACCCAAAATTGATAAATAAGATTTACGGAGGCAACAGTTACAAAAACTTTTGCAGGAACGCCTATAAGAAATAAAGGGACATAAAATATCCAATTTAATAGGAAGCTACTGCTGGTTTGTCTTAATGCGGTTGATAAGTTGTATTCTTCACTTTGATGATGCGCAACATGAGAAGCCCAGAATATCTGACGTTCATGGCCAATTCTATGAAAACAGTAATAACAAAGATCGTATGCTACAAAAGCAAAAATCCAAGTAATTGCCAAACTATCATTCATTCTCCAAAGCGCGTAATAGGTTTCGATAGAATAAAAAACTGCACCACCGACACCGATAAGAACTAATTTAGAGGCGGTACTTAGAGATCCCATAAAAAGACTGCTCACAGTATCATTTAAACGATATGTATTTTTGTTCTTAGCCCAGCCAAATATAAATTCTAGCGCTATAGCTAAAAGAAAAAATGGAACTGCTAGAGTGACGTAATCCATTATATTGACTGCATGTTATTAAGCATAGATATTGTATTTAATCTTCTTGGATGATTCTTAAGTTCATTCCATTCTATTTCATTATTTTTTAACATAGTATTTATTTTAGAAGTTTTAGAAATTTTATTCTCTGCTAAATACTCTATTACTTCTTTTGAGCCTAATCTATTATTACAGACCAGTATCATATCGCAACCAGCTTCTAATGCCATTCTTGCTTTGTCAGAATAGTTACCAGCTATGTCTGCACCCTTCATAGATAAATCATCACTAAAAATAACACCATTAAACCCTAATTGTTGGCGAAGAATAGTTGTAAGCCAAAAAAATGAGAAGCCCACAGAATCAGAATCAATATTTGGGAAAGTTAAATGTGCTGACATGATTCCACCGAGCAAATCTTGCAAAACAATATATGGCTTTAAATCATGTTCAAATAATTCTTCTAAAGTTCTATTGTCTATAGGAGCTTCTATGTGACTATCCTCGGCTATGCCACCATGTCCTGGAAAATGTTTTCCTGTTGCAGCCATACCCGCATCCTTCATACCCTCAATTAAGGCCTCTGCAACATCTATTACAAGCTGAGGATCATCCCCAAAGGACCTATTACCAATGATAGTACTTCTATCTCTGTCTATATCTAAAACAGGTGTAAAGCTAATATCTATTCCAGAAGAAATTAATTCTGAGGCAAGCAACCAACCAATATCTTTTGCTAGATCAATCCCATCAATAGGATGTTTTTTTACAAAATCACCTAAAGATTGCATAGAAGGTATATGAGTGAAATCATCTTTAAAGCGCTGTACTCTTCCACCCTCATGATCAACAGCTATTAATATTTCATCTTTAATATTTTTAATAGCTGCGCATAAGGAATTTAATTGTTGACGAGATTGAAAATTTCTTTCAAAAAGAATAAGCCCACCGACATGAGGGTTTTTAATTAAAGCAATATCATCATCAGATAGAGATATGCCTTCGATATCTACCATGAGTCGACCATATTCTTGAACTGACATTTTTAATTAAATTTATTTATTTTTTAAATACACAAATTGAGCTATTACATGCACTAAAGACTGGTGAATATCTTCAATAATTCCATAATTATCAATGGAAACATGAATGTTTAAACTTGATTTAATCTTAGCATCGCCACCATCAAAGCCAGTTAATGTAATACTCTTAATACCTCTTTGATTGGCGTAATCAATTGCATTAACTATATTATCGCTATTTCCTGATGAGGAAATGAGTAAAATAACATCATTATCGTCTAGATAATATTCCAACTGCTTTGAGAAAGATTCTTTATAAGAGAGATCATTAGATATAGCTGTAAATAATGGAGTATTAGAATTTAAAGAGAATGATTTAAGTTTTGAATGATCAGTAAAACATCCTTTTGTAAAATCACATACGAGGTGATCTGCAATAGCACTGGAGCCACCATTACCCATTGAGTAGACAGTTGAGCCAGAATCTATTGTGTCTTGAATAACTTTAATTATCTCAGGAAGGTCTGATAAATCTATTTCCTTTTGGGCATTACTCATAGCCTGAAAATACTCTTGGGTAAATTCAGTTACAGATGAAACATTAAATTCTATATTTTTATCTCTTGTATCACTCATATTTAATATATTTTACTAAAATAATATTTTAATAGATTTAATCATTTTTAGATATTATAAAAAATATGGAGCTCCTAGCTGGTACCTCTATGAGCTAGAACTAAAAGAGCTAATCACTAAGATTTTCTATAAGAAAATTTAAACTATCCTTCATTGATTTTTTTCTGGCTTTCCAATTACAACCAAGATGTGCACCAATAGGTGCTAAGCCTGACTGGATTAGCTTAATTCTTCCCTCTGGAGTATTCATTTCATACAACTAACCCTGCGCTATAGCCAGATGCCCATGCCCATTGAAAATTGTAGCCTCCAAGATGACCAGTTACATCAAGAACCTCTCCTACAAAAAATAAACCAGGATGATCTTTAGTTTCCATGGTTTTTGAATTAATTACATCAGTGTCAACCCCACCAAGTGTCACCTCAGCTGTTCTATAGCCCTCTGTGGCTGCAGGCTTCAAACTCCAAGCATTCAAAATATTGCCAATATTTTGTATATTTTCTTTACTAATCTCAGCAAGCATATGGTCTTTATAATCAGCCCACCAC
>Ga0209816_1001381_pt1 | contig 18191 bp, 17 predicted proteins | sample CoawatmetaG01DNA_FD_187509 | JGI IMG/M metagenome (GOLD analysis project Ga0209816, IMG submission 187509) | Marine microbial communities from the West Antarctic Peninsula - Coastal water metaG017-DNA (SPAdes) (version 2) | ecosystem: Environmental > Aquatic > Marine > Coastal ... | reverse complement strand
AATCGCACTTGCATTTGTTTCAACTTTTCGAACCACTGGAGGAATAATATCGTCAGGTAATCGTCTAGCTAGCCTACTTACTTTGGATTGAATTTCGTTAAATGCAACTTCAATATCTTTATCTAAGTTAAATGTGACACTTACAACAGAAACTCCTGGAGACGATTCTGATTTAATAGACTCAATACCTGGGGTCGTATTTACTGCTTCCTCTATTAAGTTAGTAATACTAGAATCAATTATTTCTGGATTAGCACCTTCAAGAGTAGTTGTAACAGTGAGAATAGGAAATTCAATCGTAGGAAATTTATCAAGACCAATTTTTTGGAAACTAATAATTCCCAATAAAACAAATATCGCAGAGATCATCCAAGCTAGAACATGTCTTCGAATTGAAATTTCAGGTAATGTCATATTTTATTGCACTGAAATATTAATATTAGTTTGATCGGTTAAATATCCTGCACCATCAAGCGCAACTATTTCACTCTGTTCTAAGCCGGAAATAATTTCAATAACACCATTTTGGTTTATACCCATTTCAATATTTCGTTGCTCAACCTTGTCTCCGTTGACAACATAAACAACTTGACCTGCAGGCCTTAAAACAACACTTTGTTCTGGCACAGCTAACCCTTGCCTAGTACTAAATACTATTGTGCCTTTTACACTCGCCCCAGGCTGCCAGTCTAATTGATTTTCAATGTCAGCAATAACATCAATAGATCTGCTATCAGACATTAATTTAGGTTTTAATTCTGCAATTTTAGAGATAATCTCATTCGGCGAGGTCGGGCTTTTAAGTCTTATCGGGGTACCAGCTTTTAATTTAGAAACTAATTTTTCGGGGAATGGGATGTGAGCTCGAAGTTTTTTAATATTAATAATTTGAAACACTGGGTCACCTATTTTAAGAAAGTCCCCTATGGATGGAATTTGCTTTTCAATTCGTCCAGAAATTGGAGCATAAACCTTTGTTTTCTCAAAGCTTGATTGTGCGATATCTTTTTTCGATAGTGCAACTTCAAGCTCTTCAAACGTTTCATTTTTTTTTGTTAGAATGTTGTCCAATGCATTCGAAGAAATAAATTTCTTTTCTACTAGTTTCTGGTTTCTTTCGTAGATTTTTTCTTGATTAACGAGTCGAGTTTGAAGCAGTCTAACCTCGGCTCTCGCACGAGTTAGTTCATATTTATAATTTTTTTCGTCAATTTCTGCAAGAAGATCTCCCTTAGTAACTAATAATCCAGTTCTCGCATACAGCCTTATAACCTTTCCTGAGATTTCAGCAGAGACAGTAGGATCAATAATTCCCTCAACTGATCCTATTGCTGTTTCTTTATCTTCAAAAGTGGTTAGGATGACTTTGCTAGTAGTTATATAAATTTCTTTTTTAGCACTTTTATTTTTGGGCTCGTTATCACCACAAGCTACAAGTAGAAATGTTAAAAATACTAAAGTTGAAAATCGTTGTAAATTATTAATCATGAAAATTTTCCGCATTAATTAAATCCCAATCAAAATATGGACCAGGATCCGTTTTTCTTTCAGGTGAAATTTGATTGTGCCCAACAATAGCATTAATTGGGTAATTACTGCATAGACATTTTAAGAGATTTATAAGTTTCATATATTGTATATTCTCAAATGGGGACAAGTCAGAGCCTTCTAGTTCTATACCTATTGAAAAGTCATTACAGTTAGAATTATTCTTCCAATTTGATTTTCCAGCATGCCACGCTCTATCTTTACATGAAACAAATTGTATTAATTTTCCATTGCGCTTAATAAGAAAATGCGAAGATACTTTAAGATCTTTAATCTTTCCAAAATAAGGGTCACTTTCAGTCTTGAGTTTGTTTGTAAAGAAGTCCTCAATAAATGTGCCTCCAAATTTATTGGGCGGTAAGCTGATGCTATGAATTACGACCATATTTATTAATGTACCTTCTGGACGTGCATCAAAGTTAGTTGATTTAAGGAAATTAACTTCCTTTATCAGCCCAGATTGACTTAATTCATAAAAGTTACATGATGACTTCATCTAAATCGCTTATAATCATTTGAAAGTAGTCTATATGGAAAGTCTAATGGTTTTTGTTAATTTTTGCATTAAATTAGTAGTGTTAAGGAGAAAGTAATGGATTGGGAATATTTTTACGACTTTGTTATATTTGGTATTGTCGATAATGGAGTAATGTTAATAGGGGCTTTCTTTGGTTTAGGAATAGAAAAATACTTACCAAGTAAATTTCAAGTGGGTTTAGGTGCTGTAATCGGTGCGGGTATCGGTAACGCAGTGAGTGACTTTACAGGTGGATTAGCTAGTGGCAATTTGGTTCTGGCAGTTGGCACAGGCCTCGGTTGTTTGATTGCTTTGGTAGCAATCCCATTACTCCATAAATTACAGCAATATTTTTACAAATAAATAATTTTATTTTAAGGCTGTATTGCTGTCTATTTTATGAGCTTATTATTCAAATTGGCTTATGGTTCGTAGTTACTTTTTTTGTTATTTTTTTGCTCAATGTTAAACCATCTTCATTGCAATTTTTTTTGTGGGCATCATCAGGAACGTACTTTATTTACTCATGGGCACGCGGTGGGCAAACATTAGCAATGAGAGCGTGGAAATTAAAATTAATATCTCCTAATGATGCGCTGTGGTTTTATTTTACAAGATATTTATTAGTATCCATTGGCGCTGTTCTATTTTTTGTATCTTTTTTATGGCCAATTTTTAATAAAAAAAATCAATATCTACACGACTTTATTCTAGGCTCAAAAATTATAGACGTTCGATCTTAAATATTAGATATAAACCAATTGATAAGAAAATGATAGTTGGTATTAAAGAGCTCAAGAACGGCTGCCAGTCGTTAAGAAGGCCCAAATGTCTAATCATCGTATTAAGAATTTGATATGAAATACCAATTAAAATTCCTAAAGACATTTTTAAATATTTTCCACCCGATCTTTCTTGAAGAAACCCAAAAGGTACTGCAAAAATTAACATCACAAGCGGCATAATCGGATGAATTAATTTTTCCCATAAGGCAATTTCATAACGCGTTACTTTTTGATTGTTTAATTGTAAATAATTTATAAATTTTGCTAAATTAATAGTTGACATTTTTTCTGGCGATATAATAAGTGAATTCATCATCTCGGGGCGAATTAATGATTTCCAATTACCATTTTCAATATTAGTTAATGTAACTTTATCCTCACCTAACGTTGTCAATGAGATGTTATTAAGCTTCCATTGACCATCATCAAACGTGCCTTTTTTTGCATCAACAATTGTCCTTAGTTTGAAGTCTTTATCAAACTCATAAATATGAATATCTTCTAGGGAGCTGTCTGGAAGAACATTTTCAATATTAACAAAACTTTTACCATCTTTAATCCAAAATCCAGATTTAAATTCTTGACTTACAAGTGAGTCAGTAGAGGTAATTTTTAATTGCTGTGCATTTTTTTCACTATTGGGACTAATAAGATCACCTATTACGAAAGTAAGAAAACAAAAAAGAAGCCCAACATATATTAAAGAGCTAGCGATTTTTCTAATAGATAATCCACTTGATCGCATAACAGTAAATTCAGAGTTTTGAGACAGTTCCCCAACTGTGTACATTGACCCTATAAGAACAGCTAAAGGTATTATTTCGTAGATATGACCAGGTATGCTTAGAATTACGTAATTAATAACTTGCAGTAATCCATAACCACCTTTGCCAAGGTCATTAATTTCTCGAATAAAATCAAAAAAAGAAAAAAGTGCAATCAGGCCAAACATTATCATTGTAATGTTAATAAAAAACTCTTTATTTAAATACTTTGTTATTTGATTCATTTGATTCTTATAAATAATTTTGGTAATAAAGGAAGATTAAACGAGCGCCTATAAAGTAAATAGAAAGCAATAGTTGCAAAAAATAAATGAACTGGCCAAAGACCATACCAAATCCTTGCATTTCCAATCGAAACAATGCTGTGTGAGACCCCTAATAAATTGTTATAAATAACAAATAATAATAGAGCCATAATAATATTTACTGAACGACCTGAACGAGGATTTATAACACTTAATGGGATTGCGAGAAATACTAATAACAATGCTGAAATAGGCAAAGAAATTCGCCAATAAAGCTCAGCTTTATATCTACTTGAATCAGATGCTAAAAGCTCCAAAGTATTTTTTGCTTCATAAACTTCGCCAACTGATATTGCTTTACGTGATTCTTTCTCAATAAGCACACCATATTCTTTAAAATAAGTAGTTGAAAATTCTTGCGAATTTGATTGGCCCTCATACCGCCTCCCTTCTTTCATAACTATATAATCTTCACCCCTTTTATTCTCTATCCTTTCTCCTTCGTTGGCAATTATTACCCCAACTTTTCCATTTTGAACAGATTGAACAAAGATATTCTTAACTATATTGCCTAGCTCGCTGAATCCTTCAACATAAAAAATACGATTATCTGATTTTGATTCTTTGAAAATACCAGGGGTAATAGTTGCTAACTCATCCCTACTTTTTAAACCTTTTTTAAACTCCTCCGCTTTATAAACTGCCCAAGGACTAATATATAAAGAGAGCGATGCAATTAGTATAATGATTGGCAGGCTAAACATAATAATTGGTTTAATCAAGTTTACTAAGCCCAGACCAGAACTGAACCATATGACCATTTCACTGTCTTTATACCATCGCGTAAGAGTTATTAAGACAGTTAAAAATAACGTTAATGATAGTAACAATGGTAAATGTTTAAGTAAATTGAAAACAAGAACGGTATCAATTGCATCATTAGGTATAATGCCCTTTGCAGCTAAACGGAAAATGTAAACCGATCTTTGAGCAATGACTACACCAGATAGGATTAGAATTGTAGCTAATGAAGTATAAAATAATTCTTTTGTTAAAGACGTTTTAAATAGCATGACTTTAAAGTTTTGATTTCAATACTAAAGGATATTAAATGAAATTCACCATAAAAACAGATTTAATTAATAAGATACCCGCTGATATTATTACATTGGCAGTCAATGATAAAAACCAAATATTATGTGGAAAGCAGATAGATGCTTTAACTTTGAAGCATTTGGATAATATTTTAAAGTTAGGCGACCTTTCTAATATTATTGGCTCAACTTTATTGATTCATAGCGCTACTAAATATTCCAGAGTAATTCTATTAAGAATTGGAGTTCAGGCAGACTTGACACCTAAAGAATTTTTTAAAGGAATAGTAGGTGCATCTAAGGAGCTAAACAAAATAAATTTTACAAAGATTATATTTCCAATTAATCAATTTGTTAATAAATTATTAACTGAGCAAGCCGCAACTGAATATCTTGTCAGAGCTTTGGCTGATCAAGGGTATAAGATAAATTCATTAAAAACTAAAAATAAACCTAAACCTACTAATTATGAAGTTTATCTTCATGCAAATAAACTAGCTACAAAAGAAATAAAACAAGGGCTTAAGAATGGTCAGGCTATTGCCAAAGGCGTAGATCTTACCAAAGACCTTGGTAACTTACCTCCAAATATTTGTACACCAACTTATCTTGCTAGCGAAGCAAAAAAATTAGCACGCGGATACAAAATGAAAATAACTGTTTTAGAGCAAAAGCAAATCGAGAAGTTAAAAATGGGCTCTTTTCTGGCAGTAGCGAAAGGAAGTAGAGAGGCGCCTAAATTTATAGTTCTGGAACATAAGAAGGGACCAAAAAATAAAAAACCAATAGTGTTGGTAGGGAAGGGAATCACATTTGATGCTGGCGGTATATCAATCAAGCCTTCACAAGATATGGATGAAATGAAATATGATATGGGTGGGGCTGCAACAGTCTTAGGTGTAATGAAAACAGTAGGAGAATTAAACCTACCTTTAAATATAATTATGGTTGTTCCAACCTGTGAAAATTTACCTGATGGAAAAGCTGTAAAGCCTGGAGATATAGTTAAAAGTATGTCTGGGCAAACTATAGAAGTTCTTAATACTGATGCTGAAGGTAGATTAATATTATGTGACGCTTTAACATATTCAGAAAGATTTAAACCTGAAGTTGTTATTGATGTTGCAACTCTAACCGGTGCCTGTGTTATTGCATTAGGCCATCATATTTCTGCGGTATTCAGTAATTATGACCCATTAGCCGATGAATTGAAGACTGCCGGTGAAAAGGCATTAGATCCAGTATGGCAGATGCCAATGTGGGATGAATATCAGCCCCAACTAAATAGTAATTTTGCCGATATGGCTAACATTGGCGGTCGAGCGGGTGGAAGCATAACAGCGGCTTGTTTTTTATCAAGGTTTGCTAAAAAGTATAATTGGGCCCACATAGATATTGCTGGAACTGCATGGAAGTCTGGAAAAGAAAAAGGCTCAACTGGTCGCCCTGTAAGTTTATTGAGTCAATTTCTAATTAAGCGTACTAAAAATTAATCGTTTATTAAAGACAGATATTCCTGTTTAGTTAAATAATTTTTTTTATTAATTTCATTATTAAAAGATATTCTGCATAACCACTCCTTATGAGGATTTTTATTTATTTTTTCAGGGTTACTTAAGACATCTGCATTAATAAGGACAATTTCACCATTACCAGGAGCAATAATATCTGAAGCAGTTTTGACCGACTCAATAGAGCCCATTGCTGAATCAGTAATAAATTTATTTCCTAGTACTAAGTCAACATAAACAATATCTCCTAATAAGTCCTGGGCAAAATTTGTAATACCCAGGAGGTATTCATTTTCTTTATAGAGTTTTATCCATATATGTTCTTTTGTGTAAAACAAATCGTCAATATAATCCATTATTTCTCCAACTTAATTTAATAAATAGTAAAGCATTATAATTTTAAAGTGACAAATAAAATTAAACTGTATATCATCATGTGAAGTCAAATAAATCAAGGAAATTAGTGAATTTATATTTCAAAAGCATCTCATTAGTTTTAGTTTTATTTTTATCTTTTACTTATCAATCCCTTGCAAAAGAACCTCTTTCCTCCAATACCAAAAGCCTTTACGTTAAAAATAGTAAAAGTTTAAAAGTCCGCTCTTTAAAAGCTATTGTAGTCAATCAAAATACAGGTGAGGTTATTTACGAAAAGAAAGCAGATGCAAAAGCATCTATAGCATCATTAACTAAATTGATGACTGCGATGGTAGTTCTTGATTCTGGCATGGACCTTAATAAAAAAATCACACTTACAAAAGCTGATATTGATAGAGTAAAGAGGACAACTTCCAGATTGCCAATAGGGGCTAAATTAAGTAGATACGCACTATTAAAAGCAGCATTAATATCATCTGACAATAGAGCAGCTTTTGCTTTAAGTCGTTCATACCCTTCTGGAAGAAAAGGCTTTATTAACGCTATGAACGTTAAAGCTATTCAATTAGGAATGCAGAAAAGTCAGTTCCGAGATCCAACAGGATTAGACAAAAGAAATATTTCTACTGCAAAAGATTTACTTAAGCTAGTTAGAGCAGCATATCAATATTCTTTAATAAGGGAGCTAACAACAACAGCTTCTGAAAATATTAAAATCGGTAAAAAGAGAAATAGTATTGGCTTTAATAATACTAATCCTTTAGTTAGGAAAGGTGTATGGGATATAGGCTTATCAAAAACTGGCTTTATTAGGGAATCCGGACGTTGCTTAGTATTACAAACAGTAATTGATGGCGAGCCAATAATTATTGTTTTATTGAATTCCTATGGAAAATTGACACGTTTTGCTGATGTAAAAAGAATTAGAAATTGGATGAACAAGGTAAATAAAAAGAAAACTTAATTTAATCTTTTTTTGCTGGCTTCTTTTTTGCTGGCTTCTTTTTTGCTGATTTTTTCTTACTTTCTTCTTCTATTTCTTTTTTGGATAATAAACTTATAGATTTTTCTAGGCTAATCGATTCTGGGTCAACATCTTTAGCAATATTTACTTTTATCGTACCTCTTTGAATATAAAAACCAAACCTACCTTTATAAATATCAATAGATCCTTTGTTTTCAGGATCATCTCCGATTTTTCTAATTGGCTTAAGAAGGTCAATTGCTTTTTCTAGCGATATCTTAAATAAGTCTTCGTCTTTGGGTATAGATTTAAATTTTCCATTATGATTAACATAAGGACCAAATCTACCAATATTTGCAATAATTTTTTTACCAGTTTCAGGATGCTCACCTAAATCCCTTGGTAATGAAATTAATTTCAAAGCAATTTCTTCATTGAGATCTGCTAAGGCTATTTCGCTTGGGATGGTAATTCTTTTTGGCTTAATTTTTTTATCTTCATCTTGTTCGCCTAGCTGAAGATATGGCCCATAAGGACCTATTAATAATATTACATTTTTCTTAGTTTCTTTTTCAATAGCTATTATTTTTGGCTCTTGTGGGAGGTCTCCATTGGAGCTTCTTGTAAAGTCGCAATCTGGATACCCAGAGCATGCTATAAAATTTCCTCTTTTACCAAGCTTAGATAGTAATGGTTTGCTACATTTTGGACAATCTTCATCAATAGATTTTTGAGTTATTTTGGAGCGGTCTAGATCTTTCTTCTCATTAATTTGGTGATTAAAATCTTTCCAAAAATTAGCTAATACAGATAACCATTCTTTTTTATCAGCTGCAATATCATCTAATTGAGATTCTAATTGAGCAGTGAAGTCATAATCTACATAATGGCTAAAATGTTCGGTTAAGAAATCGTTTACAACCTTACCAACATCGGTTGGCATAAATCGTTTTTTTTCAAGTAGAACATATTCTCTATCTTGTAGCGTCGAAATAATACTTGAATAAGTAGAAGGCCTACCAATTCCATATTCTTCTAAAGTCTTAACCAGACTTGCTTCAGAATATCTTGGAGGCGGCTCTGTAAAGTGCTGATCACCCTTTATCTTTTCAATATTTAATATTTCACCAACCTCTAAAGGAGGTAATGTTGATGAATTTTCCTTTTCATCAGAAGGCTCATCTTCATCTTCCATATAAACTGACATAAAACCTGGAAACTTTAGGGTTTGGCCTGATGCTCTAAAAATACTTTCTCCTTTGCCAATTTCAAGATCTACACTAACTGCATCAAATATGGCTGGAGTCATTTGACAAGATAACGTTCTCTGCCAGATCATTTCATAAAGTTTGAACTGTTCATCGCTAAGATATTTCTTTAAGCTTGTAGGAGTTCTACTTATGTCTGTAGGTCTAATGGCTTCATGAGCTTCTTGAGCATTTTTTGCTTTTGTTTTGTAGCCTATAGCAATTTGTGGAAGATATTTTGAATCATAGTTACTTTTTATATATTCTCTTATTTGTTGGATTACATCTTTTGATAGGGTCATTGAATCAGTACGCATGTATGAAATAAGTCCAACGGTTTCATTACCTGTATCAATACCTTCGTATAATTTTTGTGCAACAATCATAGTTCTTTTTGTTGTGAAGCCAAGTTTTCTTACAGCTTGTTGTTGAAGTGTAGATGTTGTAAATGGCGCTGAAGGGTTTCTAATTCTTTGTTTTTTATCAACTCTTGAAATTCTAGTTTTGCCGCCACTTTTTAAAAGTAACTCACCAACAATTTTTTCACTTTGTTTTTTTTCATGAACTGTAAATTGCTCTATTTTTTTGTTATCTAAAATATGTAATTTTGAAGAGAATTGTGATTGATTTTTCTTTGCTTCTAGGTGTAAAGTCCAATATTCTTTAGCTAGGAATTTTCCAATTTCAGCTTCACGCTCCATTATTAATCTTAAGGCAGGGCTTTGAACTCGACCTGCAGAAAGTCCATAACGTATTTTTGACCACAGCAAGGGCGACAAATTAAATCCTATTAGATAATCCAAAGCTTGTCGCGATTGTTGAGCCCTAACAAGAGCTAGGGCTATATCTCTTGGCTCTTCAATTGCTTGAATAATTGCTGATTTTGTAATTTCTTGGAATACAACTCTTTTTACTAATTTATTTTTTAATAATTTTTTTTCATTTAATATTTCAGCAATATGCCAAGCTATTGCCTCGCCTTCTCTATCAGGATCAGTTGCTAAAAGTACCTCATCAGATTTTTTTACTGCTTTCGTGATGGCATCCATATGCTTTTTATTTCTATCAATAAGAGCATATTTCATTTCGAAACTATCTGTATCGATACCTTCTGATTTTGGAAGCAGGTTTCTTATGTGCCCATAAGATGCTAGAACTTCAAAGTCGCTCCCTAAATACTTAGATAATGTTTTTGCTTTAGAAGGAGATTCAACTATGAGTAGTTTTGTCATTATTATTTTATTAAAGTTTTAGTCTTGTAAAAATTATGCATCATAAGGATAAAGTTAGAACTATTCAAGCTAAATTAAAGAAAAATTAAAAGTTCTATCATTACTTAACGATAGGCTTTTAAATTTTTTATTCACTATTGAAAGACCTACCTCCGTCTACATTTAATATATGGCTAGTAATAAACGGTGCATTCAATAATAAGAACTCTACTGCTTTGGCAATATCATCTGCATTACCAACTTTTTTGAGCATAGTTTGTGAAATAACTTTTTTTCGGTACGCTGCGTCAAATTCATTTGATTTATCTGGCCAAAGTACAGGTCCAGGTGCTACAGCATTCACTCTTATTTCGGGGCCAAGCTCTTGAGCAAGTGACTTAGTTAAGGTCGTTAGCCCTGATTTTGCAATCGAATAGATTGTGTATTCTTTCTTAGGATTCGTTATGTGTGCATCGGTGATATTTATTATGCAACCATTAGTTTTTTTTAAAAAAGGACTAGCTTCTTTACATAAAAAAAGAGATGCTTTAAGGTTACTTCCAATAAGTTCATTCCAATTTTCCTCATTAACGTCATTTATTTTTGTCGGGTAATAGGATGAAGCATTATTAATAAGAAAATCTAATTTCCCATAAATATTAATTGCTTGATTAATTATTAATGAATAGCTATTTGGGTCTAAAAGATCTGCTTGAATTATTGAGGCAGAACCTTTTCTAATCTTGTTTAATTGATTTTGAAGAGAAATTGCTTCAGTCTTCGAGTTTTTATAATGAATAATTAAGTCAATACCGGCTTTATGGAGCCTTTGGCATATTGCTGCACCAACTCGTTTAGCTCCGCCTGTAACTATTGCAACTTGTTTTTTTTTATTCATTTTCGGTTTAAATATTATTTGAGGTTATTATAATCCATGAATATGAATAATTTGCCATTTTAAATGCCTATATCTAAAATTAGACCTATTAGAAGTTATGTGCTCAGACAGGGGCGCCTTACTAAACATCAAGCAGACGGAATTAAGTCGCTTTCCTCGCTTTATGCCATTCCTTTCGGAGATAATATTCTGAACTGGGATACTATTTTCAATGGTGAAGGAAAGAGAACTATTGAAATAGGTTTTGGTATGGGCCATACAACTGCCAAAATTGCTGAAACTTTAAGTAACACTAATTTTATCGCTATCGATGTTCATTCTCCCGGAGTTGGAACTCTTTTAAATAAAATAAAAGAAAAGAATTTAAAAAATCTGAAAATTATTCAGCATGATGCAGTTGAGGTTTTAGAGAGAATGACTTTGGATGACAGTCTTGATGCTGTCCATATATTTTTCCCAGACCCATGGCATAAAAAGCGCCACAATAAAAGAAGGTTAATACAAGAGCCTTTTTTGGAATTAATAAGTAGAAAATTAAAGAAAGAAGGTTATATTCATATAGCAACAGATTGGGAGGATTACGCCAATTGGATAATGGAAGTATTTAAGAAGAATGTAATGTATAAAGTTAAAACTAGTGATTTTTCAAAAAAACCTTCATATAGACCAAAAACTAAATATGAGAATCGAGGAGTTAATTTAGGACACCAAGTGTGGGATATGATTTTTATTAAGAGCTAACCAGCTTTGAATAATTTCATCTGCTTCTTCAATTCCTTGTTTTTTTAAACTAGAAAATAACTGAACAGTAAATTTTGTGTGAAACGAATCGGCCCATTGCGTTTGAACTATTTTCTTTACATCAGAAAGAGCTCTAAGCGATTTATCTTTTGATAATTTATCGGATTTTGTAAGCAAAATATGAATTGGTTTTTGTCTTGGTGCAAACCAATCGAGCATTTGAGTATCTAGTTTCGTTAAAGGTCTTCTTATGTCCATAACAATAACAAGCCCAGCTAAACTATTTCTTTCTTGAAGATATCGAGGTAACGTTTTTACCCAATGATTTTTGATGGCCCCAGGGACTTTTGCATACCCATAACCAGGAAGGTCGACTAATGACATATGCTCACCAATTTTAAAAAAGTTTATTAATTGAGTTCTTCCAGGTTGCTTACTAACATAAGCAAGACGATTTTGTTTACTCAAAGAATTAATTGCACTTGATTTTCCAGCATTTGATCTTCCAGCAAATGCAATTTCAATCCCTTCATCAATAGGAAGATCATCAAAGTGATTTACTGAAATAACAAATCTAGCATTTTGTAAAAAAGCCATTTTTTCCCCTCTAGTCTTGAGTTAATGCTATCACGTTGTGCGTATTTTAGTTAAAATGTAGCCCCTTAAAGAATTAACTTCGGAGCCCTAATGATAAGAATTATTCAGTTTGTAGGTTTGATTATAGTTTTTTTTAGTTTTACAACTATTGCTGAAACAAAGCTTTCTTCATCAGAGCTTGTCAGTACAAAAAAAATTATTAACAATTTATGTATTGCTTGCCACGCAGTTGACGGCAATAGTGCTGTAGAAGTTAATCCAAAATTAGCAGGGCAGCATGCCGCTTATATTACAAAACAACTAAATAATTTTAAAAGTGGATTGAGGGAAAATGTAGTCATGGCTGGCATGGTTGCTAATTTAACTGATAAAGATATGACAAATCTTGGCCATTATTTCTCCGAACAAAATATTTTATTGTCATCAGCGACAGAAAATGGTGTTGGTTCTCTAGGTGAAAGTATTTTCCGTGCAGGAATAAAAAATAAAGGCGTGGCGGCTTGTGCTAGCTGTCATGGACCATCAGGACATGGTATACCAGATAAATACCCGAGATTAAATGCGCAACATTCAGAATATACCCTCACTCAATTAAACGCCTTTAGGCTTGAATTAAGAAAAAATGATCCTGCTGGAGTTATGAGAACAATAGCCCAAAAGTTAACGGAACAAGAGATGCAGTCGGTAGCAGATTACATCCAAGGTTTAAGGTAGCCAACCAACATGCAACTTAAATTATCCTAAGCTGTCATTTATTAATATAACTAACGCGTATAACTTTTGAAAACATCCAATAAAAATTTAAAAAGTTTTATTAGTCTTTTAAGTACGATGCGATTTGCAATTACAATGTTTTCACTTCTTGCGATTGCTTCAATTATTGGAACAGTTTTAAAGCAAAATGAACCTTACAATAATTATATTATTAAATTTGGTCAATTTTGGTTTGATATTTTTGAAAAACTTGGGATGTATAATGTGTACCAAGCATTTTGGTTTCTTCTTATATTAGTTTTTTTAATTATTTCAACTTCACTATGTATCTCTAGAAATACCCCTAAAATATTGAAAGACTACAAAACTTTTCAAGATCGCGTTAGAGAAAAATCTTTATTATCTTTCAAACATTCGTACCAATTACCATTAAAAAAATTTAGCGTAAAAAGAACTATATCTTTTTTAGAATCACATAATTATAAAGTTAAGCACAAAGTTGTTGAGGGTAACGGCGATTTAATTGTCGCAAAAAAAGGCGATCTCCAGAAGTTTGGATATATTTTTACTCATTTAGCCATCGTAATAATTAGTATTGGTGGGCTATTAGATGGAAATCTAGTGTTTAAGGTTCAGGAGTTGATAGGGACGAAACAAATTCAATTGGAAGACCAACCACTATCTAAAATTCCTTTGAAAGGAAGGATGAGTGAAGATAATCTTTCATATAGAGCAAGTATTTTGTTATCTGAGGGGGATACAAAAACAGCTGCAATTCTTAGAGCTAAGGAAGGGTACCTTGTTCAAGAGATTCCATTTTCAATAACATTAAAAAACTTTAATATTCAGCATTACTCTACCGGCCAGCCTAAATCATTTGAAAGTGAATTATTGGTAACAGATAAAAAAACAGGAGAAACTATAAATAAAACTATTAGCGTTAATAAGCCTTTAACTTATAAGGGTGTAACTATTTATCAGGCTGCTTTTGAAGATGGGGGCTCACAATTAGATTTATTAGTTTGGGATTTAAACTCCTCAGAACCCTCTTTTAAAATGAGTTCTGAAATTTTTAAAAATAATAAGCTTGCTTTTGAAAATCAAAATTTAACTCTTGAGTTTAAAGATTTTAGAAAGTTTAATATTTTAGAGGTAGACCAAAATGAAGAAAAAAAACCAAAGCCGACGAATGTGGGACCAAATTTTTTGTATAAGGTTAGAAATGAATCTGGCCAAGCTAAAGAATACCAAACTTATCAACTACCAATGCTAGTAGACGGTAAATACTTTTTTATGAGTGGGATGAGAAATTCACCCCAAGAAGAATTTAAGTATCTTAAAATTCCTGCAGATGATAATTTAAGTATTGAAGGTTTTATGGTTCTTAAATCTTTATTAAATAACCAACAAAAAGTTCAAAATGCAATTAATAAAGGCATCAATACGTCAGCTTTTACAACTACTCGAAAGAAAGAGGCTTTTAAATTGGGAGCAGAAAATATTATTAATGCATTTGTAGGTGGGGGATATAATTCGGTAGTAGATGAAATGAATTTAAATATCCCTGATCAAGCCTCAATTGCAGATAAAGAAAAAGCGATAAAGACTTATATAAATATAATTTATTTAGTTAGCCAAGAACTTATTCGTGGCTACCAAGTTAAGAATAAAGGTAATATAGCTTTTCCGATTAATGACGGCCCAAGATTTATTCAAGATGCTCTAACTGCTTATAGTGATAGCTTTTTCTACGGAGTTCCTTTATATCTTGAATTAAAAGAGTTTAAGGAAGTCCAAGCTAGCGGCTTGCAATTAACCAAATCACCCGGTCAATTTTGGGTCTATCTAGGTTCAATTCTTTTGGTATTAGGTATATTTTGTATGATTTATATACAAGAGATTCGTTTGTGGATTTATAAAAAAAACGGTAGTAACAGGCTGATAGTTTCTTTGGCCACTAATAGAGATCGGATGGATTTTGATCAATATGCAGAAGAGTTTAAAGATAAAATTAAAAAAATCACTTAATTGATGGAGTTAATAATGCTACGAAATATAAAAGATAAATTTATGAATTACTCATTTGGCTTGGCGCTGGCTTGCCTAACTATAATTGCAATATCAAAATTTAATAATTTTATGGATAGTTATGAATTAATTATTTTAATTGGTTCAGCTATTACATTTACTTGGATGGGTAATGTGTGGTCAAATTTTAGAAAATTATTTTTATATACTTTTTTACTATCATTTATCTCTATTTATTTCTACAAAGGCACTGTAGAAGAAATAGAGATAAATTTCTTTCTTAAATATTTTCTATCTAGTCAGTCGGCCATTATGTGGATGACTGCTTTATATCCATTAAGCCTCATTACTTACTGGATTTATTTATTTAGTAAACAAGACTTTTATGGAAATCTTGCAACTAAAATAACTTGGATAGCGACAATGATGGGATTTGTGGGACTTCTAGTTCGCTGGTATGAGTCTTATTTAATTGGTATTGATGTTGGCCATATACCAGTAAGTAATTTATATGAGGTATTTGTTCTTTTCTGCTTAATTACATCTTTGCTTTATCTTCATTATGAAGAAAAATTAGAAATAAAAAAAATGGGTGCGTTTGTACTTATTATAATTACTGCAGCTGTAGCCTTCATTCTTTGGTATACCTTTGAAAAGGGAGCAGATGAAATACAGCCTTTAGTACCCGCTCTTCAATCATATTGGATGAAAATACATGTACCTGCGAATTTCATTGGATATGGTGCATTTGCAATGGCAGCTATGATTTCAGTTGCATATCTGCTCAAAGACAAAGATATTATAGGAAGCTACTTACCAGAGTTAAATATTTTGGATGAGATGACTTATAAAGCGATATCAATTGGTTTTATTTTTTTTACAATTGCAACAATATTGGGGGCTGTATGGGCCGCTGAGGCTTGGGGAGGTTATTGGTCCTGGGACCCAAAAGAAACTTGGGCATTAATAGTATGGTTAAATTATGCCGCATGGCTTCATTTAAGATTAATTAAAGGACTGAGAGGAACAGTACTTGCTTGGTGGTCTCTGGGAGGCTTAGTTATTACAACTTTTGCATTTCTTGGAGTTAATTTATTTTTATCTGGCCTTCATTCATATGGCGAACTATAGGCTGCTTTACTAAATTTTAATGTAAAATATACCTAACCTTAAACAAGAAAAACAATAATGTCTGATAATTTAATAAAAATTCAAAACCTTACTTTTGGTTATGGTAAAGAACTCCTCCATAAAGGAATTAATATGGAATTCCAAAGAGGTAAGGTTTCTGCAATTATGGGGGGGAGCGGAAGCGGTAAGACTACTATTTTAAAACTGATTGGTGGTCAAATTAAACCTAATTCAGGAAGCATTTCTATTGATGGTCAAGTTGTACATGACCAGAATCTATCTGGTATTTATAAATTAAGACGAAAAATGGGTATGCTGTTTCAGCACGGTGCTTTATTCACCGATCTATCAGTTTATGAGAATGTTGCATTTCCTATGAGAGAGCATACTGACCTTCCGGAAAATATAATAAAAGATTTAGTGTTGATGAAATTAAATGCAGTAGGCCTTCGCGGTGCATATAAGTTAATGCCTACAGAATTATCTGGAGGAATGGCAAGAAGAGTTGCTCTGGCAAGAGCTATTGCACTCGACCCTGATATTATTATGTACGATGAGCCGTTTGCAGGTTTAGATCCAATCTCAATGGCTGTAATTTGTGATTTAATTCGAACATTAAATGATGCACTTGGAGCAACTTCAATTATTGTTACTCATGATGTTGCAGAAACTTTTTCTTTCGCAGATTATATTTATTTTGTTGCAGATGGTGTTGTTGCCGCTGAAGGATCTCCGAAGCAACTAATGGCATCAAAACTTCCGTTTGTAAAACAATTTATTCATTCTGAAAAAGATGGGCCAGTACCATTTCATGTTGCTGCCCCATCTTATAATTCAGATTTAGCGCTTTAGGAATTTAAAATATGAAGAGCTTAATAAATTTTTTTGAAAAAATTGGTTTCTCAGTTACCAGCAGGATTAAGCGCCTTGGAACAGCTGCAAGATTATTCTTTTTAATACTTATATCCTCAGGAGAAAGTTTTAAAAGGTTTCATTTAACCATGAAAGAAATTTATTTTACGGGAGTAATGTCTTTAGTAATTATTATTGTTTCTGCTTTTTTTGTAGGAATGGTTCTAGGTTTACAAGGTTATTATACGCTTCAGAAATATGGATCATCTGAGGCAATAGGCGTTTTAGTTGCTCTTGCATTGGTTAGGGAGCTAGGACCAGTAGTCACAGCACTTCTTTTTGCAGGTAGAGCTGGAACTGCAATTACTGCGGAAATTGGTTTAATGAAAGCAACCGAGCAATTATCAGCAATGGAGATGATGGCGGTCAATCCTGTTGGAAGAATTATTGCGCCACGTTTTTGGGCAGGTGTGATAGCTATGCCAATATTGGCGTCTATTTTTTCAATGGTAGGCATACTGGGTGGTTATGTTGTTGCTGTTATTGTAATTGGGGTTGACGAAGGTGCTTTTTGGTCTCAAATGCAGGCAAATGTTGATTTTAGATATGATATTGTTAATGGATTGATAAAAAGCTTAGTGTTTGGCGTAGCCTGTACCACTATTGCACTTTTTGAAGGTTTTGACGCCCCACCAACTGCAGAAGGTGTTAGTCGAGCTACTACAAGAACAGTAGTAACGTCATCATTAGTAATATTAGGACTCGATTTTATATTGACCTCTTTTATGCTTGGTGGGTAAACTGATTTAAAATAAGGAAACTTTATGGATAAAATTAAACTTGATGCTTGGGTTGGAATCTTTGTAGCAATAGGGGTAATCTCTTTGCTTGGTCTTGCTATGAAGGTTGGAAATTTAACTTCAAATGATATAAGAGAAACCTATT
>Ga0209816_1001375_pt1 | contig 18207 bp, 19 predicted proteins | sample CoawatmetaG01DNA_FD_187509 | JGI IMG/M metagenome (GOLD analysis project Ga0209816, IMG submission 187509) | Marine microbial communities from the West Antarctic Peninsula - Coastal water metaG017-DNA (SPAdes) (version 2) | ecosystem: Environmental > Aquatic > Marine > Coastal ... | reverse complement strand
GGTAATGTAATAGGTAACTTAACTGGCCAAGTATCTGGTAATGCTAATGGAGCACACACAGGCACACTATTGGGTGAGTTAACAGGTAGTGTATTTGGAGATGATAGTACATTACTTGTAGATGGCATTAACGGTACTATTCCTGGGTTCGTAACTGGTAAAGTTAGTACCGGCCAAAGTTTAGATATAACATTAGATCAAACATTAGACAATAATGACGGTCTTGTTTTAAATATGCATAGAGGCACTGCCGCTGTTAAGCTAGAGCCAAACAACAATGATAGAACATTTTTAAAATGGGCTTCATGGAATGGTTCTGCATTTGCAGATGACGCCTTAATCGGTGCTTATCATAAAACAGGCGGTGGTTCACTTTTAGCGTTAACACCCGCTCGAGCCGACGGAACAGTATTTATTACTGCAATTGAGATGGACGGTGTAGCTGGTACTATCGCAATAAACACTACTGATAAAGTTACTTCTAATGCCCCTATTGAGTCTACTAAATATATTAGAGTTGGTTCATATGCTACGGCAGCATTACCAGGTACGGCAGCAGGTACTATAGCTTTTGATTCGACTTCAAACACGTTTAAAGGTTATAACGGATCAGCTTGGGTTGCACTAGACACACAATAATAACTAGGTTAATATTTCCCAAACATTTTGAGTAGTATAAAATATATTAGCATTAGCTTCGATTAGTTTACATAGTCTAGCTGGTGCTAATATTTTAGCAACAAATTCATTCATACGAACACTTCCAGGGTCACCAGATACATTAGTTGTAAAGATAAGTTTTTTTGCACCATGTTTTTTTGCATAGGCTATTTGGTAAGGTAATATAAATCCCCAATTAAAGTCGTTTTTCATAACTCTAAAATCGCCAGGTGCTCTTGCTCTATATTCTTTTAGTGTAGCAGTACGCACCATAAGACGCCAACAGTCTTTTTCATATGTATCGTAGCTATGACAGCCGCTAATACTTACTATTTTATCGTCTGTATATGTGTACCACCAAGCCTCGTTGCCCCAGCGTCCAATTTTCATTGCATCAATAGACTTGTTGTTTTCCATACCTTGTGCTTTACATTGGTCGGCGAAGGTAAATAATTTATTAGGAACACTATTAATGTTTAATTCTTTAATTTCGAAATCTGTAATACGTGATAGCATACACATACTTATACCCAACAAGGTAGTAAGAGACGACTTATTGATCCTAATAAGCCATGGTAGTGGAGGCATAGGTGATGCTGAATGGAATGCCGCCGAGTTCTTTTTAAAGAATGGTTATAAAGTAGGACTATTAGATTACTTTTCAAAATGGAATGTAAGTAAACTTTTTTGGTGTTACAAAGAACATCTTAGAGACAATCATAGCGTATCGTTTAATACAATGCTTACTGACATTACCCTTCCGGACGAAAAGATTGTACACATAGGGTTTAGTCTAGGCGGATATCTTGGACTATTAAATAATGATAAGTTTTATAAAAACTTCTGTTTTTATCCCGGTATATTAGGGTATCTTGGTCAAGAAAACTTTGATAATACTACTGTTATTATTGCCGAGAATGATAACTGGTGTACGTTTAATAACACGTTTGTTAACACATGGATTGCTAAAGATTGCTATCATGGATTTATGATACCTAATAAAGATAGAGATATACCTGTTGCAAAATATAATTTTCCTACAGCAATGACGCATAAACAGTATCTAAAATTAATACCTAATCATAACTACTTAACAAGTGTGTACGGACACACTGAAGAAACAATTAGGTTGAAATCTAACGAAAAGTATAGTATAATGTATTTAAACAAGATACTGGAGTCATTATGAATGTTATTATTTTATCGCACGAACGAAGTCTTAATAAAGCAGAAGGATTATTAAATGCGCTAAGTGATCAGAATGTACACATAGTACTGGACCAATCAGCTAGTAAAGAAGATAGGCCGTATATTAAACTTGCAAATAACATCATTGTATCTAAAGGGTTTAATGTAATTGACATTATTAGTAAGGTAAAGCACTGTGATAAAATATGGTGTGTAAGTGAAAACTTACTACCAATACAAAGTCAACTCGAAAGCTACTACGGTATTGACAATCTTAGTTCATTTGCCGCTGAGGTGTTAAGTAATAAACAACACTTTGATGACTATTGTCGGTCAATTGGACTTGGTGAATTTGTACCGGATAGTGTAACACCTACATTTCATAGCCAACTAGATAGATTTAAGAATAAGGAAATATTTACTAAACCAGACATCGGTACTGGAAGTAATGTATTCTTTCCAGGAGATAATCAAAATACTCCTAAAATCGAATACCGTCGTTGGAATAACAAACATCATTTCTTAAAGCACTTAAAAGATAAACAATCACATAATGAATTCTTTGACATTAATAAGCAAGGAATTCATACACAACGATTTAATTATAAACCTTGTAAAATTATGGTACAAGAATACTTTTGGAGTGAAGAGCCTAGTTTGATTCCGATTGGAATGGTGCGTCAAGGTAAAGTAATTATTCTATGTTATATTAAAACAACTAAAGTAAAATATGGTGATATACTAGATCCTAATCTTAATCCTATTGAACAACATTCAAATAGTAAAATGAGTGACATTGCTAAAGACCTAGCAGTATGGAGTGTTGATGCAAATGATATAGATGAACAGCGCCAGACAAAGATGCAACATTTTTTACAAACTATAGTAGATAACTTAAAGATAAAAGAATTGATGTTTGCAGGGCCAGACTTTCATGTTTCAGGTGATAAACTAATTGCTATAGACTTTAATCCAAGACCTGGACAGTTTATGAACATATTAGATCACATGAATAGTCACACTATTATTAGAAATCTTATTGAAGGTAAGCCTGTAGACATTAAAAATAAATTGTTGTGGGGGTGTGCTATGCTTAAATTAGGAAAGATAACTGCTATTAGCAACTTAGACAATGTATCTAGATATTTTAATCATCAAAACACTCAGTTGAATGTTGGTGACATAGTTCCTGAATTTCAAAACTTACAAAACAAACAGTTTAATATAAATTTAAATGTATCCGGAACAAATGAGCAAGAGCTGTTCAACAATTATAAGCATGCTAATCAGCTCTTGCAAGATTGCATTACTTACTAAAGTTTACTACTGCTTCATTAAACATTGAAACATTAGCTTCGGTTCCGCCGACATAAGTCGATGTACCACTAAACGCATCTAACCATTCGGTACTTGTACTTAACGTAGCTACTGTGCTACGAAGTTGCTCTGTAATAGTTGCATCTGCATTTACTGTTGTAATTGCATCTACAAAGCGGAAACCTAAGTCTCCTTCGTCACTAAACGCAATACATGCAGTTGCACTATCTTCTTGAATTGCTGTTAAACGTGTTGTAATAGTAAACACTGTATCTGCATCACCTGCAATATAACCTTTTGTTGTGCTACCACTGCCACCAAATGGTACAACTACAAAGTCAATATTATGTGTTGTTCCAAGAGTTGTTAAGAATTTAGCAACAGGTTCGCTGCCCCAAGTAGCTAGTTTAACTTGCTTACCTGACATATCAGATAGTGAAGTAAACGTTCTACTGCATATCATTGTTTCATATGTCATAAGAGCAACTAAGTTAGTTGCGTCAATAGTTGGGCTTTGCATGTCGTTATTGCCTGGCCATTCACTACTCCAAACAGTAAGAATATCGTTGCCTTGCATGTATGTATATGCTGTTACAGGATTGTTTGCTTGTATAAACGTGTGGTCAATTGTTTCACCAATTGTTGTTAATACTTGTCTAAAAGCACCTGTGTCAGATCCTGCGTTTACGATCTTTACTTCTGCTGATGCTGTGGTGGCAAAAAGAATTGCCGCTAGTGTAATTAAAGTCTTCATGTTGTTCTCCTAAGATATAATGACGATTGCCCTTATTAGGCTTTCGTAAAATAGATCACTAAGAAAAAATCCGTATATTGCTGGACTTGTATCTAAATGTCTAAGTGTGTATCCTAGTACTGATAAACACAGTATGCATACTAACATCCAAATATGAATCGGAAACGTCATAATGCTTACTGTACTAATAGTAGTTAGTATTAAGAGATTTACGATAGTTCTATAAGTTTTATAAAAATATGCTACTCTAGCTAACAAATTGAAACCATACCAACTAAGTATTAAACAAATAACAGTTATAAACGGTATAATGTATATTATACTATGTAACTTATTAATTGTGTTTTCAGCAGTAAAGACAAAGCCGTTCTCTAACATGAGATAATAAACTAAGACTTCACTACCCGTAATAGGTATAGCTAAGATAAGCAAAGGAAGTAATGAACTAAGTGCGCCACTGTTGTTCGCTGCCTCTGCGGCTGCTATGCTTTTTAATACAGGCTTACGAAAGAATCGTTTGACTATATTTGCACTTGCATAACTGCCAAGTATGTTTGTTACACCTGGAATAAGACCGCACCAAAACCCGATAAAACTTCCTAACAAGGTAGCGGTCATTGTGTCTTTTCCAACTGCAAATGTATTTATTCGTCGAGTTTTTGTTATAGTTAAATTATGAACTTTTGCGAGCTCAGGAACTATATACAACCCAATCATTATACTTGCAAACGGTATTCCTAAACTTAGATAAGGATTACCAAATGTAGCAAAGCTATCAAACGTAATAGGATCAATGCCTACCCTAGCAAGAACTCCGCCTAAACTAAAAAGTATAAGAGTAATAAGTTTGTTTTGTTTTGTTAAAAATGTAATCATAGTAATAGCACTAAAAATTACAACTGTCTGTACAATGCTGTTATAGAATTTAAACACTTGCAGAATGTTAGGCAGTACTGTAATAAACACAACTAATGCAAATATTACTCCAATGCTACTACTAATTGCATTGCTACTTACTGCTAGACTCCCAAAGCCTTTGCGATACAGTCGATGGCCTTCTCGTGCTGTGCTAATAGCCGTTGCATCGCCCGGGATGCCGTATAAGATTGCTGTAACGCTGTTTGTATAGTTAGCTGTGATTAGTACAGCAACGTAGTACATCATTATGTTAAGGGCGCTTGTTGACGCTAATAGAGGGTATAACAACGCCACTGCTATGAAGGGACCTGCTCCCGGAATAAGTCCAAAGAACGCACCGCTAACAATACCTATCATTGCCCAGATAATTAGTTCTTCAATCATAGTTTAATTACACTTCTATTAAGTTGGGTATTAGGAGTAATCATATCTTTATCGTTATTTTTTATTTTCTTGCAAAACTGTTTGCACACACTTGGACAAGTATTATAATCTGATAAATGTTGTGTGAAATCTATAAAATGCCTCTTAAAATTCTCAGTAGTATTGTCTTTAATGTTAATCGGCAACCATCGGGTGTCGGTCTCAAGATCAGCCCACCAACAACAAGGATAGTAATCTCCAAACGCATTGATATAATGCATATCGCCTGTATGGCAAAATGGACTAAGTGCTTCTTCATACTCTACTTTGGTGTTCTTAAACCATTCAGGATTGTCATACGCTTTTATATTTAACTCAGGTTCTAATCTTCTTGTACGTTGTATCCTAAATTTATCAATACCAATTTTTTTTGCTAGATTTTTTGCTTCTTCTAGTTGATGATAATTGTGTTCGAACACAATATACTTCCATTCTATTTCACACTTGCGTTTCTTTTTTGCAATCAGCTCAAATAGTTCTTGGATCTTATTCCAATTACTATTAACCCGGTATAAATGGTTAGTGCCTTGTAGGCCATCAATACTTAATGTAATCTGAGAATTACTAGGCCATGTATCTAATACACGCTCCCAAAATGGCAAACTTTGCATGCCGTTGGTAGTTACATTTATATTCTGGGCATCAAAAAAATGTTCACTTATGTCATGGAACCGTGGGTGATATATCGGGTCGCCTAAATTACCTTGAAAGGACATGTACTTAATTTTAGGAATTGTTTTTTTAGGGAAGAATGCCTTTAAATAATTAAGGTCGATGTCTAGCTTAGGATCTTTTACCATTGTATTATAATGTGTTGTCCGTAGACACGCCGGGCATGCTAACGGACAGCGCCGCGTTAATTCTAAGTGCCACCCTATATAATTTTTGATACCTACTCGGTTTACATTAGGTAAGTTCTCAACCACTAATAAGACTCCTGTATTTGTCTGTTTGCTTGCCTGTAATCTTTAATATATTACGCGGCCATGGACCTGTGTTTGCTGTACTATGCGGAATGTTTGCCCAATCAAACCAAATGACGTCCCCTGCTCTCCAAGGCGGTACGTAAGTATTACCAAACTGTATAATGTGTCCCGGACACCAATCGTCGAGCATTACAAACACTCTGCCCCATTCATCGTCTGTAGCTCTGCTACTAGTTTGATCTTTACGCTCTTTACGCAATCCAGTAAGACTGTCAATATGCAAATGCAACATCATTCCTGTATATTGTGTTTGTACATTTGTTTGTGCATTAGCAAGGCCAATTTGTTCTGCAATACTATGCAGTATAGGAGTTTCTTCTGTAGTTATCCACTGTCTGTATACGACATAGTCTAAGGGAATACCCCAGTCTTTGCACAATAGTTCTTCATAATCGTAATTGAAACTATCGCCTTCGGGTGCTACCGGGGACGGCCAGTAAAAGTCATATTGATTTGCGTTTGCAACTTTTATATCTTCTTTCCAGTCTTGGTATATATTACCTACTGTACGGAAGCTAGTACCGTGGTCACTTTCACGAAACGGATTAAAGTCGTAGTTGCTTTGCTCTACTGTTACTTCCCATCTGTTTTTCATAATGCGTCCTTCAATTCTTTACACCAAGTGTTAACTTCTTGTATATTTGTTATATTGTAATCCGTCTTTTGTTTTATAGGCAGACGTCCGTTGACTTTATAATTTTTTATATCATCGTAATACAAAATTTGTTCTATATTTGTAAAATAATTATTTTTCATATCATTATATTTTACTATTTCGTCTGCTATTTCATTAAACCACGATTTAGGATAATTAAATTCTACAGTTTCTAGTTCTTCAGGGTTCCATACTGCCCATTTGTTTGTTTGTTTAGCAACACCCCAGCTAATTACTTGTTCAAATATATTATTTCTTTCAATAAGTGTTACTGATTTATCTTTGACATATTTCCAAAATAAATCATCTACTTGAGCACTCATTGTAACCTTAACTATACTATTTTGATTTAACCATTTTAATCTTCGTTGTGTTTCTTTTTTTATAATATCTGGCGTTAAATTAGCAATACCAAGTTCTACACGCCAATCATAACCTGGTGTAAATGTTTCGCCTTGTTTTTGCACTATAGGCAAAGGATCATAAGCATATTCATTTAGAAACCAATTATAGTAAAATGTTGTACCACTACGACTTGGACCGATTAGAATTTTCATGACTCATCTCCACAAACAATCTCCACATAGGAGGTCTATATAAGTTGCAATGATCGTAATCTATTTTGTCAACTGACAACCCGACATGTTTTGCAAGTGTACTTGTTCCGTGTTCTGTAATGTTAAAGTACCATGTGTACTTCCATTCTCTATCACAAAAAAAGTATGCTGAATTCTTTTGGGCATCATCTAAATCACCATGTAACCAAGTGTGTGCGTGTATTGCATCAGGTTGGAATAGTTTGTAATAGTTATGATTATGACTCCACAGTAACAATCCGTCCGGGGCCAAACATTCTTTTAGCTTTGACATGTTACGAAACTGTTCATCATATGTATACCAGTTCATACTACCAAAGCAAATAACAATGTCCCACGTTTGTCCTTTAGGATCAAAGTCTGCTTGCTTACACATAATATCTGCTTCTGGACGATACGGGTCAACACCAGTAACATTATTTAAATGATTTTTATATTCATTCACACCACAGCCCATATCAAGTATAGTTAAGTCTGGGCGTTCTTTTTGCATTGCTTGTAATCTGTCTACAAGTGCTTGACCTCGTATGTTCCATTTATTTGCAATAGGCTTGTGTTCAACGTCTAATACTTCACCAACTACGCCTGTAGTGCTTGTACCGTTTTCACCTACAAAGTAGTTGTGCTGATATTGCTTATCAATTTCTTTTACAAAGTCGCCTATAGTTTTGCCATACCATTGATCAATTTTGCCAAGTTTAATTGGATGATGTGTATCTCTAACTTGCATACTAAACTCTTGTTCGCATGCTGTAATAAACTCTGGTGTAAATGGTAATTGACTTATTGGAGATTCTGGAGCAATGTTCCAACCGAACATTTCTTCAACCTTATTCCATATTAATTTATTAAGTGGATTATTATACATTTTCGTAATAGTACCTTTCTATATGATTGATGCCTGCTTTTTTCCTAAATTCTTCTGTAAATATACCTTCGATCTTCAATCCAAAATTCCAATAAGGTAAACTTTCATGACTTCCGTGCCAATTCTGGTGATTAAAGAAACCACTCATTGATTGTGCCTTGTGTAGATTTTTTTCATCGTCCATAACGTACATTGTTTGTTCTGGATCCCAATTAATCCAGGCAAATTCTTGCCTATGAGGATAGCATTCGTCCACACGGTCGCAATCTCTGTGATAATTATTAGGTGCATTAGGACGTCTAATCAGTACAGCAAGTCGACCAATTTTTTCAAACACAGGTCCCTTTAAGGATTCTACCCACGCTTTGTAATCATCCCATTCTTTAGGCAAATCTTTACGCCATGTTATGTTATCCCAAACTTCAGCAGGTGTTTCTATACTATCATATACTATAGGAGAACTATTTTTTGAATCCGGCAAATAACCTTCATCATCTGTTAACATTAAAACATAATAACTGCAACGTGCCTTGCTCAATACTTCTATACTCCATGGATTATCGTGCCGATATCCATTCTTCTTTGCCCAATTTAAATCTTTGACACTATTACCGTATTCATCTATTTGTCTTCCGTATACGCCCCATCTAACTAAATCATAACTTTCTGCTAAGGCAGGAAGCGGATCTGGCATAGTATCTAGAGGCAGTAAATGATCAAAAGATACTACCCATTCATTGTTAATTGTTAACATGTATTTCCTCCATTTTCCATCTATCATCAAATCTTCCAGCAATGTAGATAGTATTATAATAATCTTCTTTATCTGTTTCTCTGGAATCGGAAAATGTCCAATTACCAGGTGCATAATTTTCTACTTGATATTCTATTTTTTGACTTGTTCCTTTCCACATTGAGTAATAATCAATATCGATAAGTTCATGATATTGAGGGAAGCGTTCTTTCAAAACATCATGTATATTGTTCTTCAAATAATTAATATGTGATACTGCATATTCAGGAAAGAAATAAAGCGGATCACTCATTATATTCCACCCATAATGGGTTTGGTTTTTGATTGCACTAAAATAATGATCTTTGCATTCTTGTTTGTGTTCATTAAACCAAGTTTTTGTTTGTAGGAATTTGTAACTTTCGTTTATTAAGGTAGATCTTTTTTCAATTCCTAGTGTGTGCAATGTGTTACAGGTATTTTGTAAAATGCCATAAAAATATATCGGCTTATAAAAACTTTTTATTAAAAACAAACTTTCAAAAACATCATCTTCAGACATGCCGCTTGTTGAAGTACAAATATTATCTGTAAATTTATCACCGTGATAGTGTTTTGTAAATCCTCGTATATTAGCCCAGTTTATTTCAAATTTTTCATTATATTCATTGCTACTAAATTCTGCATTGTTTAACTTACTGAGTTGATTTATTTGAAACTTGTTAAAGGTATGCGGCAAGTCAATTAGTTCTTCCATACCGCCTTTAAAATTAGCGTATGTATCTCCTGGCATTGGAAAAACTAATTCTGTATACACAGCAATGTCTGATTCATTCATATCCTTGATAATATCACTCATTTCCTGTAATGTAAATGCATTAGTACGTTTTACATTATCAAGAGTTTGCTGATTTAAACTTTGTAAACTCAAACCAAATATACTATCTAGACCACCGTGTATAAGTTTCTTTGCACAACGTAGGACTCTATCACCCCTTGCCTTACTCCAGGTAGGCAAAAACTTACCTTTCCAATTATGTTTCTTTTTTAGATCAATTAAAGCATCAACAATTTCTTCATCTCTATCGAAGATGCCAAAGTTTGCATCAGCTACATCAATTACTGTCACTCCATTTTTTACAATCCATTCTAATTCATCAAGAACACGGTGCATACCAAATTTCTTTACTTTTGCATATGCTGTGCTGCCTATATCACAAAATGTGCAACTGTAAGGACATCCTCTGTTACTCTCAAATACACATCTAACAGTACGTGTTTCATCACGTTTGTTTTCTACTAAGTTGCCGAAAAACCCATTTAGATATGGACTAGGTACTTCTTCTAAATTAATAGTGTTACGCTTGCGATTGTAAAAATCTTTTGTTATAATACCCTCAACTTCTAAAAAATCCTTGGTTTGTAAATTTGTTTTAAGCACATCAACTAATACTTCTTCTCCATAATACGGAATTAGTATATCGACATGATTGTGCTGTTGCATCCATTCTACAGAATACTTAGGTTCAGGACCTCCTACAATAACAAGACATTGAGGATATTTGTTTTTTATTTCTTTTAAGGCAATATTTGTACGTTCCCAATTCCAAATATAACAGCTACATAATATAACATCAGGATCAACTATTTCATCTATAACAGTTTGTGCATCTTCGTTTTCCCAAAATGTTTTTACCATTTTATAAGAATTGTTTATAGATTCAAATTGTTGGGCATAACTCCACAGTGTACCAATTGCTTGTGGCAAGGTAGCACTAGGATACCAATTAGATAATTGGATTGCGTATACATTATTCATACTTAAAGTTCTCTGTATTTGTCCAAATAGTATTGTTGTCAATTTTTTTAAATAAGTTATCTGTCCAGTCAAATAAATCCATCATCAATACCCAACGAGGTGCAGTGTCTTCTAACTTACGTGGCACAGCATGTAACATGCGAGTATAAAAAATAGTCGGTGTATCTAATATAAATTGTTCAACTTGATGATTAAATTGGTCATAGTAGTATTGAGGACTGTTACTAAAGTCCCCTAGTAACGGAATTCCAAAATTTCCCCATTTACGATGATCAATATGATTAACTAATCCTCCAGGCTTTACACTACTTAAAAAGAAACTAGGACGTTTAAATTCTGCATTAAGGCCGTTATATAATTCGTTTAATATAGGAAAGTCTTCTACACTTAATGGAAGTTCTTCTACATTCCAAACTAGTCCGTTCTGATCATATCCTTGTTTCCAAGTAGTATGTTGTGCATGTTCAATTATTTCATTAAACACACTAGGATTATATTGTAATTTTAGTTTTCTATGATACCAGTCCATTAAGCCAACCTATATTGATCTATCATTGTTTCAAATAACTTTGCATCAAACTTTAAACAAAATACAAGCATGATACAATCATCTGACATGCTAAACACGCTATGTCGCTTGTTTGCATTAAAATAATACAAACTACCTTCTTTAACATTCATAACAGTGTCTTCGTATATAAATTTCATAGTGTCTTTACTGTTGCGATTAACAAAGCCAATCAGTCTAACATCTTCGTATGTGTAGTCTAGTTTGTTTATATCATAATGTTCGGGGAAGAAGCCGCCACTGTTTAGTTTAAGATAGTGGCATCGGCCTAGCCAAGGTTTCCAAGGCGCTATAATCTTTTGAAGTTCTGTGCTAGTGTTATATACATCAGTGTACACATTAATATCATGATTTGTAATTTCAGTATTATGGCGTTTATTATATTCCGATAAACTATCTAAGTCCGGAATGCCACTAAGTTTACCATCAAGACTAGTAATACTAAGTCCCCAGCGATTGTTTGGCTTTTTAACGTTATACGGTTTCCACTCATCTGCGTACTGGTTAATATCATCTAACAGTTTGCGAGAGTTAAAATTCTGCATTTCGAGCCAGTCGCCCATTGTGTATAATCTAGATAAAGCGTGTGTGCTACTCATACAAACCTCACCAATTTATTTTTCTCGTTAGCTTCCCAATTAATAAGTGTTCCATTATTAATGCCTTGTAAGATATCCTCATACGAATGATGTCGCCAGCAACAACTTAATATTGCCCTGTCAGGATCGTTTGTGTTTTGCACACCATGTACTTTACTACCTTTAAATAACCAAGGAGCAAATTCATTTGTAGATTTGCTGTGTACATATTCCATATTAAATATATGAGTCTCTCTATCAAAGTCATCATAAAAAGTTTGGGGGCTTGTATTGCCAAACTCGCCTCTAACTGCAAAATTTAAAATTGCAAGCCTATTACGATCTTGATGCGGAGGTACTCCGCCAATTGGTGTTGCTGTATATAACATTGTGTCTGGCATGATAGGCACGTTAAATAACTCTGCTAGTTCTTGATGGAATTGTGTCCATACATAGTTCTTACACTCTAGTCGTGGGTTGTTTTCATACGCTTCGTGTACTGTCCAACGAACATGACCGCAATCAAATATGTACCAATCATCTTGTTCAATATTATTAAGATGATTTTTGACAAATGTACGATCATACCACAAAGTTGGTAGTTCTACAGCATATTCACTTGTCTTGTCCTGTAGCGTCAACTGTGTCTCTCGCTTCATCGTTCCACCTTTCATATGTTTGTTTAATACTTTCTAAATATTGTATCATACTATCTGCATCGCTTACTTGAAAACATGTCATTGGGTTATGTGTAAAATCTTCGTACTTTACAATTTTACAAATTAAGTTATCAATAATCATTGCATATCTGTGACTGCGATACTTTCCTAATCCTTCTGTAGTCATATCTTCAAGCATACCGATTGCTTCGGCCCATTCGCCGGCCGGATCTGGTAATGCTTGTATATCACTAATATTTTCTCGTTTTAACCAAGCACGTTGTACATATGTGTCATCTACACTTGTTACCCATACTTCATCAATGCCTAGGTCTTGTATTTGTTTGTAGCAAAATTCATATGTACGCAATTGGCTTGCCGCATACTCTACTAAGAACGGGCCCGGTACTGCAAATAATAATATCTTTTTGTTTGCAAATAATTCATGCGTGTCTAACCATTTAGTATGAGGTCCTACTTTATGTAGAGTTTTTACATTTGGAATTTGATTAGCAATGCGTATCATGTTCTACTACCTTGTGTTTTAAAAAGCATCGTTTGCTTTTTCTACCATACCAAAATATATGTTTAGCATGGTCTTCTAAATCTTTATACTGTTTTGTTTCTACTTTAACAGTAATATTATTAACTTTGTCCAATACACTAGTTGTAAAAAACTTAGGCCAATTGTAATTAAATTTTAATGACGTTACTATCTTATTATGAGTATCAAGCATTAATTTATTATAGCACAATACTTCAGAAATGTCAACACCCCAATGATTATTAATAATAGATATAATCTCATTGTGTACTGCATCTATATTACTATATAGCATTGCCGCAGTAGCACCGTTGTCTTGAAAATGAAAGTTGCCGGCAACTGGACGTCCCCAAGTTTCTTGCTTAAATAGACTTCGCCGTACACTTCCTGTATGCTTTAAGTATTCATCATGTAATACTCCTGCACCATTCTTACTGTGTTCAAACAAAACTTTGTAGTATTCAATTAAAGGAACGCCAATTGTTCTATTTAAAAATTCAGCGGCTAGTTGACTTGCTCCGTGATAATGATGAGGTATTACAATGCCCTTTGCAAAAAAGTATGCATCGATCCATTCTTCACTAGTCATTGTATTACTACTATAACAAATATAATCTATTTCGCCATCTGAATCTTTAGGGTAAACGTTGCCGCCGGCTGGCGCCTGTGTCGGAGTATATTGTAGTCCGTATTTTTCTTTATAGTCCTTGTTAGCAAATGGCGTGTTAGGTACAATACTTAAAGGATGAACAGTAAGAGCATGGTCACTACCTAGCTCAAGTATTTTTCCTATGCCGCTTATCCAACTATTAAAAGTTTCTTCAGGCAAACCTAATATAAGTTCACAGTAGTTTTCAATATTATTTTTGTTATATGTTTGAACTGTTTTTTCTAAATCAATATTTGCAATGTTAGTACGCTTAATAGCATCAAGTGTTTTAGGATTCATACTTTGTAAGGCAATAGTCATACCTCGATTAATTTTTGCTTCGTGATTTAAGATGCGTCCTAATTCTAAAATACGATCCGGCTGTTGCTTTGCTGTTGCGTAATCTATATTCCTAGGATAACCTGTAGCATTTTTATTCTTTGCTAAATGATGTATAAATTGTAGGTCACGTTCAAATATTCCAAGATTACTATCTGCAAAATATAAAAATTCTATTTTATTATTGCTTACCCAGTCTAGTTCACTTAGTACGCGGTCATGATTAAATTTTGCAATCTTGTTATAATACAATGCTTCTTGATCACAAAATGTACAACGATACGGACATCCGCGATTAGTTTCAATAATAGCACTATATTGTTTATTAGGCTTCATAAGACTATTCATTAGTCCACTTAAATACGGACTAGGTATATCTTCTATAAGTTTATCGGGCTTAGGCACTGTATAACTATCTACAGTCATTATACCTGGTGCTGTTAAACTACCTCTAAGTAATTCTGCAAATGTACGTTCACCTGCATATGTAACAATTACGTCACAGATGTCTCTGTTTTGTTCAAGCCAAGATTGTCTATAAGGAACTTGAGGGCCTCCCATTACTATTAAACAATTTGGATATTTTTGTTTTATGGCCCTGGCAAGTTCTTGACTAACTGTCCAGTTCCATACATACGTACTAATAGCAAATACATCAGGGTCGGTTATTTGTTTTAAATATTCAGCTACTGTTTCACGCTCAAACAATATTCCGCCAAGTTCCCATCCTTCTACATTAGCGTTGCAGTATTCCCATACATATGCTACGCTTAGTGGCAAGAATGTTGCTTCAGCTATTACATTATTAATTTGTGTGAAATAAACTTTTTTCATCATGCGTCCTATAATAGTAGTATCAAGATAAATCTTGGCTAATTAGCAGTAATGAAAAAGAACATAGAATGTTCGCGATTTCTCGCAGTATGTGTATTTATTTAAATAATCTTACGTTTAGGTATTTTTGAATCAGCACTACTTACACAACTCTTAGTGATACAAGTTTTAGGTGTCTTAAACAGTTCGAAACCTGTTTCGATGTTGCCTAGTGGTGCATCATGGCAAGAATAACTCCTTTTTACCGAACCGTCAGGCTCGCGTATTATAAGTCCGCTGTAACCGGCATTGCATGCCCATCCTTCGAAATTATTGAAATTAAAGGCATTAAACCGTTCTGCTTGGTCCATGTAGTACTTTTTGCCGTCTTTGGCTTCTAGCTCAACTTGCATATGCCAGGGAACACTAGCATCGTTTTTGCCTTTAACATCTGTAGGCATTTCAAAAGTAGGCTTTTGACGACCTGACCACTTGCGCTTACTCTCTGTATACGCACGTTGCGGCATTCCATTGTACAAACGCTTTAGGTTGTCCTTTGTATATCCGGCAACAATTCGGCTTGCTGTAGGGTCGCTTTGAGGCTTTAGTGTTACGTTTATACCCTGCTCGTGAAAGAACAATGCGTTCTCCCAATCACGCTCAAACCAGTCTGGTACCATTACCATATTAATTGTAACTTGTACGTCATGCTCTTGACAGAAGATTAACTTGTCTGCAAAGTCCTGCATCTTTTCAATGCTGTTTACATGCTCTGTATGCAAACTTGCAGTTATACTAGCACGATGAAAGGGCTTAACTGCTTCTACATACTGTTCATGCCACTTCATATTACGTGACATATTTGTTGTCATGTGTACACTAGTATAATTAGTGTTATCTACATCGTCTGCTAGGTGTTTTAGTATGTCCAAGTATCCTGGATGGAATGTAGGCTCGCCGCCACTGAGGGAGAAGTGAAAACTGTTAAAGTTATTTTCCCTAGCTTGCCTTTTTATTTCATCTATTGTTTTGAGACAGAGCTCGGTAGGTCGGTGGTCTTTACGATCACTGCGGGCGTAAGGCCAACAGTAGCTACATTTGTAGTTACAGAAGCGGCCAAGTAACCAACTGACAGTAAATAAGTCACGATAAAGCAAAGTACGCTGACCAACACTAACAATGTCGTCAAAGGGTATTTTAGTAAAATCGTAATTGCTCCACTTTAAATCTTCATTCATAATTTATTATAATTAACTCGTACATTATCATATGTTTGTGTAATATCAGATTTAGTACAAAAAGCATAGACTCCAAATTTCATATACGGTAACTCTGTAGTTAATTTCCTATAAGATCCAATATATTGATCATTAGAAAAATAATCAACATTAGTATAACTCTCGCGACATTCTATTTTTATTTTAAGACTACACGGTATTGTAAATTTGCAATCTTTCATACTAGCGTTGTTAATTGTAAAATATCCTGATTTGTTAACTCCAAGTTTTACATGATTATCTACAGTGCTTTCACTCCAATGTAACTGATACAAACAGCTATAAAATGCAAATGTTTTACAGTCAATGTCAACATCAGCTGACCAAACATAATTACCTAGCAGTAATTTCTTTGAGCGAGTTTCACACCTTTCTTTATGTGTGAATCTTATGCTACCATCATCCTCCCATAGTACGGGCTTATCGTCATTAAGACATTTACCAGGTACCCCTTGTTTTGTTTTGAACACAAATTTATCACCCTCATGATAATATTCGCTCTGGCAACTAGGCTTCCAATTAATATAGATTCCCCTGTAATAATCTTTATCTTCATTCATAATTTAGTATAGCACCTTTATGAGGAGTTGTCAATTTTTAAGTTTAAACATTCTGTAAACACTAATATCGTTACTTATATCCTTAATACCTTCCTGGAATACTGGCTCTAAATGCTTAGTACGACTATCAAAAATTTCTTTAGCATCTTCGTCATTTAATGCTTTAGGACTACAAAGGCCGCAACCACAGTGCATCTTGGGACATCTAATAACAGGCATTTTGCCGCTACGTAGTGTTGTACGTAACTTATCAATTATTGGGGCAAACTCGCTTGCTTTTCCAATTGGTCCAATTTGACCATCCATGTTAACTTGACAAGTTTGATGATGCCACACTCCGTCTAGTTCACTATTAATAAAAAGGAAGTCCCAGTTAACCATACAGTTCCAGCCTTTAAAATTAGTCGATGGTACTCTAAAATCTTTAGTCCATTTATCATCAACTTTAATGCTTAAACATTTACCATTACAACAAGGTCTACCAATAGTTTCAAGCGATGTTTTCTTTTCTGCCATTTGTATTACAGTCGTTGTAGGTATTAAATTTGTCGTTGGCTTTGGTTTCTGTGTCCATTGATTCTTAAAATATTCTAATTGTTTAGGAGTATACTCATGTGCTAGGCCGGTGGCTATATCTTCTTTTTTGTTACTATCACCTATAGGCCTACTAGTGTATCTTATACCTAGTTCGTCAAACCATTCTGCTAGTTCAATACATTCGTCAAAGTAATCTTTGTGGAACATGTGATTAATTCTAAAATTATAATCACTTTCGTGCATTAACTTTATGTTTGCTATTACTAATTTTTTTTGTTCTGGAGTGCCTTCTGCATGGTAACTTACTGTAGTACTGTTTACACAATCCATTATTTCTCTACATTTTTTCTCTGTATAGCATCCGTTTGTTGTGATATTAGATCTTACAAACGGATATTTATTTTTTGCATATCTTACAAATTCAAAAAATGCAGGATGTATTGTTGGTTCGCCGCCTGTATAAGCTATATCTAGAGTAAGTGGTTCTTTTCTATATAAGTCCATTAGCTGTGCATATTCAACAACTCCGTCTAGTGTATGTTTAAGTTTGTCTATATCAACTAATGGACTGGTTTTGTTACTGTGATGCGGACCGCAATAGCTACATGCATAAGTGCATCTACGGCCGAGGTCCCATATTACGCTAAATTCTTCTTTTCTAGTGTGATTTATTGCGGAAAACATCTACTGAACCAAACCCTATAATCGATTGTTTGTAAACTGATACTTCTTCAGGTACTGTGTCTGTATCTAAAAACCAACTGCT
>Ga0209816_1001374_pt1 | contig 18214 bp, 19 predicted proteins | sample CoawatmetaG01DNA_FD_187509 | JGI IMG/M metagenome (GOLD analysis project Ga0209816, IMG submission 187509) | Marine microbial communities from the West Antarctic Peninsula - Coastal water metaG017-DNA (SPAdes) (version 2) | ecosystem: Environmental > Aquatic > Marine > Coastal ... | reverse complement strand
ATACACAAATGAAAGAATTAGAATCTGTAGGAAAACGTATGCAAGGTGCTAATGAAATGTTTCAAACATCACAACGATTAGAGGAAGTAGTATAATGGGACTAGTAACAGCAATAAAAGGTTTAGGGAAAGCATACAAAGCACACAAAAAAACAAAGAAAGCTGATAAACTTTATCAGTCTCAAAGAACTGACAGATATAGTGGTAATGTTACAGATCCAGATACTATCAAATTAAACAAACAAATTAAAACAGTTAAAAAAATAGGAGCAGGTGCTGTAGGTACAATAGGAGCAGCTACTATTGCTGGTAAAATTAAACAAAAAAATAAAGAAAAGAAAAAATAATGGCATTAACTGAAACTAGAACACGTCCACCGCAGTTTATAGAAGACATAGGTGTTGACCTTTCAAAACAACTCGTAGCATCAACAGCTATTCCTACAGTAGGAACGGGTCTTGCAGGTATCTCTCAACAAGGGGGAGAATCAGCAGCAGATTTTGCAGCTAGACAACAAGCCGCTAGATCATTTGAAACTAGAAAACAAAGTTTATCAGGACTTGCCCCACAAGTTGCAGGCCAAGACGTAGCACAAACAGAAGCTTATAATTTAGCAAGATCAGGTGTTGGAAGTTATCAACCCTTTTTAAATGAAGCACAATCATTAACAGGAGCCGGTGGCGGAACGGGAGCAGGATCTATTCAAGAATATATGTCTCCTTATCAGTCACAAGTTATGGAAGCTTCGCTTTCAGAGTTTGACAGAAACGCAGCTATTCAAAGAACAGGCCAAAGAGATGCAGCAATTACTGCTGGAGCTTATGGCGGCGGTAGAGAAGGTGTTATGCAGTCTGAATATCAATTAGGTTCAGATAGAGAAAGAGCTTTACTTCAAGCTGGATTACAACAACAAGGATTTGGTCAAGCTCAACAACAAAGACAACAACAATTTTCAAATCAACAGGGCCTAGCTCAGTTGTTACCAGGATTACAAAGATCAGATGTTGCATCGTTAGGTCAAGTAGGATCTGCAAACCAAGCGCAGACACAAGCTGAATTAGCTGCAACAACACAAGCTAATCAACAAGCTGCTTTCTTACCTCAAGAAAACTTATCTAGATACGCAGGTCAAGTAGCAGGATTGATGGGCGGATATCCAGGTCAAACAACTTCACAATTTGCACCTAACCCTTCACCATTACAAAATGCAATTTCAGTTGGATCAACACTTGGTGGAATTTACGGCGCTATAAATAACAAAGATTAGTATGAACAATAGAACTTTAAAAAGACCAATGTTTAGAATGGGGGGTTCCACAAGCTCTGGTATTACTTCTGGTCTACAATCTTCTAGACAAAATTACAACATGGGAGATATAGTAAAAGACACTAGAGAAGGAATGACTGATGAGGTTATAGAATCTTACAGACCTTATCCAGAAAGACCTCAAGGTGAAGGCATGTCAAGGTTTCTAACTTCGTTTGGATTAAACTTAGCATCAACATCTCCAACACAAGGTTTACTATCTGCAATGGCAACGTCTGCTAAAGGTCCAACAGAAGAATTATACGCTGACATAGATGCACAAAGAATGGGTAAGACTCAATCTGAAGCTGATCTATTTAAAATGATGTTAGAAGGTAATATAGATATTGCAGCAGCTGGAGCAGCTAACGAAGGCGGTGCAAAAATGGCTGTTGAGTTACAAAAAGTAGCACAGCTAGAAAAAATTATTCCAAAAATATATGATATTGAATCCCAATTAACAGATGAAAGTCTTACTCCAGAAGCAAAACAAAAACTTGAAATTGAATTAGATGTTTTAAAAACATCTAGAAACAATCTTTCTAAAAACAATCCTATCACTGCGGCAACATTAGAATTGTTTGTTAAGTCTAGTGCAGGTCAAAATTTATACAATGACCTAGCTGACGCTGCTGTAAAAAAAGATAAAATAGATGGTACAGGTTTATACTCAGGAGTAACAGATCCAAAATTATACTCTGTAGTTATTGCTGAGATACAAAGAATCTTAGGTCAATTTGCTTCCGGTGGAAGAGTGGGTTACAATATGGGTGGCGATGTAATGCAAGAACAAATGGGTATGGACATGCAAGCTCCTCAAGGCAACATGGCTATGGAAGAAACAGTAGCTCCACAAAATGATAACCCCATTAGTTTTGATCAGTTAAGAGCAAGATTACCACAAGAAATTACAGATGATATTATTAATCTTATGACAAGCAGTGCTGAAGCACTAGAAGATTTTGCAATGATTTCTACTCAACAAGATGTTGATCAATTTAATAAAAAATATAGCGTTAATTTAGTATTACCAGCGGAGGCGTAACATGGCTGAAACTGCCTACGAACGATTTCTCTTAGAAGAAAAAGATAACGAAGCTATCGAAGTAGAAGTAAGGGATCCCAAACCTTTAGATCTTGAGCAAGTCAAGATGAAAATTCAAGAAGCCTTAACCAGTAGCAGCGAACCTAAGAAACCTGTCAAGTGGTTTGCAAAGCCTAATCCTAAAAATGTACTGAGCCTAATGCAAACGTTGCAACCAGGTAAAAGAATGGTTGACACTATTTTAACGGGCAAGGATCCAATGGAAGCTATATCAAAACTTCCAGGAGATGACAAATACAATGCAACCTTTAAAGTCAATGACAGAACAATCACAGAAGAAAAAGATTACATCGCAGGACTTGATGAGATATCCAAGGGTATTCAATCGGGGATCACGGATCTTCAAAACAGTGTAGGGTCTTTATTTTTTGCAGGTACAGATATTGTAGCAGGAACAGATTTATATAGTGCTTTTGAAAAAGCAATGGATAGAGAAGAAACATTAATCAATCGTCCTGAAACATGGAGAGGTGAAGTGACTTCAATTCTTACTCAATTTGGGGTACCCGGTTCCGCTGTTACAAAACTTGTAGGAAGAATACCTGCAATAAGTAAGATATGGAAAGCTGCAAACTCTGTTAAAGGAGGTAAGGCTAGAAAAATAAGTCAAGTTGCAACACGGTCACTTGAAGGCGCAACGATTGTAGGGGTTACAGATTTTTTAGCATCAGAACCTGGAAGAGAATCTTTATTTTTTGAACCAGAAAGCACAGAAGGTTTGTCAGGTAGAAAAAAAGCAGGAGTAGAGCTTAGGAACAGAGTTAAATATGGTTTAGAGGGTGTAATGATTGGAGGAGGTTTTCCATTAGTAGGTAAAGCGACTCAACTTGGTTATAAATTTGGATTAAAACCTTTGCTAACTAATAAAGTTCAAATTAAAATGGGTAAGAAAGTTTTAGTTGATGGTATTGGAGCAGCTCAATTAGGGGCTAAAGGAATTAATAATCTAATGGTTAGACCTGCTGAATATTTATTAGGAGCAGACAGGTTTAAATTAGGATTAAAAAATTATAGAGGAATTAAAAATCCACTTGCTCCCGTAGCTAAAGAATTAGCTAAAGAGATACAAAACGCAACAGGGTTTACAATTAATAGACTTATTGCACCTGCAATTATATCAGGTATGTCTAAAAAAATTGTAACTCAACTACCTCCATTTGAAAAGTGGAGATTAAAATCTATAACGTCTCCTAAAATAGTAGACAGAAGTCTTAAGTCATTAGACAATAAACTATCTTGGTTTAGATCTTATGGTAAAGCTCCAAAAGATATTGAAGGTGTGTCAGAAGCGGTGCAATTATATATAAAAGCTAGAGCTAGAAAAATAGATAGAACTTATGAAGGGTTAGAAAAAACTGCTTATCAATTAGCTAAAACATTTGAAGGTAGATACAATAAAGCAACTACTTCTGATCCAATGGAGAAATATTATTTAGATCAAATTGATGAAGTTTTAAAAGGTCAAAGATTAATAGATGATATACCTAAAGAATTGCAAGCTTTAACTAAAGATTTAATGTCTGACATTAAAAAAATAATGAGTGAAATGAAAAAGGCTTTACCTAAAGGTAAAGAAGCAGATGAAATAATGAAAGACATGTCTAATCTAGAAGTTAATAACATTAACAAATATTTAGTTAGATCATTTAAAACTTTTACAAACCCAGAACATGTTCCCGAAGCTGGGGTAATGGACAAAGCTATAGGTTATCTTGTAAATAATGTAATTAAAAAAAATAGAAATTTAAGAGAATCAGCAGTAAAAACTTTTCCTAAATTAGATGCAGAAGAAGCGTATAAAGAATCAGCTAGAATGCATGCGGAAGATATATTAAGAACAGGTAAAGCAGAAGGTAAATCACCTTTAGTACAATTAAAAGAAATTGGTACAAGAATATTACAAAATGATAAATTTAGATTTTTAAAAACAGGAGAAGAGTTACCTACAGAAATTAAAAACTTACTTGGACCTGAAAGAAATTTAAAAGGATCTGTTGCTTACACAACTTCCGAAGCTATAGCATCCATGGCTAACAAAAGAGCTGCAGATTACATTGCAAAATCAGGAGTAAAAAATGGTTGGTTATTTAATAATGCTGAAGATGCAATTAATGCAGGATTTATTGGTGCACAAAAAATAACTAAAGTTCCAAGACTTGGAATTATGAAATCAGATTTATTAAATAAATATACTTCTCCAGAATATGTACAAATGTTTCAAGGTGTAGGAAATGCTTTAGATAAATTAGTTCAAATGGCTTTCTACAGACACGCAATACAATTTAAAGTTGGGGTACAGATAGGTAAAACATTATACTCTCCTCAAACACAAGTTAGAAATGTAACTTCAGCTTCATTCTTTTCATTGATGAATGGTCACGTGGGTAACAGAGCTAGTGTTGCTGACGCTATGAGAATTGTAGCAAGAGATATATTCAAAGCCGGTGGTAATAAAATTGATGAAGTAGAATTTAATACTTACGTAGAAAAATTAGTAAGATTAGGAGTGTGGGATGAAAACGTAGTAGCATCAGAAATGAAAGCAGTTTTAAGTCAATTAAAAGACGGTTCTATTAACACCACAGACGCTTTGTTTGATAGGTTAATGAAGATGGCACCTACAGATAAAGTTGCAAGAGTTTATGCTGGTGGAGATAACTTATGGAAACAATACGGTTGGGAGTATGGTAAGTCACAACTGTCTCAAGGATTAAAAAATATAGACGACGTTAAAAGTTGGTTTAGATACATGGGTAAAGAATTTGATTCGATTGATCCCATTACAGGTGTAGTTAAAACTTATGATGATGCCATAGACGAAGGGTCAGCTTATCTTTTAAGAAACACTTACCCCACTTACAGTAAAGTACCTCCAGTTATTCAAGAATTAAGAAAACTTCCTTTTGGGAATTTCATATCTTTCCCTGCAGAAATTCTTAGAACAGGGACAAATATTATAAGCACAGGATTAAAAGAAGCTGCTCACCCTAATGAAGTGATTAGACAAATGGGTCTAAGAAGATTAACCGGAGCTTTCTTAACTAGTTATGCAATAGGTAACGGTTTCCAAGAAATTTCTCAAGTGCTTACAGGCAGTACAGATTCTCAGTGGGACGCTTATAAAAGATCATCCGCTGCATCATGGGATGCAAACTCAAATCTTCTTGCTGTTAAAGAATGGAAGAATGGGGAGAGTGCAGCTATTAATTTTTCTTACTTTAGTCCATACGATAGTTTAGCTAAACCTTTAGAGGCAGCTATTGCTCAAGCAAGAGCTCAAGATTTAAATCCACAAGAGACAGAACAGTTTGTATTAAATCTTATGTTTGCAGAAGACGGTCCAGTAAGAACATTGATTGAACCTTTTGTATCAGAACCTTTAGGGTTTGATAGATTTATAGATGTTACTACAAGAAATGGTAGAAAAGATGGCGGAGGATTTGTTTATACACAAACAGATGACTTGGGAGATAAATTTATTAAATCATTTGCTCACATATTAAATGGAGTCAAACCTGGTATTATTACCAGTGGTGGAAAAATAGGGGATGCACTTACTAAAGATTTAACTAAAGGTGGTAAACCTGTAAACTTAATGGATGAATTACTAGCCTTGTTTACTGGAACACGGATCATTAGAATTGATGTTAAAAAAGATCTTAGATATTTTACACGTACAATGAATGCTAACTTAAGAGCAGTGGATGAGACAGAACAATTTTATAGTGTAGCAAATTTTGCAAGTAAAACGCCAACAGATATGGTTAAGACATTCGATCAAATGCAACAAGAAGCTTTAAGAGTTCAAAGGGATATGTATATTAGAATGAAAGACTTAGAACTATTAGATTTATCTAGAGGTAAAATTTTTGAGATTATGAAAGCTCAAGGTACTCCTTCCGCATTAATCAATAATCTTATATCAGGTAGATTTACTCCAGTTAATTATTCTAAACCTAGATTTGAAAACAAAGTTAAAGCCGTTAAAGATCAAATGAAAAATCTTAATAAAAATAATGAAGATTTTTATTATTCAGCAAACAGAACTTTTTTATTTCCTCAAACAAAATTAGATAGAGTTAAAGCAGCTTACGGTAATGTTAAATTTTTCCCTGAAACATATAATGAAGAGACAAAACAATTTGAGGGAGGATATTATCCTGATAGAGAAAAATATCAAACAAATGAAGAGGGTAATATAATGTATGATCAACAGGGGAAACCTGTTTTGGAACAAGGATTTATTGAAAGAACTATTAGAAAAATTCCTGGAGCAGTTAAAGATTTAATAGTTCCTGGAGCACCTAAGACAGGGTTACAAACTGAACTACCTACACCTCCGTTACCTGAATCAGGTCAGCCTAAATTAGTAGCAAGTGCACCACAAATTAATCAATCCACAGGCTTGACAACAACTCAAGAAGCATTATTATCTCCAAGTGAAAAAGTAATTGCACAAAGGCAGACAACTTAATGGTTAAAAACGCTTTACAAAAAATAGAAGATCACGAAAAACTTTGCAGGATCATGCAGAAACAAACACATCAAAAAATTAGTGCAATAGAAAAACAGATCTGTAGAATAGAAACTATTTTACTGACATCTGTTGGATTTTTGATCGCGGGTATGGCTAGTATGCTCTTCATGTTAATAACTAAATAAAGTGAAACTTATTTTAATAATCGTACTCTCAAGTACTCTATACGAATTTAAACCTATTGATGTTCCACCAGGAATGTCTTGTTCTCAACTCTATGATAAGATAGTATACTACGTTAAGAATCCAAATTATTCTACAGGTAATGGAGAGATTTGGATACAAGCATTTCATAACAAACAAACTGTGGGAGGATATTACTGTGAATCTAAGTAGGAACTTTACGCTTCAAGAATTAATTAAATCAGATACCGCTGTTCGTAAGGGCATAGATAATAACCCTAACTCAGATCAGATAGAAAAGTTAAAATTAATTTGTGATAATATTTTACAACCCGTCAGAGATCATTTTGGTCCTGTAGTGGTGACTAGTTGTTATAGATCACCTGAATTGTCAGTTGCTATAGGTAGCTCAATTAATAGTCAGCACTGCGATGCTGAAGCCGTAGATTTTGAATGTCCTACTGTGGACAATGCAGAACTTTGTGATTGGGTATATAAAAATCTTGACTTTGACCAGATGATTCTCGAGCACTACAAAAAAGGTGAACCCTCATCTGGATGGTGCCATTGTTCTTATATAGAAGACAAGCCTAGAAAACAATTTTTATGGGCTTATAGAGAAGAAGGTAAAACAAAATATAAACCTATTATAGGCAAAGCCGTAGATCTCTAATTTCAAATTTTGGGCGCGCCTACGCGTATATCCTACTAAATCCATGACTTTAATTCTTCTCCTAAGACTTCAGAAGCTATATTTATCTTCTTTCTTAAAGCATCTACAATTTTATCATCGATTGTATCTTCAGCAATTATATCGACATAAGTCACTGGTTTTTTCTGTCCTATTCTGTGTGCTCTATCTTCTGATTGTAATCTCTTTTCTAAATCATACCCATTAGAATAATAGATCACTGTGTTAGCGGCAGTTAACGTGATACCATATCCGCCAGTATGAGGTGTACCCACCAAGAACCTACAATTATCATCGTTTTGAAATTTTATAATGTGGCCTTGTCTTTTATCTTGAGGCGTGAGCCCATAATAATCAACAATGGATCCCGGACCATGGACCTTTTCAACTTCTTTAATTATATTAGTTATGTCGTATTGATAGTTAGCCCAGATAATTGCTTTACCTTCTATCTCATCAAGAACATTCATTAACTCATTCATTCTATTACTAGCAATACCTTGAGTCGTTCCATCATCAGCTGTGAAGTGTCCACAAGTAATCTGGTGTAATCTCATTAATTGAGTTAACACAGTTACAGTAGATGTAACTTTTCCGTTCATATGTGCAAAGGCTTGTTTTTTCATTGTCTCATACAATTGTTTTTGAGCAGGAGTCAATGTGATATGCCTTTTAGTCCAAGTCTTTGGAGGTAAGTCCAAACAATCTTCTTTTAAAACTCTGTAAGAAAATTCTTTTAGTGTTTCAGATAGCTCACCTAAGTTTTGAAATTTATTTACTATTTGTATAGATCGACCACTAACATTAATTGTTTTCATTTCTGCGTATCTATTTCTAAATGCATAAAAAGAAGTGAAGTCTAATAGCCAAGGGCTTAAAAAATTACATTGAGAAAATAAATCTAATGGATTTTTAGTCACTGGAGAACCGGTCATAATTCTTCTGTATTTAGCTTTTTCTCCTAAATAAGTTATATTCTTAGTTCTTTTAGCACTAGGATTTTTAATAGTTGTACACTCATCTATAGCCATCAAAGCTTTGTGAGAATTTAAAAATTTAAATGCAAAGTCTTTTCCTTTTTCTGTACTAAAAGATTCAACATTCATAATTAAAATATGTAATGTTTCTTCAGTTGCAAATAAAGAATCTAATTTATCTTGTTGTGATTTAGTAATATTTGCTTGCCACAAAATAGTTAATTTTTCAATGTGGTCAGGTAAGTGTGTAGGTATTTCTTGTTCATACCAAGTTTTAATTACACCTTTAGGTGCAACAATTAAAGCACCATCTATTTTGCCTTTGTCATAAAGCATAGCCATGTTGTCAATTAAAACTTTTGTTTTACCAGTTCCCATTTCCATAAAATATGCAAATGTTTCTTTGTTCCATGACTTTTCTAATGCAGTCATTTGATGTGCAAAAGGTTTTGTTTTAAACTTGTAATCCATAATAACTTTCTGTTAAATTTATTTTTTCTTTCTATTGACAAGATAACATTTATGACTATATTGTCAAGCATGAAAGAAAATATAGTATACGTAATACAAGAAGTACCAGGAACAAAAGATGGGAGACCTAAAATAAATATTATGGGTGCATCTAACTACGGTAATTTAAAATTTTTATTACCAGAGTTATCACAGATAATTTTTTCACCAGGACCATTAATTTATAAATTAAGAAAATCTTTAAAGAATTTTAGTAAAGATGATTATTTATTATTAACTGGAGATCCTGCAATTATTGGTGTAGCGTGTTCTATAGTTTCTGACATGACTAACGGTAACTACAAGTTGTTAAAATGGGATAAGCAAGAAAGCAAATATTATCCTATAGAAATCAATCTATACGAGAAAGGAGAAATTGATGACAATTAATTTTGAAGAAGACAAACAAACGATGTTAGGTAAAACTGATAATATTCAGTCCCTGGCAGATCAAGTTGAAAAACTAGATCAATTACAAAAAGAAATAGAACAATCTGAAGAAATCCTAAAAGATAAAAAAAAGAATTTTGAGTATTTATCTAGCGAGGTAATCCCTACACTAATGGCTGAGATGGGTCTATCCCACCTTAAACTTGTAGATGGATCTTCGGTAGATGTTAAGCCGAATTATAGTGCTTCAATTACACAAGCAAATAAAGAATCGGCTTTTAACTGGCTTCGTAACAATGGACTAGGAGATATTATTAAGAACGAGATCTCAGTATCTTTTGGTCGTAACGAGGATAACAAGGCAGCATCATATGCTGATCTTGCGAAGGGTCAAGGGTTCCAACCGACACAAAAGTTGAAGGTAGAACCCATGACTCTGAAAGCGTTAGTCCGTGAGCGTATAGAGGCAGGTAAAGAAATGCCAACGGAACTTTTCAACGTATTTGTTGGAAATAAAACAACAATCAAAAGGAAACAATAACCATGAACAATGTAGTAAAAAAAGAAGAAGCAGGCGCATTAGCAGTCAACATGTTTGAAGCTGATGCAAATCAAGGCGCAGAAAATATGTCTCAAGATGATATGGCATTACCATTTCTAAAAGTGTTAGGACAACTATCACCAGAAGTAAATAAGGTACATGCAAAATACATCGAAGGTGCTGAACCAGGAATGATATTAAATACAGTTAGCGGTCAATGTTATGACGGTTCTAAAGGTGTTGATGTACTTCCAGTTCATTACAAGAGACAATTAGTTGAATGGCAAGATAGGGGCAATAGTACGGGTGCTCCAGTTGCAATTCATGGTGCTGAAAGTGATATCATGAGTAAAACTACTCGTGACAAATCATACAAAGATAGATTACCTAATGGTAATTATATTGAAAACACAGCTAATCATTTTGTAATTTTGTTAGGAGATAGTCCAACAACTGCATTGATTTCTATGAAAGCTACTCAATTAAAAATTAGTAGAAAATGGAACTCAATGATGATGGGTATCAAACTACAAGGTAAGAATGGTTTATTTACACCGCCAACATTCAGCCACATTTACAAACTAAAGACTGTTCAAATGTCAAATGACAAAGGAACATGGTTTGGATGGGATGTATCACAAGTTGGTCCTATACAGGATAAAGGCGTGTACGAGATAGCTAAAAATTTCGCTGACAGAGTTGGTACAGGAGAAGTTGAAGCTAAACCGGAAAATCAAGAAGAACCTAAAAAAACTATAAATTTATAAGTTCCTAGGAAGTGGGCGATGAAGGGAGACTGGACTCGCCCATAAAAAATTTATGATGGTAGAAAATTTACATAATAGTGGTCCGACCACTTATGAGCATTGGCTAGATTTAGGCAGGGTTATTATACCGTGTATAAAAGGTTTACCAATTGTCAAAGGTTGGAATAAACCTGATTTTAAAATTACGAAAGAAGAATGGAAAGAGAAATATTTACACTGCGAGATAGCATTAAGATTAGATGAAGACATTGATTGTGACATTGACAATGAACTTGCAAAAAGATTTATAGAAAAATATGTTTCAATACACGACAGTGTATCTGGTAGAAGTAGCAATCCATACAGTCATTACTGGTGGAAGGGTAAATTAAAATTTAAACAGTTCTCATTACCTAAAGAATTTGAAAAGAATAGTAACTGTCAAAACTTACCACACGGTCTAATGTTGTGTGAGATAAGACATGGAGAAACTAGGTATACAATTGTTCCTGGATCTCAACACAGTAAAGCAAATGAGATAGTAAGATGGGAAAGGTTTGGAGGGTTTAATGAATACCCTGGAGATTTAAATTCGGATTTAAGAAAAGTTGCATTGTCTACTGCACTTTGTATTTTATATGCACCACAAGGACAAAGAGATAGTTATTGTACAGCTATTGCCGGAGTCTTATTAAAACATACTAAATGGAGTGCTCACGAAATAGATGAATTTATTTATAACCTTGCGATAGCTTCTAATGATAATGAATCAGAGTCTAGAAGATCTAAAGGTACAACAGGTAAAGATGCACAAAAGAATTTAGGTTTACCTAAGTTGGCAGAAATTATTGGTTGCTCTACAAAAGCTATTGCAGAATTATTTAGTTGGGTTGCAACAGAAGATAGTAATTTATCTAATGGAACGGGTAAAGAAGTTGCGGAAGAGTCTATTGGAGAGATTACAGAATATGGACAAGACAGGTACATTGTTAAAATAAATGCAGTTGTTCAAGGGGTTCCAACGCCTAAAGAAATAATATTAGACGGCCCTACTCTTAGAAACAAAAAGTTATTTTATGATGCTGTAATAAGTATGGCATCAGTTTGGATTCCAGAAATGAAACCTTCAGACTTTGAAGTTATCATGAGACAGAAATATGAGTCTAGAAAAAAATCAGAAGATTATGTAGATGAAGCAGACGGTCAATTAGTATTTAAAAAATATTTTATAAATTATATTAAACAAACTAAAGCTTACACTGATAAGAAAGAATTATTTCACTACGGGTTACCTTACTTTAGTAAAAATAAAAACTCATTAGAATTTAATTTAGATAGATTTGAAGATTTTTTACACAGTCAAAAGATAAGTTTTGAAAGAGTTGATTTAGTTTTAAAATTACAAAGAATATTAAAAGCAAAAAAGAATAGGGGTAAATACAAAGAGAAATCATTGGTATCATGGAGAATAGACAATCCAGGAATAGATAATGAAGATATTATTTTAGAAGGAGAGTTTACAGAGACAACAGGGGAGATAGATTTTGAAGCCTAGATTTATTGCAGGTCCTCCAGGTACAGGTAAAACCCATGATTTTATTCTAGGGTTGTACAAACAATTATTAAAAGAAGATTATCAACCAGAGAAGATAGTAATCTTATCACACACAAACGTAGCAGCTAATCAAATTAAAGAAGCTGTTCTTAAACTTCCAGAGATGCAAGGTAGAGGATTTACATTAAAGTCTATGAAGAAAACAATATCTACAATTCATAGTTATTGTAAAGGTAGATTATTACCCAAAGAGAAATTTGATTTAGATGATCACAAGAATTTAATTATACAAGAGAAGTATTTTAAATTAGATCCTCAAACAGATATAGAAAGAAAACATAAGTTCTATAGATATATTTCTGATGCAAGAGGACATGGTAAAACTTTAGAAGAGTATTGGAAAATATGTAATAAAGATTCTTATAAACCTTACACAATTGAATTAATTAAAACTTTGTATCAAATTTATACAGATTACAAAAAACACAAAGATAATAACAAATGTGACTACGCTGACATGGTAGAAGATTTTTTACATCCTGATGTAAAAGATCCAGAGATTGACGCATTGGTTATTGATGAGTGCCAGGACAGTAATGTACCTCAGACCAAAGCTATTGAGAAGATGTCAAAAAATGTAAAAGAAAGTCATTATTATTTAGTAGGAGATGCAGATCAAACTTTATTTGAGTACTCTGGCTCTGATGCAGACAAATATCACAAATTAGCAGCTAATCCTTATGATGAGCTTAAAGAAGGTAAAAGATGTAGTGAAGCTATTAATAAACACTGTAGGAAGGCCATAGAGCCTATTTGGGACCACTACGGGTCTCATAGGGTGTGGACATCAGCTAAGTACTCAGAGAGGCATAATAAGGGTTCTGTGGGAGAAATTATTAAAGGTAATGGATATTATTTACCAAATTTAGAACAATCGGGTCATTTAGATATTTTGTTAGATAAAATTAAAAATACAACTGAAACTTTTCTATTTACTTACAGAGGAACACCTAGCGACATACGTTGTAGAAATTTTTTTATTAAACACGGATTAGAATTTAGTCATGTGGATAACACTTCTTACGTATCTAAGAAAGAATTAAGAGCGCACAAAGTTTGGCCTGATTTTATAAAAGGTGAGGCTGTAAGTTTAACTCAAGTCAAAGATTTTTGGGATTACATGGGTAGCAAAGTAATTGTTAGAGGCAAAGCTAATAAAGAAATTTTTGATGGTTGGATCAAACAAGATTACACAGTGGACCAGTTAATTGACAAAGGCTTATTAAAACAAGAAACTAAACAATACACCGATTTTGATTTAGTTAGAATCCCTTCTAAAGTTACACAAGAAAAATTAATTTATATTAAAAAAGTTTTAAGCAAAGGATTTAAATTTGATGACAAGGTTCAAGTCTTTTATGGCAACATACACACAGTTAAGGGACTGACCTTTGATAATGTTATTGTTGATGAGACCATTACAAAAAAAGATTTTTACTTTACTTCACTAAGATTAAAATACACTGCTTACAGCAGAGGTATTTTTGATTACTGGACTTTAGCAAAGAGCCCAGGAAAATACACAACAACACTAGGAGTTAGACATGAGTGCTTATAAAAAACAAGTTTCAGGTACGCATTATATGTACATGGAAATACAGCCGGCAGAGTTTATAAATAAAAATAAATTACTTTTTGCAGAAGGTAATGCAATTAAATATATCTGTAGACATCAATCAAAGGGTAAGTTAGAAGATATTGATAAAGCAATACATTACTTAGAAATGATTAAAGAAAGGGATTACAAATAATGTGTACAGTTCCACAACTAAAAGATCTAGATTTAACTGATATAGATATTGTTGCAATTGACTTAGAGACTTATGATCCTAATTTAAAAACTAAAGGTTTAGGTGCAATAAGAAAAGATGGTTTTGTTACAGGAATTGCAATCGCTACAAGCAAACAAACGTTATATTTTCCAATAGCTCACGCCATGACAGAGAACTTAGATCCGGCTGAGACATGGGATTACTTAAACAAACACCTCTTTCAAAACAAAAACATACGTAAGGTATTTCATAATGCAATGTACGACGTATGTTGGATTAGATCTTCTACAGGAGATATGCTTAAGGGTGAATTATTAGATACTATGATTGCAGCATCTGTACTTGATGAAACAAGAATGAGATATTCTTTAGATGCAATTAGTAAAATTTATTTAAATGAAACTAAATATAAATATGATTTAGCGGATCAAGTCTTAGCTTGGTCTAAAGGAACTATTAAAGATCCAATGTCTAACATGCATAAATTACCTTACGAATTAGTAAAAGGTTATGCAGAACAAGATGTTAATTTAACTTTAAAACTTTGGACTTTATTTGAAACAAAATTGGACGAAATATTATATGTTAAAATTAATGAAAAAGGAATCAAAGAACCAAAAACATGTAGAAAAATATTTGAATTAGAAACTAAACTATTTCCTTGTTTAGTTGACATGAAGTTTAAAGGCGTTAAGATAGATGTCGAAAAAGCTAAAGCATTTGGTCAACGTTTAGAAAAAACTAAAAATAATATTATAAATTATATAGCAAGAAAAACTAACATTAGAATAGAAATGTGGGCAGCTTCTTCTATTAAAGCTTTGTTAGATCATCAAAATATTGAAGACTATAAAGTAACTAAAACGGGTCTACCTCAACTTCCTAAAGATTATTTATCTACTCATAAAAATAAATATTTAAGACTTATAGCTAAAGCAAGAAACTTTGATAAAACTAAAAATACTTTTATTGAAGGACTATTAGGTTTTGTACACGAGGGTAGAATACATGCAGACATCAATCAGATTAGATCGGACGACGGAGGAACTGTAACTGGAAGATTCTCTATGTCTAACCCTAACTTACAACAAATACCATCAAGAGGTTTTATAGGTAAGAAGATGAGAGAATTATTTTTACCTGAAGATGATTGTGTGTGGGGTAGTTTTGATTACTCGCAACAAGAACCAAGGATCGTGGTACACTACGCTCTTAAATTAGGGTTACCTGGAACAGATAATTTAAAAGATGAGTTTAACAAGGAGGATGCAGACTTCCACCAGATCGTTGCAGACATGGCTCAGATATCACGGACCATGGCCAAGACTATTAACTTAGGACTCTTCTATGGTATGGGTAAAATAAAATTAGCTAGTGAATTAAACTTAACTAGACAGAAAGCCAATGCATTATTTGCTGCTTATCACGCTAAAGTCCCTTTTGTAAGACAGCTATCACAAGATTTGATTGAGTTTGCAGAAGAACATAAACTTCTTTTTACATTAGAAGATAGGTTCTGTAGATTTAATAAATGGGAAACAAGAAATAGAGAATGGAACAATTTAATTAATAGGTATGAACCTGTACCTATTTTAGATAGAAAAGCCGCAGAGACAGCATTTAAAGCTGAGTTATTAGAAAAATTTAAAGATCATGTAGCAGATAATTACATGAAAGATTTTGATAACTATTACAAACCTGCATTTACTTACAAAGCTTTGAACAGGTTAATTCAGGGGAGTGCGGCAGACATGACTAAAAAAGCCATGGTAGATCTGTATGCACAAGGTATCTTACCTCAAATACAAATTCATGACGAACTTTGTTTATCTATAAAAAATAACAGTAATGATGCTGAAATTGTACAGAAAACAATGGAAAATTCCATTATCCTTGAAGTTAAAAACAAGGTAAATTATAAAAAAGGTTCCAGTTGGGGCAAAATAAAATAAAATATTTCTTTCATATAAGAAAGATCTTTGATAAAATACTTTATCTCATCATAGATATATTGATGCAGTTGGGCTTATTATTACTATTAGCCGGAACTTTTTTAACTATATATATAACAGCTTTTTACCTAATGATTAGGGATAAATTCTATGGAATTAAAAAAAAATAAAAATGAATGTAAAAAATGTGGTCATGCGTGTCATTGCTTGGATGAGTTCCACTCAGACGTGTACGGTCTTTGTTCTTGTGATCCTTGTGAGTGTAATGATCCTAAAAATCAAGGGGAAGAGTGTTTGTCATGTCAATAGCGGAACTGTTCAAAAAAAACTTTGTACTAATACCGGTAATAGCATCGGTACTTTTTGGAACCTTTACGGGCGTTAAGTATATTGTCAATCTAACAGACACAATTAATTCTAATCAAACTCAAATAGTAAATCTTAAAAGAGATTTAACTGTAGCAGAAGAAAAACTTTCAGATCAAAACACAAGACTATCATCAGCAGAAGCAACGTGGCAGATGGCAGAGAATATGTATCGAGTGCTCTCCGACCAGGTACGGGAACACGACTATGATATTAAGGATTTAAGTAGGTAATGTATGGAGATTCTCAGGATGGATTACAAATTCACTGCACTATTAATTGTAATGTTTACATTGCTGACTTTGTTTGCAAAGCCTGCATATCCAAGAAACGAGTATCTAACTAATGGGACCAATAGCTGCAGAACTGGTGAAGTCGATGTTAGAATCGAAACAGAAAACCGGGACAATGATTACAGACACAGTTCTAGTTCTAGTAATTATGATAATAATAGTGATAACGATCGACTTAGTGTAACTTATAGACATTACATTGGTACCGCTTGCACTAAAGAATTTAGACAAGTGCAACAAGAGAACATGGAACTTAAACAACAATTAGAATTAATGAAAATGTGTGGTAGAGTTAACAGCAACCCTAGTCTTGCACAGAATAAAAACTTTAGATTATTAGTATCAAAGTGTACAGGTGTAACTCCATCAAAATCTAATACTAGACCTGATAGCACTAGTCTATGGGATGAGTTGAAAGATGAATACAAAAAAGAGAACCCAGATGTCAAATTAATGGGGGATAAATTCCTAAAACCCAGCAAAAAGAAGCTAAAAATACCTAAATACTTGACAGACGAAGAAATCGTACTACCATTACCTAAGCCATGAAAATATCAGATAAAACTACAATAGGCATGCCTCTTCGCAACATGTTGTCTATTATGACGGCCGTTGCTATTGGGGTCTACGGATATTTTGAGCTTACTGCTAGACTAACTAGCCTTGAGACTTCAAGACAATTATTTAATGCAGACTTACTCAAAAAAAGTGAGCAGTTACCGACCGATCAGGAACAGTTTATGTTGATAGAAGGTTTGTACAAGGCCACAGAAAAATTAGAGATAACTCAAGAACAAAATATGACAAACAAGGTTAATATACAATTTCTTAATAAGCAACTAGAAAAAGCAATATTAGATATAGAAAGATTAAAAGATAAAGTTAGAGCCAATGGTAATGGAGATCATTAAATGATAGAAATCGCGGTAGCTCTTTTAATGATTGTCTCAGGAGAAATTAAGGAGCACAGAATACAAGAGTCTATGTCTAAATGTTTAAAAGGTAAAAGAATTGCTATGCGGTCAGCAGGTTCTAATGTAGAGTATCACTGCCTAAAAGCAAAAGTTGAGACAGAAATTTATATGGGTGAAAAAAGTATTAAAAAGATTATAATAGAATAATGAATAAAGGTTTTATGAAAGTACAGGCAAACGTTGTTAATGGTGAATGTCCTACTTGCAGCGAACTAACTGTGTTAGTCGGTCTTACTCATGATTATTATAGATGCATGACTTGTGGTGCTGACATGCACCAACATATAAATGGTAAAATAAGTTATTTACCTATACTA
>Ga0209816_1001368_pt1 | contig 18246 bp, 19 predicted proteins | sample CoawatmetaG01DNA_FD_187509 | JGI IMG/M metagenome (GOLD analysis project Ga0209816, IMG submission 187509) | Marine microbial communities from the West Antarctic Peninsula - Coastal water metaG017-DNA (SPAdes) (version 2) | ecosystem: Environmental > Aquatic > Marine > Coastal ... | reverse complement strand
GACAATCGACTAGCCGATTCCCAAACATTAAATATAGGTACACCGGTGACAAACGAAAATGTATCAAAAGCTTCAAGTGAATCACAAGCCGTGGCGCTGAAACTGGCCAAAGGTATACAGCGCCCGGAGCAGACGAAGGCGCAGACGAAACTTATTGCCCATGGTATTGAGAAAGGCATTACCGAGTACAAGAAACAACAGAAAGTCCTGGCCCGTGAGCGCGACAAGCATCGCAAGAAAGAATTGAAAGCAAGCCTGCGCGATGCGGCGGATAACTCAGATGAGAATGTCGAGCCACCGAGCAATCTTGTATCCCAATTGTTAGTCGGCTTACCGTGGCTTCTGCTGGCAGCAAGCTGGGGGTACTTTTTAATACCTCATTAACTGATAATAAACGGTGCCGAGGTAAAATTTACACCTGCTTTATGCGGTTTGATGTTGCTGGCACTAGCGCGCGCGCGGCTTACCAGGCTTGGTGCTTGTTTTACGTCTGCTAATGCCACTCGGTTTGTTGATTTTACGAGGTTGAATACTGCTCGCAGAAGCAATAATTTCACTGTCGTATTCGAAGCTGTTGTTACTGTCGATATAGGGAATGGCTGCAATGAATATTTGTTGCTGAATAAGCTTTTCGATCGCAGCTACGTTGCTACGTTCGTCCCCACCCATTAATGAAATGGCGACGCCTCGCATGCCAGCACGACCTGTACGGCCAATACGGTGTACATAATCCTCAGCATGACGCGGAATATCAAAGTTGATCACCAATGGCAGTTGCTCAATATCGAGCCCTCGCGCTGCAATGTCGGTGGCGACGAGTATCTGGATATCCCCATCCTTAAATTTCTGTAGCGTTTGTGTTCGCAGGTGTTGGGATTTATCACTATGAAGCGCCGCGCAGCTCATGCCTTTTTCGCGCAGGTAAGCATCGACGAGATTTGCGTTTCGGCGTGTACGGGCGAAGACCAAGCACTGCTGTGTATTGTTAGCGAGCAGATAGTAGACGATGTCAGGTTTTTCATTTTGTTCGACTTCGTAAATAATCAGCTTCACATCGTCTGCCGCTTTGTTTAAACGTTGGCATTGGACGATGAACGGGTCATGCAATAGTCCATGGGTAAATTTGGTGATTTTGTCGTTAAACGTTGCTGAGAACAGTAAGTTTTGACGTTGTTCGGGAAGCTGATTTAGAACCTTTTGGATCTGATCCTGAAAGCCCTGATCGAGCATACGGTCAGCTTCGTCCAGTACCAATGTTTCTACTTGACTGAGATCCAGCTGTTTTTGCGACAGCAAATCGAGCAACCGGCCGGGTGTGGCAATGAGGAAATCAACGCCATTACCAATGTCACGAATTTGCTGTTTGATTGGCACGCCACCATAAATCACCGCGTGACGCAGTGGTAACTCGCCGATAAATAGTGCGACATTGTCGTCGATCTGCTGAGCAAGTTCACGTGTTGGCGCAAGGCACAAGACACGGATAGGCCGACCTTTTGCGGGCTTCACCTGTCGCAGTTTATCCAACAGAGGCAAAACAAATGCGGCGGTCTTACCGCTACCAGTCTGCGCTGAGGCCAATACGTCACGCTGCGCGATGATCGCTGGAATGGCGCGTTCCTGGACCTCAGTGGCTTCGCTGTAACCCAATTGCTCTAAGGGTTGTGTAAGTGATTCGGAAAGACCTAGGTTGGTAAAAGCGTTCATGGGTGTGTTCGATTATCTGAGTAAGCGGCGCAGTATATAGATTATATGAGCGGATGGATGCAAAAGCTTAAAAGATGATTGGTGTCGACTGGCCGCTTAACCTTAAGAATACACGGGGTCGGAGTAAAATTCACATCCGCCTTATGCGGTTTGATGTTGCTGGCATCAGCGAGCGTGGTTCGCGTTCATAGACAGACTTGCGCTGCGCCAGTAACACGATGAGCCGAGTGTGAACGGATGGATAATGTAAAATTTACCCCAACTCCGTTTTTTTCAATTAGATGGTCTTGGCTGTCTTCCTGCAATCTGGCGAGGTACCATCGCTTTCGCGATACAGAGCGGCGGTATGAATCAATACCGCGGCCGTGGAGGTCGCAGATTAAGGGAGAGATAATGTTTCATCTACGTTTAGCCGTTCTCGTTGTATTGATGGCCACCGGCGCATTGCTCGGCACCGCCGTATTTGCCGAAAACCGCATCGATAGCCAGCGCCATGACGCGCCCGAACTCTCGGCCTATGGCGAGTTCACGGTCGGCGTGCGCACGCTTGAGATGGTCAATCCCGGCCAGATCGATATTCTGGCCATCGATGCTGCCGCCGAGAAGCCGACCGAATGGCCGCGCTATGACCGCCCTCTGACCGTCGAGGTCTGGTATCCCGCCGACAGCGCAGCCGTTGGCTCCACAGAACTCAAGGCCTATCTGCGCGACGGCAAAACCGAGGTCACACTGATCGGCCAGGCCATGCGGGATGCGGCACCGCTCACAGGCGGGCATGCTTTGCCGTTGGTCATCGTCTCCCATGGCTCTCCCGGTAATCGCTTTCTGCTTGCACACCTGGCCGAAAACATCGCCTCCAAGGGTTATGTCGTCGCCTCGATTGACCACACCGATTCCACCTACCGCACCCGCGCGGCTTCCGGCTCGACCCTGATCAACCGCTCGATCGACCAGATATTTGTGCTCAATGAACTGGCGCGTCTTGCGGGTAAGGATGGCAACTTTTTGAATGGCCTCGCCGATACCGGCAACGCCGCCATCATGGGCTTTTCAATGGGCGGCTATGGCGCCATCATCACGGCCGGCGGCGGCGTCACCCAGGCAGCTGTTGATCTGAGCTGGGGCGGCCCGCATGGCACGCTTGGCGTGCATCTAAGCGGCAGCGACAGCCACAACGCGCTGACCGATTCGCGCATCAAGACCATCATTGCCTTTGGCCCCTGGGGCATGGAGCGCGGCTTCTGGGACGCCGAGACGCTCAAGGAGGTCAAGATTCCGTCGCTGTTCATCGCCGGCTCCATCGACGATGTCTCGGGTTATGAAAAGGGCGTGCGCGCTATCTGGCAGGGTGCTGTCAGCGTTGATCGTTCGTTGTTGACCTTCGACAACGCCAACCATAATGCCGGTGCCCCGATGCCCGCACCGAGGGAGGCCGACAAGGTCGACGAGGAGTTGGGCTTCAATCTGGCCGAACATTACAATGACGCTGTCTGGGACTCGGTGCGGATGAACAACATCTCGCAGCACTTCGTCACCGCCTGGCTCGGCTACCATCTCAAGGGCGACAAGGCGATGAGCGCCTATCTCGACCTTGCGCCGAACGCCAACGACGGCGTCTGGGCCAAGGAAGACGACGGCTCCCAAAAACCCGAACACACCCATTGGACCGGCTTCCTAAACCGGACCGCCAAGGGCCTGCGCTATGAAGTGCTGAAGGCCGGCGAATAAGGTTTGGCTTTGACGGGACTTGAAGGCGGTGCATAAAAAACGTCACGTACGCGTTGTCTTGCCTCGGGGCCGCCTTCAGCACAATGCGAAGATGAGAAAACGCATTGCGCCGAAGAACAGTATCGCCAACTCAATGGGCCGGAATAAACGGTGTCGAGATAAAATTCACATCCGCCTCATGCGGTTAGATGTTGCTGGCATCAGCGAGCCTGAGTAGCGGTTATATACAGGCTTGCGCTGCGCCAGTAACTCGATGAGCCGAGCGTGAACGGATGGATAGCGTAATTTTGGACTAATCAATATAGGTAATGTGAATTTCCTCAATACTGCCGCTGAATTTAAACGGTGCTCGATCAACATAATCTAATGACACGGGTGAGCCTAAATCAACACCGACATCAAAGGTTTCTGAAGCGGTGTGTCCCGCCGGCACAGATCGAGCAATACGACCCTGCGCGACTTGTTTACCATCAACACGCAACGTCAAAGTCGCAGGGCCCATTCGCACCGTAGCATCACCGTCATACTTAGTTTCCACCTCAATGCGTACTCTACCCGCAGGGAGGGCCTTTTCAGAAGTCACCTTGTAACGATCAAGGGTCATCGCATTGTATTCAGCTGTTAAGTAACCGTTATCCATATAAACCGTAAAGCCTGATGACGTGCCGCCTAGTGCAAATAACACGCCTGCAGACTTAGCATCAACCACAGCATCAATTATTGCTAAAGTTGAGCGTCCGCTCACAAATTTTGGCGCCATTGATTCAGGGATTCGATCTTGACCTTCAAAAAACGACCATTGTGTTAATGCAGTTGATGGCATTTCACTCGGGCTATAAATAGCTGTGTAGATGGCCGCACCAATCGGAAAGACACTGTTCTTGGAGGCTTCTTCTTCAAACAAGGCTTTTAACTCTGCCAGTTTTTCAGGATGCTTCGCTGCTAAATTTTTAGATTGTGAGTAATCTTCGTCCAGGTTGTACAGTTCCCAAATGTCATTCTCTGGCTGCCAAGTATATAAACCTGAAATATCGGTTAACCAAGGGGTACGCGGACCAAAAGTCCCGGCCATCCACCCATCATGATAGACACCACGACTGCCTAATATTTCAAAATACTGTGTTTGCTTGGTTGTCTTCGCTTCCGGCTGGTCAAAGGTATAAGCCATTGATACACCGTCCAATGGTATTTGCTCAATACCGTCAACCGTCGTGGGTGGCGTTATATCTAAAACATCATAAATAGTGGCAGCAACATCATTCACATGGTGAAATTGAGGGCGTACTTTACCGTCTGGTTTGATTTTGTTCGGCCAGGAAATTACTAGCGGGGTACGAGTTCCTCCTAAATGAGCCGCGACTAACTTAGTCCCTTGAAAAGGAGAAGTTCCCGAATACGTCCAACCATGATGATACATTGGCTCAAGTAACGGGCCGCCTAAAGCATCCATACCACCATAGTCTTTGTCTAACACGTCGAGTTGTTGCTTAATCGTTGAAGGCATACTGTTTTGAGCTAAGAGCTCTGAAATAGTGCCGTCAATACCTTCAGCGGAAGGGCCGTTGTCTGACAGTATGTAAATGAACAATGTGTTGTCCATCATGCCTTGACGCTCGATCTCATCGACAATTTTTCCGTACTGCACGTCAGTGTGTTCCAAGAAACCCGCATAAATTTCCATTAACCGTGTTTGAAATTCTATTTCTGATTCTGGAACATCACTCCATTTTTGCATGGACTCGGGCAAAGGGTTAAGCGTGCTGTCTTGAGGTATCCAACCTAGTGCCTTTTGTTTTTCGAACGTCATGGTTCTTAATACTTCCCAGCCTTCATCAAACTTACCGTCGTACTTATCAGCCCAATCTTTGAAAATATGAAAGGGTCCATGAACCGCACCTGGGGTGAAATAAACAAAAACAGGTTTATCCGGTGTGTGGGTTTTACTGGTGCGTATCCAGTTGATTGCCTTATCAGCTAAGTCTTCAGTTAAATGGTAGCTAGGATCATGGGGAGCTTGAACAGGATTAATGTTTTCAAAAAGCATTGGCTCATATTGCGAGGTTTCTCCCGCTAAAAAACCATAAAAATAATCAAAGCCTAAACCCGTTGGGTAGCGATCAAATGGGCCTAGCGCCGTTGCATCGGTTACTGGGGTATTGTGCCATTTACCAAAAGCGGCTGTGTTATAGCCATATTCATTTAGCACGCGAACAAAGGTGGCGGTCGTTTTTGGTATTTTCCCAACGTAGCCATCCCAATCAGAGGCAAATTCGGCAATTTGGCCGGCGCCAACTTTATGATGATTACGGCCAGTTAATAAAGATGCGCGAGTCGGTGAGCACATAGCCGTGGTATGAAACGCATTATAGCTAATGCCTGTTTCTGCTAAGCGGTCGAGGGTTGGTGTCGCCACTGGCCCACCAAACGTACTGGGGTTAGAAAACCCGGCATCATCGGTCATAAATATAACGATATTGGGTGCATCAGCGGGTAGGTGTTTAGTTTCTTTGCGCCATTGGTGCTCTGAATCTGCCAGGGTTTTGCCGGTCACGCTGGCTGACTGCGGTTCCGGGAATGGCAAAACAGCGCCGGGCGTGCGGTTCTCCTGATTTTCGTCTGCAGCAGTCGCTAACGACTTAGATTGAATCGACACCTCTTTACCGCACCCTGACAGGATCGTGAGTAAAAAAAGCATGGGTGTTAGGTTTAGGTTTCGCATAAAAATTATCTCAATATTAAATAAGTGAATTCTGCGGCATAGCTCTAATTATAGGCGCATATTGCGCCTAGCAAACCCATTGAGGCGCGTTCCTGTTATAAAGTTTTATAGGTTCGCCTAACTATTCGGATCATAGTATATATAACTCAATACCTTTGGTCTGGCCGACCTGTCATTTTGAGCCATCAAATACTAGTATAAAAGTTGAGTCTTGCCATTCTTCGATGTATATCCGATGGGTATGTGGAGGCGCTGTAATTTTCTCGTCAGTACTAAGCTCCAAAATTCATTTTTCACAGGCTTCATTGTTTTTGCCTGTCATTCTGTACCTTCAGCAAAGAGGGATATCGGTTGAAGCTTATCTGCGAAAGGCAGGTATTTCGTCGGTTATGATGCAGGAGCAATCCAATCTTCTTTCCAGGAGACTCATTTTCCAGTTCATAAACGACCTCTGTAAGACGGAGAGGATAGAGGATATTGGTCTGCTTGTTGGACAAGGCCTGTCGCTGCAAAAAATGGGTGAAATTGGCCAGTGGATGCTCAACGGCCAGACCGTCCGCGACTATTTACAACGGGGTTGCAAGCAGATCGGCGAGGTATCTACGGCGGAGTATTACTGGCTTTCAACGACGGATGATCAAGTGCGTTTCTGCGCATCAGTGATAGGTCTTGACGAGAAAGATAAGGTGCAGAACTACCTCTATATTCTGCTGATCACCGTCAACACAATAAGCGAAGCGGTGGGGGGCTGGACCCCGGAGGATATCAACCTACCGGGATTGTCATTAGAGACCGCTAGTAAGTTGTCGGAAAAATTTCCTCACACCCGAATATTACGAGAAGGTAACTATGCGTTCTTTTCGGTTGCAGATAATATTCTCAATCATCCGTTGACACCCGGGCATCGGACATCTCTGGAAAACGAATTCGAGTTGCCAATTGATTTGCTAAGCGCAATGCGGCTTCTGATGAGAAATTACGTGATTGAAGGGCGCGCGGACATTGTCGGCTTTGCCCAATCTGCAGGTCTTAATCAGCGAACGTTACAACGCAGGCTTACTGCGACCGGTACATCCTTTACGCAGTTGATGGCGGAGGCGCGCATTGATCTGGCGCGGCAGTGGATTCGGGGTCAGGATTATTCAATGTCTGAAATTGCTGCTCGGCTTGGTTATAGAGACCCAACTAACTTTAGTCGCGCTTTTCGACGAGTTACTGGCGTTTCTCCGCGTGTGTATTTAAGTGGGTTAAAACAGTTCTAGTGACGATTTATACCGGCGCCGATTAAAAAATACTAAATAGGGTTAGCTGTCGACATGACGGCAGACTAATTTTTCAATTAGTTCGCGGTTCTGCCTCAAAAATAACACGGCAACAGCAAGTCAATTATAAAACATGGCTGAATCAACCCGACATATCACGCCTGCCTCACCCATAATTCCTCCGAGCGATCAACTCAATAGACTGCAAGCCATTACATCAGCGATATGGCGGTCATCGACGATTAAAAAGATCACCACGCCAGAGTGTCTTAAATCTAAATGATCATCAGCAAAAACACTACATAACCGCGCTTCAGTAAATGTGGTTTATACTTCCTATCTTCTAAAGTTGTTAGGCGTCAAAATGACACATAGCTGCTAAAGTGAAATACGTTGAGAGGCTTCTGATATGGAATTCGATATTGCGCAATACCTCACTGAGTTAACTCGATACGAGCTGTTGGAGTCCTACTACCTTGCTCGAGGTGCACTTGTCAGCGATGTGACTATTTTTATGACAATCCTTTTTGCCTACGTCACTGTCGCGTATTTTGTGAGTGCGAAAATGACCAAGTTCCAGGCAATTACTATTTCTTTTCTGTACAGTTTTTTTGCTTTGTACATTGCTTCAGCTGCTTACAACTCATCCTTTATTTTGTCTAAGATCGGATTGGTAATGAGCGGCGTTGATAGTTCGAGCGACTCGCTCGTTTTAGTGGTGTTGTTTTTGGTGACTTGGATATTCAGTATCATTTTATTCATACAAACACACAGAACAAGAGACGACTAGCATGCAGCCGCTGACGCGCCTTTCATCATTTGGCTTGGCGTTCTGCGGTCTTAATCCAAATCGGCGAACCCCACGCCATTTCTGTGCCCGTCACGGCCTATAAGTTGATCCTTCTCGCGCCAACGGGCTTCAAGCCACGTGCGCGCATCTGTAACATCCGCAACCGTGTAGTTGTTAATCACAACATCGATAGTTGGACAGGCACCATGCAGGCAGCGCCAAAAATGGGTAACTTGGTTGCGATACACAACGCTTAATGCAACCACCGGCGTATCAGCTGGCGCGGACTCGAGCGCAATTTTGAGACCACCCGGTTTTGGTTTAAGTAGATGCTGGTAGGGTGATGCTTGAGCCTGATGTTTCGCTGCCGTAAAGCGTGTGCCCTCTGCAAAAATGAGCAACGCGCCCCGTTCTGTCGATAAGGTATCTGAAGCTGATTTAATCGCAGCAAAATCTTTCTGCCTAGCGTTGTCGCCTTGACCGCGATTCAAGCGAGGAAAATTCAATGCGTAACAGATCCAGCCAATAATGGGCACCCAAACCAATTGTCGTTTGATCAAAAATTTCAGTATGGGACCCTGGCTGGTCACCGTATGTTGAATGATGGGGATGTCGAACCAGGACTGATGATTGCTAACGACGATTGGCGAAGGATGATCAGGCAATTGACCGATGATATTAATGCGGATTCCAATGACCCTCGTCATCCAAAAACTGTCGACCAACACCGCGGAACGATAGATAAACTCTAAAACTCGCTGGCAAAACGTGGTCACCAAAGGAATTGGCAATAGAATCTTTAATAATGAAACGGTCAGCAGTGGCATCAACCAGAATGACAAGTTCGCGACAACCCACAGGGCAGACACGAGGCTGATTGCTTGACGGATGAACTTTTGCATAATCTGTATCATTTTTTGCCTATTCTAACATCAGCTATGAAAAAACGATTGCTGGAATCAAAAATCGCAATAATATTGATAGGGATAAACCCGCCATTACTTAGCAGACGTTAGTTATTCTCGATATTTTTGCTTCAACGCTGCAATATTCGCTAATGAAGCAAGCGGCGAAATGAAGTATTATTGCGCGTCATAGATATGGAGTGGATCATGAGTCAACAAGACGACATCAAAGCGAATGCCGAAGCAATTGCAAAAGGCTTGCGCGCATTGGGGAAAAATAGGGTTGTTGCCCTTTCCGTACACAAGAGCAAAGAGCTAATCGCTGAGCTTGAAGCGCGTTCAGTCAAGTTGCTCGAACAACTAGAAGCTTCTAGCTAGTTTAGCGATGCTGAAGCTTAAACCCTATGCAGGTGCACTAGGCGCGGTTGTCGAAAACCTCGACCTTACCTCAACGATTAGCCCATCTGTCTTCGATGAGCTGAATCAAGCACTGCTCGAGTACGAGGTGCTCTTTTTTAGAGACCAACCGCTTGAACCGAAAGATCATGCGCAGCTTGCGTCGATGTTCGGTGAACCGCAAATGCATGAAGCCTACCCACATGTTGAGGGTTTTCCTCAGCTGACCATTCTTGAAAACGACGAGGCGAACCCCTCCAAGATAGAAATGTGGCATACGGATATGACATTTCGTGCCAGCCCGCCATTAGGATCAATTTTGCATGGCGTGATTGTTCCTGAGAAGGGTGGCGACACAATGTTCGCCAGTATGTCAGCCGCATTCGAAGGACTATCACCTGCCATGCAGGATTTCGTCAGTAGGCTGACGGCGATCCATGATTTCCCTGAGAAGGGTGGCGACACAATGTTCGCCAGTATGTCAGCCGCATTCGAAGGACTATCACCTGCTATGCAGGATTTCGTCAGTGGGCTGACGGCGATCCATGATTTCAGCTTTGGCTTTCAAGAGAGTCTTAACGAGCCGGGTGGTAGGGATCGTTTGGCACAAATGGTGATAGATAACCCGCCGGTCGAGCATCCTGTGGTCAGAACACATCCTTTGTCAGGTAAGAAGGGCTTGTTCGTCAATTCTCTTTTTACCGTATCAATCAAAGAGCTAAGCAAGAAAGAGAGCGACAGCCTGTTAGCTTTGCTTTTCAATCATGTCGAAGAAAGAGAGCGACAGCCTATTAGCTTTGCTTTTCAATCATGTCGTGACACCGGAGTACACCTGCCGTTTTCAATGGAAACCTGACTCGATCGCAATGTGGGATAACCGCATCACGCAACACAAACCTGTCAACGATTACTGGCCTGCACATCGCAGGATGCAGCGTATTACCATCGATGGTGATCGTCCTTTTTAGTCATAAGAAAACGGTCATCGTCTCAACCGAATTGAGTGTCTGCGCGATTTAAAAGCGGTGTTCGCCTTCAGTGAACTTTTCAAAGTGCTTTCTCAAGTGCTTTCTCAAGTGCTTCCCCAAGTGTTTACTCAAGCACTTACTTAAGTAGTTTTGAAAGTACATGGCCAAGCATCTGGGTAAATTCCACTGGCCTGTCGAGAAAAAGATGATGATGGGCAGCATCGATTCGAAAGATATGATCGGGCCCTAACCAGGATTCGAGTGAGGCAATGCTCTCTGGAGGAAAGAATCGGCTCTGTGTCCCATAGATTTGAAAAACAGGACAACTGATTTTCTTTACCATTGTCGCTGCGTCAGGCAGTGATATGTCTGTATCTGAATCAATATCTTCAACCATTTTTGAGAATAAATGATGGTCCAGCTTAAAGCTGAAGCTTCCTTGTATCGCTTTGAATGAATGTCGTGAGATGTAATCAAACAAATAAGCAGGGGGTTTAGGCTGAGGTGGCTTGAGTCGAAAGCGTTTCATTGCGGCTTCAATAGATGCGTAATGATGCTAAGCGTTTCATTGCGGCTTCAATAGATGCGTAATGATGCTTTTTAGACTTTGCCTGAGGGTGACTGCGACGCGCGCCCTTGGAGTCACTTATCAGCGAATCGACTAAAACCAGACCTTTTAGATCAGCCCCTTGGGTGAAGGCCGCAATTCTACTCATGGTTCCACCGAAGCTGTGGCCGACAATCGTCGTCTGTGTGCCTAGCTGATCAGCAACAGCGCTTATGCAGTTCGCGATGCCAAGCACTGTATATTCATCTTGGTGATCACTGTCGCCATGACCTGCAAGATCCATCGCGGCCACCCTGAAATCCTTTGTAAAGGCAGGCGCGATAAAGTCCCACCAATGACTCTGTGCGGCATGTCCATGCACAAAGAGTAATGCGGGCTTGTTCTAGAGACATATTGTCTGAACCATGCGGGTGTTTGTTCATTAGTCACGATATTTGTTGATACCTTTTAGTCCCAGTGTTCATTAAGTGGTTCACTAAGTTGTTCTACAAATTGTTCTACAAATTGTTCTACAAATTGTTCGACAAATTGTTCGACAAATTGTTCGACAAGTTGTTCGACAAGTTGTTCGACAAGTTGTTCGACAAGTTGCTCGATAAATTGTTTCATTGAGTTGCTTAGCGTTGGTCAGGGACCCTTGACCGGCTGATAGTATACAGATCATTAACGACGATACAGGTACTGGTAGCAAGCTAGTTGGAGACGTTATCATGTGCTGGATCTTCAAAGTGAAGATACGGTGGATAATTCAAGGCGATGCTAAGAGCGGATCTGCGTATAGTGCGGTAACAACGTTAAAAAAGTTATTAAAAAAGTTCAGTGCGGCTGTTTAATAAGACAGTGCGGCCGCAGTACCCTGTGACATAGCATCACTTATGGGTGCTGTAAGAAGAATAAGAGGTTTATATGCCGGTAAAAAACCCATGGAATAATCGAACAGCATTGTTTGCCGTTGTGGTGGCTTTTAGTATTGGCGTTCTCGGTGCATTGGCGTCGCGGTCTGAGAGTGAAGCGGCAAAAGCGGCCGCGGTTGGATTACCAGGAACAGTTGGGTCAGCTAAACCTATTACCTGGCGAGTGCCTGTTGCCTTTGGGACGAATCTGCCAGCGTTAGGCGATAATATCTTGTACGTTACCGATACGCTCAAGCAGGCAACTAACGGGCGTGTTGCGTTTAATGTTTTCGAGCCAGGCATGCTGATCCCTGCGTTTAGTATTACTGAAGGCGTGAAATCAAAGAAGATCGATGCTGGATATACCTGGCTTGGGTACGATCAAGGCAAGATTCCAGCGACGCCCTTATTGTCCGCGGTCCCTTTTGGTATGGAGCCCTGGGAGTTTACCGCTTGGTATTACGAAGACGAAGGTCAAGCGCTGACCCAAGAAATTTACAAGCAACATAATGTACATCCGATACTTTGTGGCGTGATCGGCCCGGAAACAGCCGGTTGGTTTCGACAGCCAATAGAGACGCTTGACGATTTTGATGGGTTGAAAATCAGGTTTGCAGGACTCGGTGGTCGTGTTCTACAGGAACTCGGCGCCTCAGTGACAATGATACCGGGTGGTGAAATATTTCAGGCTTTGGAGAAAGGCGCAATTGATGCGACAGAGTTCTCACTGCCAGTGGTTGATGAAATCTGCCAGTGGTTGATGAAATGCTGGGTTTTGACCGCGTGGCTAAATTCAATTATTTTCCTGGCTGGCATCAAACCTTCACTGCGGCTCATTTGGTTGTGAACCTTGATACCTGGCAGGCATTACCAACGGCTGATCAAGTAATGATAGAAATGGCTTGTACAGCTGGCGTCATACGTAATCTGTCACGAGCCGAAGCCTTGCAAGGTAGCGTTATGCAGGGCTTTGCGGACAAGGGCGTTACAACCGCTAAGTTCTCCAACGAAATATTGAAAGAACTTGAAATAGTAACCCAGCGAGTATTACAGGAAGAGGCTGATGCTGACCCCGACTTCGCGCGTATTTGGGCATCTCAGAAAGCATTCCAAGCGACTTACCAGCATTGGAAGCGTAACGCCTATCTGCCAAGGGATTTTTAATTAATGCAGTTACCTCATTCCCGTTTTTCCTTGTGGGTAGATCGGTCTATTACTCGATTGGGCAATGCTCTTTCCTGGATCTGGTTGGTTTTACTGACCGTCATCGTAACGAACGTGACCATGCGATACCTCTTTGAAATGGGAAGTATTGAACTTGAAGAGCTGCAGTGGCACCTCTACGCGGTTGGTTTTTTAATGGGGCTTTCCTATGCCGTCGTCTCGGACTCGCACATTCGAGTCGATGTCGTGCGGGAAAAGTTATCTGAAGTCACCAAAGTTTGGGTCGAGTTTTATGGGCTTATATTGCTATTGATACCGTTTGTGCTACTTGTTTTGTTTGCGTGTATACCATTTGTTGAATACTCATTTCGCCTGCGTGAAATATCCGAAGCCCCCGGCGGTTTGCCGTTTCGCTGGATAATAAAGGGCATGCTATTCATGGGTTTTACGTTGCTACTTGTCGTCTCCCTGGCGAGACTCACTCGGGTTTGGCTCTATCTGTTTGGATGGCCTGTTGATGGCCCTAGCCACAACGACCAGCCCCCTTCGCTTAAGATGACAACATCTAGCCAAGGAGCGAAATCCTGATGCCGGTTGGTGACATTCTTTCGCTGTTGATGTTCGCGAGTTTTATTCTTCTAATTTTTTCAGGTTTCCCTGTCGCCTGGGTGTTGGGTGGTCTCGCTGTGCTATTCACGGCCATCGGTATCGTTCTAAAGGTTGATTTTTCTTTACCTGTTGAAATGGACTGGGATTATAGCTTTCTGGTTGTCGATCGCATTTGGGATGTGATGAACAATTGGGTGCTAGTTGCGTTACCGATGTTCATTTTTATGGGCTTGATGCTCGACCGTTCAGGCGTCGCACAACGATTGATGGAGAACCTGGTCAAACTGTTTGGTAATGTGAAAGGGGGCATGGCGGTCACTGTTGCGGTCATCGGTATATTGCTTTCCGCGACAACGGGCATTATCGGCGCCTCGGTTGTTTTGTTAGCTCTATTAGGTCTGCCTCAGATGCTCGATCGAGGATATGAACCCGAGTTAGCAACAGGCACGGTTTGTGCGGTTGGCACCCTCGGCATACTCGTGCCGCCAAGTATTATGTTGGTGCTCATGGCGGATCGCTTAGCGATTCCTGTCGGTGACCTGTTTTTAGGTGCGTTGTTCCCTGGGTTATTGCTTGGTGGGTTGTTCGTCGTCTTTATTTTAGTTTATGCCTATTTGAATCCTGAGGCTGCACCGGTTCCTGAGGAACAAGAGCCAATCACCCTTAAGTTGGTGTGGGATGTGCTCTTGTCGGTTATGGCGCCAGCGGGATTAATTGTTGCTGTTCTGGGCTCGATTTTCTTTGGTATCGCAACGCCGACAGAGGCGGCAGGGGTTGGTGCGTTTGGTGCACTGTTACTTGCCCTGTGGAATAAACGTTTGGATTACTCTGTGCTAACGAGTGTTCTGCAGGAGACCACACGCACCACGGCCTATATATTCGCGATCTTTCTTGGTGCCACGGCTTACTCTCTTGTACTACGCGGACTAGGTGGTGATGAGTTGATTGAAGGCTTGCTTAGAGGTCTGCCTTTTGGTCCGACAGGTATTATTATTGCGATACTCTTTTTCACATTTTTAATTGGTTTCTTTCTCGACTGGATCGAAATCACATTGATAATATTACCTCTGGTAAGTCCCGTTGTGATCCATCTTGGATTTGATTTGGTGTGGTTTACGGTACTGTTTGCAGTGTGTCTTCAAACATCCTTTTTGACACCGCCCGTTGGCTTTGCCATTTTTTACTTAAAGGGCGTCGCGCCCGATTCGATTCCCGTCACGACGATCTATAAGGGTGTTATTCCTTTTATCTTGTTGCAACTGTTGGGATTGGTTATGATTTTTGTCTGGTCAGACATAGCCACGTGGTTGCCGAGTCAAGCCTACTAGTTGTCAAAAAGAACGGTTTGTCAGAACGCGCTAATCATCAAGACGCGCTAATCATTAAATAGGTCATCGAAGGGGTTTGTTGATCTATTTTGATCAGTGGTGTCCGAGTTTTTATCTTCCGCTACAACATCGTCCATGTCGTCATGAAATAAAGCATCAAATTTTTCAGTTGCGAGTGATTGGGGTGCCCGGTTTTTTGATTTAAACGCCGTTGCGCAAGGCTTGAAATATTCGCAGAAGTTCGCCGTTTCTTTGTTCGTCGGGGCTTCCGCTCTATCATTGTCGCAGTCATCCGGTCGTCCCGGTGCGTAGTGGCGACACAATCGACAGCAGTGAAGCACTTCAAAACAATTCGAACAATTGGCATGGCGGCTGATAGGTTGTGGGACGTCTTCAAGGGAAGTCCCGCAGTTCCAACACAATAGTGGCTCACTCATAGGGCAACCTTTTGTACGGATTGAGTGTGCGTCCCATCATTGCCACAGCAACGTAAAGTCGTAGGTTATATTGAATTCGCATGGCGCTATTAGCTAACCCAAGAAGGCTTTCGCTTTTCTCTGAAGGATGCCATGCCTTCTTCGCCTTCTTTTGACTTGAACATCTTTACGCTCCAGCTTCCCGTTAGATCAAAGCCTTCTTGCATAGAAAGTCCGGGTACCTGGCGGACTAGCTTTTTGCATTCGATGATGGCGTTAGGACCGCCCAAATTGATCATATCGATTTCTTCCTGAACAGCTTCGATAAGCTGCGCTGCTGGAACAGCCCGATGTGCTAGACCGAAATCAACAGCTTGTTGCCCAGTGAAGCGTTCGCCGGTCAGAAACAATTTCATGCCATGATGTGTTCCCAACTTGGGCAGGCATACGACTGAGATGACAGCGGGAATAACGCCGATGCGTACTTCAGAGAAACTAAATTGAACATCTTGTACTGTTACAACAATATCGGCGGCTCCGACCAAGCCTAAACCGCCGGCGAATGCAGCACCGTTCACAGCTGCGATAACGGGTTTTTCGCTATTGACGATTTGCTTTAATACATCTGGATAAGGAACGGCTTCACCGCCGCCATCGATGCTCGCGCCCGGAGGGCTTTTGAGATCAGCGCCGGCGCAGAAAGCAGTGCCATTGCCGGTGATAACAATTGATCGGACCGCAGGGTCTTTGTTAGCCTCCAATAGATGATGATAAAGTTCGTTTACCAGCGCCGCAGATAGTGCATTTCGATTTTCAGGTCGATTAAGCGTGATCCAGGCAGCGCCATCTTTGACGTCATAGAGGGTAGCTTCTAGTTGGCTCATATATTTTCTCGGTCTTGTGTTGAAATAATTTTTAGACAGTGGGCGTAAATTAAGTGATTTAAGTCATCGAGGCTAGTACAAAATTAGCGCCGATTTGCATTCGGCCAAGGCTGAATGGGTTTATCGGGAACGTCGTCTGTAAGGTCTTCTTGATTGAAAATGGTGAAGCCCCTGGATAGATAATTTTGCAGTGCGCTCGGATGGTCGAGACTACAGGTATGTAACCAGACGCGATTTCCGCCGAGTGACCAAGCTTTGGCGATAGCATCTGCGAGTAGCTTTTTGCCAAATCCTTGGCCAATAAATTCCGGTAACAGGCCAAAGTAACAAATCTCGGTTGTACCCTTGGGCTGCTTTTCAAGCTCAAAGTAGCCAATAGGTGTCCCTTTTCGATAGGCAACCCAAGTCTGAATATTTACGTTGTTTAACGCCGTGCGCCATTGGTCGTAGCTCCATGGCAATCGCATATACCAAAGGCAAGAGGCGCCAACGGCGACATAGAGGAAGCGGCTGAACTCTGGCAGGGGTGTGTCTACAAGCCTAAGGGCGTAAACATCGGTATCGCATTCGACAATTTCGGGGCGCTGAGCGTCGGTTATTTCCAAATGCCAAACATGAATGCTCTGGTTCATTATCAGGCGCTCATTTTTTCAATGCTAGTTTCTATTGGATCAAACATTCGTCGCCCAACCGCCGGAGAAGGGTATTGCCTGTCCGACGATAAAATCACTTTTGTCCGATGCAAGGAACAGAGCCAGCTCTGCGGATTCTTCGGAACGCGCGACACGCTGTATTGGCACATTGCGTTGTAGATGTTTTTGAAAACGCTCGGATGCGACGAGTTCAGGTGGAAAGTAAACGGGGTTGCTTACATAGTTTTGTGCGACTGCGTTGATTTGAACATTCGCGGGTGCAAATTCGAGACCAGCAGCTTTAACAAATGAGTTTTGGGCGCCGCGAGCGGCGCAATATGCTGTTGATCCAGGCATGCCTCGTAGTGGTGCGGCACTGGTGATCGCGACAACCTTACCGTGGCCACGAGCAGCCATTTTGGGCGCGAAATGTCTAACAAGCAACATGAGGGGATGTACCATGACGTCGAACATGCCCAGCCAATCTTCGCTTTTAATCTCACCTACCGGCATGTTGCAGGGGTCATGGGCTAGGTTAGCAATCAGGATATCGATGTCGTCGATCTTGCTGACGTATTTCTCAAAGTCGTCACCGTTTGGTACGGTGCCGGGCATCGCTATAACTGCGGCACCTTCAGCGGCAAATAATTCACAAATAGCGGGGCCCATATAGTCATCACATTGGGTGACGAGTACTTTTTTGTTTTCGAGTCGCATATTTTCTCTCATTTCAATGTCAGTCGTTCGAATATAGAACCGCAGTCCAAAAATGGGGACTGGCCTATTAGCTAACAGTAACGGCGTATTGCTTTAGTAGTTCAAGAGGCACGATATCAAGGGCTTTGATGTGCGTGTTGTTTAGAAAGACCCTCGGTGCCATACCTTTTTCGTGAGCTTCAAGCCATCGGCCGGCGCACAGGCACCATCGATCGTCCGCCTTGAGGCCGACGAAGCCAAATTCTAAGTGGGGTGTCGATAGATCGTTACCTGCAAAACGAGAATATTCAAGGAGCACCATCGATCGTCCGCCTTGAGGCCGACGAAGCCAAATTCTAAGTGGGGTGTCGATAGATCGTTACCTGCAAAACGAGAATATTCAAGGAAAGTGTCGCTGACTTCGACACAGATCGTGTGGGATCCAACGTCTTCAGCGCAGGTGTTACAACATCCGTCTCGGAAGAAACCAGTGATTGGTGCCATGCTACAAGGCGCGAGCTCGGTGCCTAGTACGTTTACAGGCTCGTCTATTTCGATACTATTCATTGTTTAAAAGTTCC
>Ga0209816_1001367_pt1 | contig 18255 bp, 33 predicted proteins | sample CoawatmetaG01DNA_FD_187509 | JGI IMG/M metagenome (GOLD analysis project Ga0209816, IMG submission 187509) | Marine microbial communities from the West Antarctic Peninsula - Coastal water metaG017-DNA (SPAdes) (version 2) | ecosystem: Environmental > Aquatic > Marine > Coastal ... | reverse complement strand
TGAGGGGTTTACTGCTGAAAAAAATGATAAGCTAGTAGCGATAGCACCGCAAAGAATGAAAAATAACGGATATAACAAACCAAGATAACTATGAGCTATGTACTATTTATATCAGAGGCTAAATTAAAGGACTCTACAGCAATTAATCTTAATGTGGATGTAGACCTACTACTTCCTTATGTACGTCAAGCACAGAAGCTGTGGTGTGAAACACGTCTTGGTACAGACTTAAATCAAAAGCTTAAAGACTTAATAGTTGCAGGAACAGTTGGAGCAGTAGGTAATGAAGCTTACAAGACTTTGCTAGATGATTATATAGGAGATTTTTTGCCAATAATGGCAATGTACCACGCTATACCATTTCTTAGATTTAAGGTAGAAAATGGAAACATCTACTCAAAGACTTCTGAAACAGGAACGGCTTTAAGTACAGAAGAAGCACAACATTTGCGTGAAGAGTGCAAAAATACTGGAGAATATTATTTAGAAAGAATGATAGACTACATTTGTAATAACAATTCTTTATTTCCTGAATACAGTACGAACTCAGGTTCAGACGTAGATCCTGATAGAAATGCATACTATAATGGAATGAATCTTGAAAGACCAACTCAACAAGGAACTAGACTTACTTTAAGAAACTTCTTAAGCTCATCAGATTACTCATAATGAAGAAACACTACAAGACAAAACCAATTAATATTACAAAACTAAAGACATACTTAAAAGATGCCAATAAAACAGATAGCAAAGGAAACACTAGAGGTAGTGGGAGTAAATGCAACAATACTAAGCGTAACGACATTCACTAATATAGAAGTAGCTTTAAAGATAATCTTGTTATTAGTTTCTATAATCTATACTGTGGACAAGTGGTGGTTTCATAAAAAGAATAGATGAAATTTGATTAACCTACTTCTTATACGAGACACCTTTACAGATAAAAGTACTTTAGGGGAATTATTTGTAAATGGGGAAAGAATATGTGATACCCTTGAGAATCCTTGGCAAGATAATCAAAGAAACATAAGTTGCATTCCTGAAGGTCAATACCCTGTAAGACTTAGACTAGCTAGAGAATCAGCTTCAAGGGACTATTTACATCTATTAGTTCAAGACGTTCCTAATAGAGATTGGATATTATTTCATAGAGGCAATACAGCTAAAGATACAAGTGGTTGTATTCTAGTAGGACTAGGAAGCCAACAGGACGCTGTTAATAACTCTACGTTAGCTATGGACTTATTAATCAAAGAAGTAATACATTTGGGAGGTGAAAATATTAACTTAATAATTAAAAATAAATAATATGAAAAAGTTTTTTCAAAAGTATCTTATTGGACAGATGTTAAAGTCTAAGAAGTTTTGGTATGCAATCAGTTCAGTAGTAGTTCCTGCAATAGTTACATATTTAGGAGTAGACCCTGCAACTGCAACAGAATTGTATCACGCTATCTTAGTTCTTATTGTTGGACAAGGAATTGCTGACGTTGCTAAAAAATAACCGATACAGATTAAAGCCTAACGAGATAGCCGTTATTCAGGAAATGAGGAAGTCAGAGGTTAGAAACATTCTAGTCATTGGCGACCTTCACGAACCATTCTGTTTAGACGGCTACCTTGAGTGGTGTAAAGAACAATACAAAGTTCATAATTGTAATCAAGTTATTTTCATTGGAGATATTATTGATGCACACGGATTTTCTTATCACGAGCCTGATCCTGATGGTATGTCTTCAGGACTAGAACTTGAAACTGCTATAAAAAAGATAGCTAAGTGGTATGAAGCTTTCCCTTACGCAGATGTTATGATAGGTAATCACGATAGAATGGCAAGCCGTAAGGCTATGTCAGGTGGAATACCTGCGGCTTGGATAAGGTCTTACAATGAAGTCTTAGGAACTCCTAATTGGAATTGGTGCGAGTCTGTTATATATGATGACGTACTTTACGAACACGGAGAAGGAGGTCAAGCAGCAGCTAAGGCTAAGAATAACCTGATGTCATCTGTTTGTGGTCATACCCATACGTTAGCTTATACTCAATGGTTCGTAGGAAAACGCTTTAAAGTATTTGGTATGCAAGTTGGATGTGGTGTAGACAGTTCTACATATGCCGCAGCTTATGCTCGCAATTTTAAGAAGCAATCAATTTCTTGTAGTGTAGTATTGAACAACGGAACTCTACCAATCAATCTTTTAATGCCTTTATAGGTATACCCTTTAGCCGTTTTAGGCACTTTCTTTTCTTTTTAATACTAATATACTAGACAAGCTATAGAGTTTGCCCTAGATGTAAACACCTAAATTGTTAATAACTTTGTAAATATTCTTGTTTATAATTGTGTGAATAACTTAAAAAGTGTACATTTGCAGTATGAAAACACTACAAAACATATACGAACTACAACAGTTAAGCAATCACAACTTGAAAGAAATCTCATTTGAGCTAGACAGATTACTTACTTCTGAGAATACTATAGACTACAATTACAGTAATAAGACAGATTTAGTATGTGGCATATATACTTCATTAGAGAGCGAAGGAATAGATGATGAGACAGATATGATAGACTACTTAATAGGATTGGTTAGGGATGGTTCTATGGAGCTAGAGAATCACTAAAACAAAATAATAAATTAATCAGGGGGTGTAAAAACCCCCACAATACAATTAAGATGAAAAACTTTAAGATTACAAATTTAAAAAGCAAAGTCGTTTACTTGCTTAATGAAAAAGAAAAAGAAAATTTCTTTACTAAAAATGCTTATCAAAAAAACGGGTATGTACAATATGATATAATAGATTTAACAAGACAAAGAAAAGAAAGCAAGATTAAGTTCTACAATAATATACTTTTCACACTTGGTTCTTTTATCGTATTTTACATTCTAATTTTTGCAATGTGTTATACTTTTTCTTTTATTGACTCTTTAATATTTTAATATGACTAGACAAGACGCAGAATACTTAGAAGACACTACTTACATAGATTACAACGAGCCTTGCTACTCTAAGTTTATGGGCTATCAATTAGACAATAAGAAAGTAATTGCTCAAGAATGGCTTTTAAAACCTCAATACTTATCTACAGGAATTAATACTTATGATAGAAAGTCAGGACACTTTAGTAATGACTTGAGTAATAATGGTAGATCAGTAATTGTAATAGGAACGGAACTACAGACTTTCAGGAAGTTTGAAGAAATGCTAAAGACTTACGGTTGGCAAACTCAAGATAGCTGGCAAGTAGAATTGAAGCCTCAATATTTAGAATACTATAAAGAAAATAATAACTCACCAATAATAATAAATTTAAAATAAAATGAATCTAGAAAAATTAAAAATCCAAATACCTTTTAAATGGAGGGTACAATCAGCAAATCAATACGGAGCTTCTTGTGTAGCTTATATAGATGCAAGAGATTGTCAAGACATATTAGACCAAGTTTGTGGTCAGGAAAATTGGCAGACTATATACTACGAAAGTGCTGGTTTATTATTCTGTAAAGTAGGAATAAAAATTGAAGAAGATGAATGGGTATGGAAGTCTGATACAGGTTCAGAATCCAATGTAGAGAAAAACAAAGGACACGTTTCAGATGCTTTTAAAAGAGCTTGTGTGAATTGGGGGATAGGAAGATTCCTTTACAGTATGACTATTGTGAAGCTACCTGTAAAAGAAAAAAATGGTAGGTTTTCACCTTACTCAGCTAAGACAGGTAAGTTCATCTATGGAGATGACATAACAAAATGGTGTAACTCAATTAGTAACAAATAATTTAACCGAGAAAAGTCCTACTCACTATCATAGGCGAAATATATAATGGATGTAAAAGGAAAATTAGTAAAGAAGTTAGACGTAGAAAGCGGAATCTCAAAGTCTGAAAAAGTTTGGAAAAAACAAACTGTAGTAATTGATACTGGTGCAGAATATAATCCTGAAATAGCAGTAACAGCTTTTGGAGATGACAAGCTAAAGGACTTAAATAAACTATCAGTAGGAGATGAAGTTATGATTAAGTGTAATGTATCGTCAAGAGAATACAACGGAAGGTACTTCCACAACATAGATGGGTATTGGTTTGCAAAAACTACACCTGAAACAGCTATGCCTTCAGGTAATATCTTAGACAATAAAGATACAATGATGAACGGAGATAATGATTTACCTTTCTAAGATGACACAAGAAGACAACTTTAAAAACTTATGCAACCTGACAACATCTTTGTTAGGCTTGCGTAAGGGTTCTTTAGCCTACAAAAGTAGAAAGCAAGAGCTTCAGGTGGCAAGATCAATAGCAAGTGTTATAGCTAGGAAAGAATATGAAATACCACATTCAACAATAGCAAAGGTTATTGGTAGAGATAGAACTTTAATATATCATTATGAGAAAAGGCATAAACATAACTATGCAACCTTTCCAAAATACAGAGATATTTTTAATAAAGTATTTAATGCTTTTCAAACTATAGAAGATTCTAAAAAGTCCTTCTTTGACTTACAACAGCTTAAAGACTATCTAAGAAAGAATGATGTTAGTCATAGTGCCAAGCACCAAGTTTCTATTAGGATTCAATCAGGTGAAGTAGGTACTGATATAAAAGTTTCTTTCAGGGACTTCTATAATCAATTAGAAAATGTTAAACTTGCACTTCAGAACTTTAAATATGAGATTGAGATAATTACCCTATGAAAGAGAAACCTAACTACTACGCAATACTATCAGCTGAAGTAAGATATGATAATAGGCTTAAGGCAAATACTAAATTAATGTATGCAGAGATAACAGCACTATGTGATATGAACTCTGAGTGCTTTGCAAGTAATAGTTATTTTTCTAATTTATATGGAAAAAGTAAAACATCTATCTCAAATTGGATAAGTGAATTAGTTAAATATAAATACATAAGCTTAAGGTTTACTTATAAAGAGGGTACTAAAGAAATAGACAATAGGTATATAAAAATAATTAAAGGGGGTATAGAAGAAAACTTGAATACCCCCTATAAGAAAACTGTAAAGAGTAATACTACAAGTAATAACAATACAAATAATAACATTAATATATCTAATAGGCGAGAAGATTTTGTTTCTGATGTTTTATCTTTTGATTATGATGAAAATATTTTAAATGGATTTATTGACTATTGGACAGAACCAAATAAATCAAATACCAAGATGAAATACGAATTAAACAAAACTTGGAAAACAGAATTAAGATTAAAGACTTGGGCAGCTAATAAAAAGAAATGGGATAAACCAAAGTCTAATCCAAAAAGTATGTCTAAGTTAGACGCACAAATTAATGAATGGCAAAAAGCAAAAGAATTATTATAATTATGCATCCAAAATTAGAACAATTTATAAAAGAAGATTTACTTGATGAATTACATCAATTAGAAGATTATCAATTATGTCCTGCTGATATATTAGATACTGTATATTTTTTTATACAGGATTTTGTTGATGATGAAGTCAATAGAAGACTAGATGAAATGGACGATACAATAAAAAAAATTGAATTATGATACCACTAAAAAAAGAAGAACTACAAACACTTACTGAAAAGGTTTTAGACTTATTAGGTAAAACATCAGTAGAAATAGGACACAGATCAGATGCTCAAACTCTAGCAAGTCTAAGTAAGATATTTGCATCAGACTTAATAGCAGAGAAAAGATTTGGCAATATGTCTTGGAATCAAATACTAGATGCTTTTCACATAGGCGTAAGGTTTGGAAAAGACGAACCATTCTTAAACATCAGAACTTTTTACAAGTGGGTGTATGCACATAAATTAAAAATTGATGATGCAACCTATCAAGTTAGGACATTAGGACAGCCTAAAGAAAAGACTCCTTATTATCAAGAACCTATAAAATTATTAAGATGAAGAAAGAAGAATTGTATGATCCAGAAAAGACAGGAAGTTTCCAAATGATGTTTGGATTTCCTCAACCTTATGTTTATGCAAACAGAAAATCAAGTAGTGGTATAAAAAAAGTTTATTATACTAAATTAAATAAATGATGAAAACAAAAGAAAAAGTAAAGCATTGGCTTAATAAATACCCAAGCCTAAGAGATGATGATAACAGACTATGTGCAAATATTTGGTCTGAAGAATTAATTGAAAAAGGTTTTGAAGTAAATCAATTCTTAATTGTTTATGCGTGTAGTAAATTAACTTCAGCTCCTAGCATTAAAAGAGCTAGGGCAAAGCTTCAGGAAGAAGAACCTAAATACAGAGGGGAGAAGTATAATTTAAGGAAGGGCATATTGCAAGATAAATGTAGAAAAGACTTAGGCTATGAAAACAACAATTAGTAAACTAAAAAAAGAGTTAGACAAATGGTTTAGTCTTTACATTAGACTTAGAGAAGCTAATGAATATGGAATGGTACAATGCTTCACTTCAGGTAGGGTTTATCATTACAAGAATATTCACGCAGGTCATTTTATGTCAAGAAAACATCTAACAACTCGTTGGTGTGATACAAATGTTCAACCACAGTCAGCAGCAGATAATCTATTTGGTCAAGGAGAACAGTATAAGTTTGCATTACATTTAGATTCTAAATATGGAGAAGGTACAGCTGAAGAACTACAATTTAAATCAAGAGCAATATCTAAAGTATCTAGGGTAGAATATGAAGAACAAATAAGTTATTACAAAAACCTTGTTGAAAACTTAAAAGAAGAAAAAGGTATAGAGTAACAAATTGATTATCTTTGGCGTATGACAGAACCAATTTACGCAAATGATGAACACAGAGTAATTATTGATACTTACATAACAATGTGTAAAGAGTTCGCAAAAGAAGTAAGTACAAAAAGTAGATATGAGAATTACTTAGAGGTGGTTGAAATTATATTGGAGTATCACAATAACTATGGAGCAGGACAAAGGGAAGAAAACTTTTGGGATTGGTTGCTAATTATACCAATTAACTTAGCAGTAGCTACAAACGGATTCTTTGCAGGAGTAGAAACAAGAAGTAATGCAGCAGTAGTCAGAGCATACAGAGTTGTCCTAGATGAACTAACACAGGACACAGTAAATAAGATTGATAAGATAGAACCAATTAATGACTGAGATATACGAAGAAATATCAAAGCTAACAGATAAGTTTAGGACTATGGCTTACGGACTGACCTCAGATGAGAATGAAGTTAATGAAGCGGTACAGGAACTTATGATTTATTTCTTACAGATGAATACTGAAACATTAAAAGCTATATACGACAAAGACGGAATAGATGGAGTTACAAGATATGGAGCAGTTGCATTAAGACGAGCATTAACAAGTCCGAGAAGTAATTACTATTATAAGTACAAGAAGTATTACACACACATAGATAGTTTAACAAGTGCAGTTACTTATGATGAAATGCAATCAGGAGAAACAATACCATCTAAACACCTTTACAACTTGCCTAACGAAATAACTAGTAGTTATCAATGGTATAGCCTAGAAAAGATAGATAGTGCTTTAGAGAGCTTTTCTTGGTATGATTCTAAGGTTTTTACTTTATACTATTATGAAGGCAATACATTAGACTCACTCGCTGCAAAGACTGGGATAAGTAGAAACAGCTTGTTTACAACAATAGATAAAGTAAGAGTACAATTAAAACATAAGTTAAAAGAATAATGAAAGTCTTAGAATTATTTGCAGGAAGTAGATCAATAGGAAAAGTAGCTGATGAATTAGGCTATGAGGTTTTCTCTATAGATATTAATAACTTTGAAGGAATAGATTTAGTTAAAGACATTGAATTTCTTACAAAAGAAGATATACCTTTTGCTCCTGACTTAATTTGGGCTTCACCTCCTTGCACAACTTATTCAATAGCTGCTATAAGTCATCATAGAGATATGGGAAAGCCTAAGACTGATTTTGCAGCAAAGAGTGATAGACTTGTTATTAATACTTTAAGATTAATTAAAGAATATGATTGCAAATATTTTATTGAGAATCCTAGAGGATATTTAAGAAAGATGGATTTTATGTTAGGAATACCTAAGACAACTGTTTGGTATTGTACTTATGGAGATGTTAGAGCAAAGCCTACTGACATTTGGAGTAATCATATCTATTCTTTATTTAATGTTAATGGATGGAAACCAAGACCAATTTGTTTTAATGGGAATACTAACTGTCAGCATCAACCTTCTCCAAGAGGATCAAGAACAGGAACTCAAGGAATGAAAAACAATTATGAAAGAAGTAAAGTACCTTATGAGCTTTGCAAAGAAATACTATTATCACTATGAATAAGTTCTTCGTACCAAAAGATATATATGAAGATAGGATAAACATCTGTAAGTCTTGCGTCTATTACTTTAAGCCTTCAGGACAATGTAAGAGGTGCTTATGTTTTATGAAAGTAAAAGCAAGGATAAGCAGTCAAGAATGTCCTCAGAAGTATTGGGGTAAGACAACAGAAGTAGAAGTAAGAACAGATATACCTGAAGAAATAATAGCAGAGATTATAATTCTATGGGATGACTTAAAAACTGGGAGAGCTAAAGACCAAACGGCAAAGAAGAAAATGATTGAGATTTACAATACGTTATACAGCACTAACTATTCAACAGGAACTAATTGTGGTTCTTGTATAGCAGCTTGCTTTGATGGAATAAAAAAGATATATAAAGAATACTCAGGAAATAATTAATCAATAAAGGGTAAGACCTAAAAGCTTTTAATTTTTCAGACCTGAGTAGTAAAGGGGGGGTGTGGTTACCTCCCCAATACAACTAACTAAAACAATAATTATGGAAAGAACATACAAAACAATCAAATGGATATTGAAAGACAATATCAAAAAGAATGTCAGAGCTTTGTGGACTTGGAAAGATGACAACTTTACTTGTATCTATGAAAACTATGATGGAGATGATCGCATATACACATCTAGTCAATTACTAAAACTTTTAAGCAAATGATAATATTTACAATACTAGGCATCTTAACAGCAATCTTTTTCTTTATAGTTATTTTTATGAGCATAATAGAAACAAGAATAAAGAACAGAAAAAAGGAAAAGTTCCTATGGAAAATGGATAAAGTAGAAACACTAACAGGAGGACTAGAAAACGATAGACTAAATGAAAAACAATAGAATACCAAGTTACTACATAGGAAGACGATACAAGATAGAAGCTCGTAAAGTAATAGAGGATTTTGATTTATCCTATAATCTAGGAACGGCAGTAACTTATTTACTAAGAGCAGATAGAAAACACGACTCTCCGATTCAGTGCATACAGAAAGCTATAAACCATTTAGAGTTTGAACTTGATAAGCTAAAGAGATGACACTATACACTTGCGAATGTGGAAAGACTAAAGAACTATCTAAGGCTACAATAGTTCACAGAGATGGAGCTTGGGTTGCAAAGGAAGCTGAATGTAGTTGTGGTAAGTATATGGATAGCGAACCAACAGAAGGCATACCAACTTTACAAAGAACAGAGCCTAGTCTAAGCAAGAGGAGAGATAACTTATGGGCAGGAGCAAAAGAAAAGCTAATAGGCGAAAGAGGAATCAATGAATCCTTTGACTAATGAAGTTTGTGATAAAGTGTGATAAAGATAAGCAAACTCTAATTAACTATTTAAAGGAATTAGGCAATGACTATTTAGTAGACGTTAAGAAACAAAGAAACACAAGAAGTAATATGCAGAATAACTATTATTGGAGTTGTATAGTACAGACACTATCTAATGAACTAGGTTACTTTCCTGATGAAATACACGACTTACTAAAGGTTAAGTTCTCAAGTGAATGGAATAACATAGAAGTAAATGATCGGACAGTAGCAATACAAACAGTTAAGTCTACTGCTAGAATGGATAGCAAAGCCTTTGAGATATATGCAGACCAAATAAGAATGTGGGCAATAACTGAATTAGGTATAAGACTAATGCTTCCAAATGAATACGAGTAATTTCTATTATATAATATAAGATTGAATAATCAATCTATTTCAATTATGGATAAACGAACAAACAACGGTGGTGCAAGACAAGGAGCAGGACGTAAAGGTAAAGCTGAAGAACAAAAGCTTATAGAACACTTAACACCAATGAGTGGAATAGCATTAGACGCTTTACAAGAAGGTATAGAAAAGAAACAACAATGGGCAGTTAAATTATACTTTGAATACTTCTACGGTAAACCACAGCAAAGAGTAGACGTAACTACTAATGATGAAAGTCTTAATGTACCTTTAATAAACTTTATAAGCTCTGAATCTTAGCGACAAATACACAGCACTATTTAAGTCTGATGCTAGATACTTTATTATAACAGGAGGTAGGGGTTCAGGTAAGTCTTTTGCTGTTACAGTCTTTCTTACGCTCTTAACTATGTCTAGGAATGTTAGAGTCCTATTCACACGTTACACAATGACATCAGCACACTTGTCAATCATTCCTGAGTTCTTAGAGAAGATAGGACTCTTAGGATATGAGAATACCTTTAGTGTAAACAAAGCAGAGGTAATAAACTTAGGAAACAAATCAGACATTCTATTTAGAGGTATCAAGACATCAGCAGGAAATCAGACTGCAAGCCTAAAGTCATTACAAGGTATAAGCACTTGGGTTCTTGATGAAGCCGAAGAACTTGTAGATGAAAACATCTTTGATACAATAGACTTAAGTATAAGGGAAAAGAAAGTGCAGAATAGAATCATATTAGTATTGAATCCTGTTACTAAAGAACATTGGATATACAAGAGGTTTTTTGAGGACAAAGGTATTGAAGGTGGTTTTAATGGTGTTAAAGACAATGTATGCTATATCCATAGTACATACCTAGACAATGAAACAAATCTCTCTACGAGCTTCTTAGAGCGTATTAAGAGTATAAAGCATAACAACTTTAAAAAGTATCAGCATAAGATTCTAGGAGGTTGGTTAGCGAAAGCTGAGGGAGTAGTCTTTGAGAATTGGAGTATAGGTGCATTTAATCCTGATGACTTACAGACTTCTTGTGGAATGGACTTTGGTTTTAGTATTGATCCTGATTCACTTACTGAAGTAGCAATAGACAAGAAGCATAAGAAGATTTACTTAAAGGAACACCTGTATCGCAATGGATTAAAGAGTCAAGAGCTTGCTCAGATAATACTTGACAAAGTAGATAGTAAATTAATCATAGCAGATTCAGCAGAGCCTAGACTAATAGCAGACTTAAAGCACTTAGGAGTAAACATTAAAGCAGTTAAGAAAGGAACTATTGAAAGTGGTATAACTAGGATGCAAGACTATCAGCTTATTGTAAGTCCTGAATCAACTAACATAGCAAAGGAGTTAAACAATTATGTCTATGCAGACAAAGGCTCTAAGCTTTACGTAGATAACTACAATCACGCAATAGATGGAATCCGTTACAACATAATCTACCACCTAGACAATCCAAATGCAGGTAAGTATTTTGTGCAGTAATTATATTATTTTAGCATTGGTAGTCAATAACTTCAATACCATATTCATTTGATAATTTAATAAAGAAGTCTAAAATAACACTATCTTCAATTTGTTCAGAATTTGAAATGAAAGTTTGACATTCTTGATTGTAAGGATATAAAGATAAAAGTTGTATTAATGATGATTTACTATATTTATTGTTATTTTCTTGTAGGTAGCAATCTGTAAAGTTTACCATCTTAACTAAAATTGATTTAGGTAATTGTTGTAAGCTTGTAACTTTGTCTAATGTTTGTGTTGTTTTCATACTGCAAGTATACGAACAATTATTGGAATAAGCACTATATAAACAGAATAACTCACAAAGTTATTAACAATCTAAAAAGTAAGAGTAAACTAAAAACAATAAATTTCTATTATATAGTGTATGAAAGTTAAAATTAAAAAAGAAGGCAAAGTAAAAGAGTTCAAGCTAATTAACAGTTGGGAAGATGTTACATTAGAAACTTGGCTTAAACTTATTGACTTTGAAACAGGTACAAAGACTGAAGAAGCAACAGAAACAATAGCAGCACTATCAGACATTCCTAAGCAGTTAATTAAGGAATTATCCTTATCAGATGTAGCTGTTATAATGAGTAAGGTAGGAGAACTACAAGCAAAGCAAGATACAAAGCTTAAAAGGATTATAGAGATTAATGATGTTGAATATGGATTCCATCCAGACTTAGATAGTATTAGTTTAGGAGAATACGCAGACATTGAGCAGTTCATTAAAAACGGAATAGATAAACAACTTCCTGAATTGATGTCTGTACTCTATCGTCCTGTCAAGATAAAGAAGAATGACATTTATATAATTGATGCATATGATGGTGATATTCGGCTCAGAGCTGAAGAAATGAAACTGATGTCAGCTGCACAAGTACAGTCTGCCCTTTTTTTTTTCTACAATTTAGGGAAGGTATTGTCCGAGATTTTGCTATCATTTTCGATGGAGCGGCTGAAGGAAACGAAGACGCAATAGCTAGTGAAGACTTTGCTAGTAAGTGGGGATGGTTTGGCGTGATGCACAGGTTGTGTGGAGAGGACATTAGTAAATTAGAAAGTATTACAAACCTGAGTCTTTTAGAGTGTTTAACTTGGCTTAGTTATGAAACAGATTTGAACTCACAAAATAAAGTAAAAAGAAATGGTTAATAATAAGACATACAATAACGTAGTAAACACCTTACTTAGATTAGGAGAATACCACGAACAGATAAGCACTACTTCAGTAGGAGATATATTTGACATCAATCTTGAGAAGATGCAGAAGTTCCCATTGCTTCACATAAATCCTACAAGTGTAACAACTGGAGATAGTCAGCTTACTTATAACTTTCAAATATTCATTATGGATATGGTAACAGAAAAAGATAACTGGACAAAGAATAATGCAGATGCTAACTTTCCTAAATTATATAAGACTCTAAGTAATGAGCAAGACGTTCTTAATGAAACACTACAAATAGCAACAGACTTCATAGGAATGCTAAGGCACAGTTCAAGACAGTCAGCTGAAGGTGTTAATGATATTAATTTTCCTATCTATTTTACACAAGATCAATTTACATTAGAACCATTCTCAGAAAGGTTTGATAATCTTTGTTGTGGTTTTGTGTTTAATATAGGAGTCTTAGTTCAGAACGACTTTCAGACTTGTGATATTCCTGTACAAACAGAAGGAGCAGGATATTAATGAAATGGAAGTTTAGATGGCTAACAATAGAGATAGGATGGAAAAAATTTAAAATAACAATTAATTTATAAAATTATGGCAGACTTAGTAACAACAATCAGCGAAACGGTAACTTTGAACGGAAGTTTAAGAGGATCAGTAAACGCAGTAACAACAACAGGTATAAATGATGTCTTTGAAAGGATAGTAACCTGTACAGCAAGTGTAGTAACTACTGTAGCAGTCTTTGATACATTACCTTCAACTTCAGCAGGAGCTATTGATGTTGATAGAACTAAATACGTAAGGGTAACAAACTTAGAAACAGCAGTAGATATTGAGTTAGCAGTTCAGACTACTACTTCAAGCTACACTGTAACTGTAAGAGCAGGAGGTTCACACGTTCTATATTCTGGTGATGTAATTGCTTTAGGGCAAGTTGGTGCACCTACTTTTGGAACTATGTTAAACTTAGCTTCATTACAAGTACAACCAACAACAGCAGTTACAGCTAGAGTTGAAGTATTTGTAGGAGTAGAATAGTGAAGACTGACAATATAGAAAGGTACTTAGAAAGCTTTGGTAAGCAGGTTGTTAATCGTTCTAAAGGTAACTTACAGAAAGCAGGTAAAGGGGGAAAGTTAGAAGACTCTATTAAGTTTGAAGTAATAACTACTCCTGATGGTTTTACAGTGCAGTTCTATATGTCTAGTTATGGTCAATATGTAGATAAGGGAGTTTCAGGAACACAGACTAAACGAACATTTAAAGATTATAAAGGAAAAGTAATTAAAAGTCCTTATAGTTATAAGAATAGTAAAGGACACTCACAGCCACCTAGTAAGGCTTTAGATAAGTGGGTAGTAAGAAAAGGAATAGCACCAAGAGATGCAAGCGGAAAGTTTATGAGCAGGAAGACAATAACATTCTTAATTGCTAGAAGTATAGGTCGCAAAGGAATACAAGGAATAAGCTTCTTTCAGAAACCTTTAGGTCTTGGATTAAAACAGTTTGGAAAAGACTTACTAGGAAACGTAAAAGAAGATATAATTAATAGTTTAACAATAGTAAAATAATGGCAACACTAATAGAGCAACATCCTTTATATGATACACTACCAGTAGGTCAAGATGTAATTTTTACAGTATCAAATACTTCAGTAGTTTCTACATACACAAATGTGAAGTTTATAGCTGAAGTTCACATAAGTTCAGGCAATCCTCCGAATCCATCTACTTCAACAGATATTGTAGGAACATTCAAGACTACTCCAAATAATGCAGGAGTTGGTATGTTTGACTTCAGATCTATTATTGAAAGCTTTGTAAATGCTGACCACTTAGCGAGAAATACAAGTGCTTATAAGTTAGTCGTTAATACAGAAGGAACAAATGTACCTATCCATTTAATTGATAAATTCTCTGGCAACTCGAATACAATGCGGTATTTATTTATAAGATTTAAAATACAATACATAGATTCAGGTGCTTTAGTAACTACAGATATTAAAGACTCTGATTTATACAATATCTTTAATGGTTATCTGAAATTTACTGATGTACTAGACTTAGCAAACACTCCTTACACTCAATCTACAGGAAATAACTTTGGTTACCCTATACCTGAACAATTTACATTAGTTAATAATGGAGGTAAATTTCTTACTAATGCACCAACTACTCAATATGCTAATTTAGAAGATTATGGAACTATGTCTTTTCAAACTATACTTACCATTCCTGCAAAAATTAGACTAGTTTATTATGATTCTACAGGAAGTCAAATAGGAACTGAAGATGTATCATTTGCTAGTGTAAATGGAGGGTATGGAGCTTTAATAGCACAAGCAGACAGAAATTTATTTTATTTCGGTTGCTTCCCTGCTAATTTAAGAAATTGGAGTACACTATTTAATAGTGCTCCGATAATAAACTTTATTCAAGGTGGATATTATACTGTAGAGCCTTTAAACGCTGCTAACCAGAATTTTGGAACTAAATATACATTCAATGTAAACTGTCCTACTCTTAAAGGATATGAGCCTATAAGACTTTGTTGGTTGAACCAATGGGGTGCGTGGGATTATTACACATTCACTATGAAGTCTAGTAAAATGATTTCAACTAAAGGTAGTACATATCAACAGCTAGAAGGTTCTTGGAATGAATCAGCTTACAGAATAGATAGTTTTAAAGGAGGAAAGAAAGCCTTTAGAGTAAACGCAACAGAAAAGATAAGTATGAATACAGACTTTGTAAGTGAAGCTGAATCTGAATGGTTTGAAGAATTAATTAATAGTCCTGAAGTATATATCTTAAAAGGGTTTCAAAATGACTTAAATAGTGCTTTTCTAAATATTTCTGCTTTAAACCAATATGTAACTCCTGTAAGACTTACAACTTCAAGCTATACTAAAAAGACAGTAGCAAATGACAAACTTATGCAGTACACTTTTGAAGTAGAAAAGAGTAAGACACTTAGAACACAGGCAGTATAATGAGTGTTCAATTAATAGTTTATCCTCAGAATTATGACGGTCAATTAAGTGCTATTGCTAGTTCTCCAACTGAATTTTTAGTTAATGGTATTAATTTTAATAACTTAAATTCTACACCAACTTATCAAAGTGCAGTAAATCCACCATATCAAGATGTATTTAATAATGCTCCTGCTTCTATTCCTAATGCTTGGTATAGATTTAGATTAAATGGTGTTGTAGCTTATCCTTCAGTTTCAGCAGAAAGTTTAGTTTTAAATTCAATAAGCGGTGAAAGTTATGTAGGAGTTTATCAAAGACTAACCAACTTAGTAATAGGGGAACAGTATACTATTACAATAAATTTAAGCGTAGCAACAACAGGATTTCTTGTAACTCAAATAGCAGACGGCAATAATATATATGAAGGAGGTATTCACGATACTGCATTAACTCAGTCTACAAGTACCTTTACAGCTGACTCAACTGACAGTACAATAATGCTTTTTTATTATAATCTAGTAGTTGATACAGCTAATATTACAAGTATATCAATACAGCCTGTTATCGGTGCAATACCTTCAGGAGCTATAAATTTTTTAGAAGATGGTCAAGTCATTTGCGACCTTTATGAAGATGAAGACTTACCCCTGACTTTAAGTGTAGATGACTTTAAAAATGTAGCTGAGAAAGTTCAGTCTTACTCAAAGGCTTTTAATTTACCTTCTACTAAAAGAAACAACAGAATCTTTAATGCTATTTTTGAAATAACTAGAGTTTATGATGGACTAATATTTAATCCATACAAAAGAACTAAGTGTGTTTTAAAGCAAGACGGATTTATTCTATTTGAGGGTTACTTGAGAATGCTAGACATTACAGATAAAGAAGGAGAGATAAGTTACAATGTTAATCTATATTCTGAAGTAGTAGCATTAGCAGACACTTTAAAAGATAGAGCTTTTAGAGATTTGGACTTTACAGAACTAGAACACGATTACAATTTCAGTAATATAAGAAATACTTGGGTAGATAATAATATCTTTACAAATCCATCAACTTCAGGTTTTAGAAGTTCTGCTACAGTAAAATATCCTTTTGTAGATTGGAATCATAACTACTCTGTTACTGATGGAGGAATGACTAAGCTGCTAACTCTAGAGAGTTCTTTCAGACCTTTTATTAATATTAAGTATTTAGTAGATAGAATATTTGAAGCATCTGAGTTTACTTATGAGTCTGCTTTCTTTAATACTACAGACTTCAAGAAGTTATATATGGACTTTAATTGGGGTGCTGATAATTCTCCTGTTCAATCTGTAAGTACTGCTGCTAATACCTTTTTCTGTACTAATGGACAGGGAATTCATTATGCAGGCACAATTTATACAAACTTTGTCCTTGATAATACAGGATTAGTTAATTTTGATTACCCTCCTAATTATGATAGTGCAACTAATATTATTACAGCTACAGCTCTTAATGAAACATACAACATAGATTATGATTATAGAGTTACAAATACAGATTCTGTTACTAGGACTATAGAATGCAGATATTTAAAAAATAGTACAGAAATTAATTACTCAGGAGTTATTACACTGGTAGCAGGAGCTTCTTTTGTATATCAAGGAAATCTTAATGTTTCTTTAGATACAGGAGATACTTTACAAGCTCAATTTAAAGCTAGTTCAGCAGGTGTTGTTCAGCAGTCTATTGGAGGAGCAGGTGGATTAGGGTTTTCTTTTGGAACTAATGTAACTTTTATTTTAGGGCTTACTACTATTACAACAGATACAATATTACAAACACTAAGAGGAGAACTAGGACAATGGGATTTCTTAAAAGGTTTGCTTACAATGTTCAATTTAGTAACTTTACCTGATGAGGATAATCCTAACAATATTAAGATAGAACCATACGGAGATGTCTTTATAAGTACAGGCACAGGAACAACTCTTGCAGATAGAGGTATTCAACACGATTGGACAGATAAGATAGATGTTTCAGAAATGAAATTAGAACCGTTAGCTGACTTAAATAAAAAGACAATGTTTAAGTTTGTTGAAGATGATGATGACTATTCTTTTAATCAATACAAGAACTTAGTAGGTGGTCATTTATATGGAAGTAACGAATGGGATGCAGGGAATCAATTTAATATATTAGAGGGAGAAGAAGAAATAATTGCAGAACCTTTTGCAGCTACATTAGTCAAGCCTTTGATGAGTCAATTCCCTGAATTTATTACTCCTGCTATTTATGCAAGAGGTGGTGATGCTACTTGGGAAGGGTTTGAGAATAGTCCTAGAATTATGTTTAATAATGGAGTAGTAGATATGGCTACAACTACTTATTCTGTTCCTGCACAAAATGGAGTAGCAGGGGATGCTCTTGAAGATCAGTTTTTACAGTTTAGTCATTTAACAGACATACCTACTTCTAGTGCTATACCATCAACTACTATAGACTTCCATTTTGGGATTTGTCAATTAATGACAGGAGTAGGAACACCTACAACTAACAATCTATTCAATTTATATTGGCTTCCTTATTACTCGCAACTGTATAATCCTAATACTAGAGTTATGACTATTAAAGTAAACCTTAATGC
>Ga0209816_1001362_pt1 | contig 18281 bp, 24 predicted proteins | sample CoawatmetaG01DNA_FD_187509 | JGI IMG/M metagenome (GOLD analysis project Ga0209816, IMG submission 187509) | Marine microbial communities from the West Antarctic Peninsula - Coastal water metaG017-DNA (SPAdes) (version 2) | ecosystem: Environmental > Aquatic > Marine > Coastal ... | reverse complement strand
TACGTTTGTTCATCAGGTATAATGTAACCGAGCCGCCTAAAGCGCCTACTATTACTCCTATCATACCTGATATTATTAGCATTTCCATTACTTACTCCTCTTTCTCAGAGTCTTTAACTTTTTCTTTATCTGAGTCTATTTTATTCTGTTCATCCTCTAAAACACATTCTAAATGATCTGTTGATACTAAGTAATCATAATCGACTTCCGAAGTATCTCCCTTGCAGAATTCACATACAAAAAGTTTATTGTATTCTTCTAAGGTGAATTCTTTATATACCTCTACGAATGCACCGCAGCCAATACAATTTAGTGAAGTAACTATACCTTCCCCATCGATTTCTTCTTCATCAAATGTAGTATCTCCAGCCCAAACTAACTCTGCTTCACAATGATAACAATTCATTTTATTCTCCTACTTTATAATATTTTAGTATACCCCACGCTACAGCGATACATATTATAAAAAAACTTATAAAAATCATTTTATTGCTCCAAGGTTATTTACTTGCTTTCTTAGTGTTACTATCTTTTAGCTTATTAACAATGGTGGTTAACTTCTTTTCTATTGAAACTAAAAGATTAACCATCTGATTTGCTTGTTGTTGATCCATCACTCACTCCTGTTTTTATCTATTTAAAAGTGCCAAATTTGTGCACTTTTATCTTTATTATTTCTGATTCTATTATATTTCCCGTCTTTGGGTATTCTAAAATAGGGTGTTTTATATTCTTCATAGCCACTCTCTTTTCATTCTTATTACCGAGCAGATATACATACCTATGTTTCTTTAACTCTTTCTTTATCCAAAAATCTTTCTTAACTAATCCTTTCATTTTCTTTATATCATTAGTTCCATAATAAGGAAATATGGTTCTTCCGTGTTGCCACTTACCATCCTCTTCAAATCTATATAACCAGCTATCACTCCACCTTATATTGTTTCCTTGATATAACCAATTAGTTGCTTGGTATATTGTACCAACGTGACCTTGCATTGGATCTGAGTATGATATCAGAGCCTTTATATCTGTTTTGTTTTTCTTTAACCAATTAAAACTTTCTCCTATTAGATACGATTCTATATTGTTACCATACCCATCGTGTATAAATAACCTTACTAATTCATAAGCCGATTCTCTCGGTATTGCTGTTGATATTGAAGCGCCTGAGTTCCTACCTATTGGATCACCATAACATATCGTACCGATTAACTTTTCTTCTGGCTCATCGAAGAAAGTATGTTCATTGCCTGTAGTATAATATAGTCCTAAAGCTACACTGCATTTAGTCCATTGTTTTGAGTAATGGTATTTAACCACCATATCCTTAGCAATCTTTCTATCTATTTCTCTAACCGATAACCTTGAGGTATCTACATATTTCATTATTCCTCTTTTTTATCAAATTTTTCAGCATTTTTTACCATGCGAATACCCCTTTCCTTACCCTCTAAATATTCAGAGTTTTCGTGTATAACCACTACATTACCACCTTCCTTTGAAGGGTTTTGTTCATAATCTATTTTCATCTGAATAGCCTCAGCTTCTATCCCAGCAGCTAATATTTCTAATTCTTTTTGTTGTTCCTTTGTTAACCCACTACTATTACTCATCAGCCTTCCCCTTATAATTTCTCCAAATCCAAATAGTCTCCTTCTTCTTTCCACCATCTCTTAGTTGGATCAGATGAAGATTTTCTGTTATAAGCATCTTCATTTAATTTATGCTCCTTTTCTGATACTACTTTCCATAGCCCATCAAATCTTTCTTCGGATAAACGCTTCCTTCCCATAAAATAAAACTTAGCTGCTTCCAATCCATATTTATCATTTACTTCATAATTAGATACAACCACATTGTTATTATCAACCAAGACCCATTTCATTTAATTTCTCCTTTAATCAAATATTACATAAAATTTATCAATAACTTCTTCGCTTGTCCAGTCATCATACCATCCATACATTATAGTAGCAGTATCTCCTACCATAGTTCTTATAGGTGCTATCATAGTATTTACCTCTCCATCAGAATTACTATACGAAGAGCTATTTACGATTGGAACTTCATAGCCAGTAAACCACGTGATATATGTTGTATCATACCCAACATAAGTCATATCATCAGTTAATCCATTATTAGCTATAACATAACCGAAATTATCTCCTACTATCCAATGATGAGAACTTCCCCATCCAAACTTCAAAACATCTACAGTTTCACCATCTCTATATACATGACCACTTATTCTATGCAAAGTCTGCCATTTTGTAGTATCTATCTTTAGGTGATGATACCCATTAGCATCTATGCTTAATCTACTATCTAATTCAAATTCTACAGATGATATGTTAGGTCCGAATATCGAACCGCAGCCTACAAATAAATTAAATCCTATTAGGGTTATTGCTATCCCAGCTATTTTTCTTATCACGATCATTTTCCTTTTGCTTTTGTTTATCTTTCCAAGACTTCTTTTGTTTCTTTGGTTTTGTTTTAGGTTCAATAACTTCACGATAAGCTTGCTCTTCGTATTGTTCATATTCCCTATAATCATTGTAATTGTTCATTCCTCATACCCCTAAATATACACCACTTTGACTGTAAAAGTCAAGACATTATTTTCCATTTTGATACTAATTCTAAAAATTGTTCAACTGAATAGTTGTTGTTTTGTTCGTCAACAATCCTAACAGTCTCCAGAGCCTCTGGCTTTTTGTTAATTATGTTGTCGAATGCAATAAAACCATTTCCAGCATAAAACTTTCCAAAACTTTCTTCTCCTAAAATATTGTCGTCCCATATATCATTTGTAGAATCACCCTCTAATAATATATAGTATGTCATTTGTCTAAAATGTAATTTTCTTTTATAAATTCTATTATATCACCTTTAGGCTTCCAACCTAACACTTCTCTAGCCTTGGTGTCTGTATTTAGAGTTTCTCTCATCTCACCTGGCCTAGCATCGATATATTGTGTTTGGTAGTTTTTACCAAAAGCATCTACTATTTCATTCACCGAATAGTTTTTACCATTACCCAACTCAAATGATTCTCCGCTCAATGCACACGCATCATATAGTGAAAATCCACATCTGACTAAGCCATCTACAATATCATCGACATGAGTAAAGTCTCGTCTTTGTTCTCCATCACCTGTAACAGTAAATGGTTCTCCGTTTTTATATTGTCTTTCAAAGATACCTATCAAAGTGCAGTAATCTCCTTCGGTTAATTGGTATTCGCCATAAACATTATAGAATCTACATATAGCAGTTGGAAGAGAATATATTTTATTATACATCTTTACCAACTCTTCTCCTTGCCACTTTGAAAATGTGTAAGGATTAGCATATTTGTCTCCATGCGATGACGAAGAACCAGCATAGATAATTGGCGTGTTGTTTTTTCTTGCAAATTCTAAAATATTTAATGTAGCAGTTACATTAGCATTAAATGAATTTGCTGGATTTTTAAAGGATGGTTGTATTCTTGGTAGAGCAGCTAAATGAAATATGACATTAAATTCTTCCATAAAGTTAGCGATGTATGATACCTCTGTTTGATTACTTAAATCTACATTACGATATTCTAAGCATCGCTTTGCCATTACAGACTTTGTTTGTTCATTTTCTTTTTTACCAGTAGAGTAATTATCAAGCGAAACAATATCATGCCCATCTTTTAATAACCTTTTTATTAAATTAGTTCCTACGAATCCTGCGCCGCCTGTTACTAAGACTCGCATACTATCAGCCCCTCTTCATATGTTACCATAGAATTTATCTTAAATTTAAATATATCATATTCCATTTCACCAAGCTCACCGCTATCTGTTAGTACCTCTGATATATTAACGATTATTTGAAAGTTCTGCGGAGTAAGTTTTTCAGCATCAAAGCTAATCACTATATCATTGGTTGTCTTTGTATGATTTGAATGTATCCTGTTCTTTAAATCAAAATCAGTATTTGGTTGCTCTTCATCAATGTATTTATCTACATCAACTTCCTTATGTCCGACCCAATCACTATAGATGTCTGAACACCACGGTTCTAATTCCTTCAGCATATTGATATCACAATGTTCTACTACAAATCCAATATCATATTTATGTGGCACTATTGGTTTAAGGTAAGCATCGTGCTTTACCATATGTCCCCATTTACGAATGAAATTACGAGTGCTTCGTAGATTCTGAGCCAACCATTCTGAACTCTCTCTATTTTTCATAAAGACTTGACCAGCAGGATTTCTCATAGCTCCATCCTTAAATCTACTACCTCTACAAGTCATATGATATACAAAACCTTGCCAAGTCTGTATTGTCTTATAACCAGCCAATACAAACCTATTGAATATATCTGAATCTTCTTTACTCTGTGGAGCATATAAAGGATCATGTCCACCAATAGCAAGGAAATCTTCTTTATACATAGCCCACGGAGCAAAGATACCTTGTGTATATTTTTCTGTTCTTTCCTCATTCAACCACGCCATTAACCCTTGTTCATCAAACTCTTCAGTTTCTATTCCAAAGTCTTTTAATACCTTTTCAGGACCATCGGGATGTAGTGGTGGTTCTATCCTAGTAGCAGATACAACACTACCTCTCGTAAGCTTTTCCAATACAGCCTCATCCATACCTGGACAAGCATACATATCAGCGTGATATATCATTACAATATCATTTGTAGCCATATCGACTAACGTATCATATAGTATTGTATGCCCTAAACGGGTTGGACCTTCATTTCTGTGTATCTTTACATTCTTATCTTTCTTAGCAATTTCTTGCATCCATTCCCAAGTACCATCATCAGAGAAATCATCAGCCCAACATATCTCATGACCTTTGTCTAAGTTCTTACGGATACTATCGTAGCTCCATTTTAAGTATTTTAGATTGTTTCTGCTTGGTTGTATAAAACTAATTGTTTTCATATTTTCTCTCCATAACCTTTTTAATTCTTCGAAATAATTTATTGGTTTAACTACCGCATTATGTCTGTCTATTGTATGTAGTTCTGATAGACCATACACGCTTTCTAAATCAATTAAACTTACCTTTCCACTTTTAAGAACAACTATATTTTGTGGAACTAAATCATAGTAAAAAAGTTTCTTTTCATCTGCTAGTTTGAGTAATTTTTGTTGTAAAGCTTGAATAGATTTATCTTTATAGAAGAACTCAGACATATCTCTTATTGATGAGTTTGATGTATCTCCAGCTTCTGTAACATAGCCGACTATCTCACCATCATCCTCTATTAAAGATTGAAGAGCTGGTGTTACTTCATCAAAGAAACCAGCCTTATAAGCTATTACAAAGTTCTCTCTACGACAATATTCCTTATCAAATATCTTATAATAAACACCATCTCCTTTGAGAACCATTCTACCGTGATTTACACCATCAACAACCCTGCCGGCTTTGTTAAGTATAACACCAAGAGAGTCTAAGTCTATGTCTTTTAATTGTATTCTATTGTGATTATGTTTCAAATTCAAATGCTCCATACTCAGTATCTTTTTGTGATAATATCACATCATCATTCGATACAACTCCCCATTCTATATTTATGTTAGTGTCATTCCATGCAAACCCTCTGTAGTCATCAGGTATATAGTATTCATCTGTTTTATATAGAACAGCTGTATCATCTTCTAATGTTCTGTATCCATGCGCAAATCCTTTTGGAATCCATAGTTGCTTTTTATTTTCAACACTTAATTCTACGGAAGCCCATTTACCATAAGTTTTAGAACCCTTTCTTACATCTACGGCTACATCTAATATAGAGCCCCTAACACAACTAACAAGCTTTGCTTGATGGTACTTTTCTTGATAATGCATACCTCTTATAGTATTATTTAATTTATTATAAGCTATATTGTCTTGAACAAAATTATCAGGAAAGTCTGAAGAACTCCATCTCTTAGAGTTATAACTTTCATAAAGATATCCTCTGTTATCATAGAATACATCTGGCGTAATTAAAAACAAGCCTTCTAAGTCTAACTCTTTAATTTTCATATTAACCTCTTATAAATATGATATTATGCTTCTCAAATGAGGATTCATAATATTGTCTAATTTTAGTAACTCTTTTAATTGATACATATTTAACCACTTAAAATTGTTAGGAATATCTTTAAGTAAAAATTCCATATCTTTTATCTCTACTAGCATATTTTTTACTCTCTTTTTATAAAATCTACCACCATCTTCGGGATACCAATGCTCAAATTTAACTCCCTTCAACTCATCGCCATGAAAGTATTCAGAAAATAAAGGTTTTCTTCCACTATGAAGAGTATTTAAATTATCATATGTTACCTGTAAAGTAGGTGATAATAAAACTCTATCGTAGTTACCAGGTTCAAATTTAGCTTCTATAAGGTAAAGTGGTGTACCATCAATATCTTTTACTTTAATTAAACCAACAACACTAGCTTCAGTTCCTTGATCAACCAATGGCTGATTCCAACCTTTGCCTGATTCTCTAATAGCGGTTTCTGTTGATACGCCTATAACCTTAAAGAATCCACCGGTTTCGTGCTCTAAATTACCAGTTTCTGAGTCGATACTCCAACCATCTTTGACATCGTTTAAATTAATTTTAGTAACATTTGCTGGCAAATCTTCTTTTATTTTTTGTAACCACTCTAACACGCCACCAATCCCATCGCTTTTATTTATACACTCTAAGAAATGATCTAATCTGTTTTCCACATTTTCGTCTACATTTCTCAGCAAGCTTAATATTTTAGTTCTTAACATATTTTTCCTTATATATCTCAATGTTATCTTTAGATGTTTTATTTGTATTTATGTCAGATTCGATGTGTTCAACTTCATAATGTATTTCACCGAACTCTAACTTGTGTTCAAATATATCTACAACTTCTTTAATTGTTATATCGTCATTAGACCTTAAAACCTTAGTGCCTTTCTGATTAGAATTAATCGAATCTAAAATATCTTCATATAGGATATAATTCATTAACGTATTTTTAGTCAATGCGATATTCTCTCCAGCAACTATCTTTTGAAAGGTATTTTTTTTCATCTCCTTTCCTAATAGTGCTGATGGTCTTAATATTAAATAGTCATCACAAAGCTCTTCTACAATTATTTCTGATAATCTTTTTGTGACGCCATATGGTGTGTTTTTTGCCTCGTCTATTGATGAAATAAATATAAATTTTTTATGTGGAATAGTTATTAAATCTCTCGTTAAAAAAACGTTATCTTTAAATAAATCTAACCCCACATTACTCCAATTAGAATGTTGAACAGATCCAGCACAATGTATTATATAGTCATACTGCGAAACAGAATATCCGCTACCATCAGGAGCCATTTCTTTTTTAATATAATTTGAAATATTACTACCTCTAGTAAAAGTATCACAATTTTTAAATTGTTTTGATAACCAACTTCCTAAACCGCTATTTGTTCCTGTAATCAACACCTTCATTATTGGTTTTCCGGAAATACTTCTATACATAAAACATTACTATCGTTAATAATTAACATTCTGCCATCTATAGTGGACATTTTTGTAAATTGACCTTGCTTTAATGTATCCGGTAATATTCCGGTAAATGTTCTCTTAATCCCGTCTTTGAAATGAATTATCTGTGTAACTGACTCGCAATCTAAAAAGTAGCTTGTGCTTATAGATGGTTTTAAATCTGGTTGTTTGTTTTTACTCATAATATTCCTCCATAGAACCCACCAACTTTAAATGGTATTTTCATATTAATTGATGCATGTTCGCTGGGAACATATCTTGACTTTGGTATCACTCTAAAATCAAAGCTTACTCTGGTCACATCCGTTTTATTTATTTTATTTCCGTGTGTTAAATGAGAACCATGCCACTCAGTACATTCTCCATAATCAGAATTGAAAGGAATGTAATCTCCCTTATCTTCTTCGGTTTCAGCCCACATCGTATTTGTATCATATGCTCTGGTTAGGGGAACGAAGTAATTTAATTCATTTACCTCTTCAGCCCACTTCACATCTCTATAAGTTTTATCTTTATGAAATTCTCCTACTGCTAAATTTTCAGGCAGATGTATTCTTATGTCAGGCAACTCTTGGTAGATTATTTCTTCACCAAATCTAGGTTTTATAACTGTCTCTAAAAACTTCAAATACAACTCTTTTATAGAAGAATCCTCTCTCCATCGTTTATAATAAATTTGATTCCAATGCATATACATATCAGCTTCTCTTGTCAAAACAGGATATTTCTTTTGATTATGCAACTTTGTTAAATCATTTGTATCTAACCACTCACAAAACAAAGGTTTAAAATCATATTCGTTTGTATCATAACTGAATTTAATCATTTACTGCTCCTAAGTTAAGTGGTATTACTTTTATGAATTTCACCTGTATTCATATCATTAACTTGCCATTTCTTTCTATTCTTTATATGATCTGAAAGATTGCAATCTTCCCACGCTTTTTGTCTTAAATCTTCAAGCTTATCTGGTGGTATTGAAGTATTTATCATATTAGCCTTAGTCCACTGCATTCTATCTATATTATAGTCTTTTGGAAGTTGTCCATTTCGCATAACCTCATCAAACATCGGTGTTCCTGGTAAAGGCATTACCAAAAAGAAGTTAGAAGCATCCAAACCATATGACATATTTTCTTTAGCAAAATCTATAGTTTCTTGTATTTCACCCTCAGTTTCATCAGGAAAACCAACCATATAATTAGCAGCAACTCTCATACCAACTCTTTTTATTTCTTTCACTAAGTTTTCAACATCAAAATCTTCGACTTTCCATTTATTAGAACACCATTTTTTTACTATTCTGTGATTAGCAGACTCAAATGGAAGAACTATGTCTCTAAACCCAGCAGCTGCTAAAAGTTCTATAACCTCTATATCTGGCTTTCCCTTCTTAGTAAGGTGAATAACATTTACTCCATTTACATCTAATATATCTAACCCGATACCAATGATACTTTTTAGCATTTTTATTGCTCGCCGCTTCATACCAAATATCGAATCATCTTCTACAAATACTTGCTTTGCACCTATAACATCTCTTAAATATACCAACTCTTTTATGACTCTCTCATCTGATTTGATTCTGAACCTACCTATTTCACCAGCCATCGAACCTTTTGTTTCATGAGCTATATGACAATACGAGCACGCGAAAGGACAACCTAATGATGTCATCATAGATACATATTTTAGTTCCTCGTCCTCTCCAAAATGACCGCCATGTGGTCTACCAATCTCCCAATACCTTTCATTGGGCAGTAAATCCCAAGCAGGCATTGGTAATTCATCTAAATCCCATATAATATCGCCTAAATGTGAGGTATTAATAACTTTATTATCTCTTTTAAATAATATTTTTGGAACTGTGCTCCAATCTTTACTACCACCACGATAAATTTTCATAATTTCTTTAACAGTTAGTTCTGATTCTGATGTACAAATCATATCGAATCCAGCATCAAAGAATATATTGTATCTAGCTCTAGCATTTACACCACCGGAAAATAATATCTTTTCTGGAAAGTGTTTTTTTATTAAACGGCAACAATGTAACACCATAGTTTCTTGTAAAGAAAATATTGATGTTATTCCAATAAAATCAAAGTTTGCAGCCATCTGTAAAATTCTTTCATCAGAAACTCCTGTTCTTAGTAATCCGCTTTCAAGAGCTGTAGGAGTAAAGAAGAAGTTTTTATAGTCATCATCTTTATTGCCGACACATGCATCATATACCTCAACATCAACACCTATGTCTCTTAAAGCTCCACCAAGCATTGGATAAGCGAGAGAACCATTTGGTTTACACAATGTGTCTGGCCAATTTTGTTCGGGTGGATACAAAAGTAAAACTCTTGGATTTTTATACATAATTTTACTCTAATGCCCCACCATAGTTTCCCATCAAATAATCAATGAAAAGCTCGGGCTGATTTGTTAATTGTTCTTTGACGCTTAAATCATTTTTATGATTATCATTCATAATTTCTTCTAAACTTATTCCGGTATCATTTGATTTTTTTCTATCAACCCTCGTAATCTTATCTCTAGACCCAGCAAAGTGATGATAAACTAAATCTCCATATATTCCAAAGTATATCGTATGCAATTCTACTTTATTAGACCTTTCTAATGGATACCATTCTATTTTATTAACCTTAAACCAATCCATCAGTAATCCCCACCAATTTGAATGACCATCTTCTACCATTTCACCCATAGCATCATCTAATCCTTTATTAAGATATTCACTACGAAATGCATAAAATGCCGGATGAGGAGCTCTGTAAGTTAAATCCCACTCGTGCTGTGGTTCATACATAGCTACAAAGTTTTTATCCTTTACCTTATTAATAAAATCTTCTGTTATATCAGATACAAAGAAAGCATCAGAATCTATTCTTATAACTATGTCACCCTCTTTCATATTTTCTTTAATAACAGGAAAAATGTGTCGATTGCCGTCTGTAGGGTGGTAGTTTCCACCTTTATGTATATGCCTTCCTTTTTCACGAACTTCAAAGTAATCATAACATTCTTTTCTTCTATCATACATTTCCTGTGGCATATGAGAAAAGATAGCATAACTTTTGTAAGGAACTTTTATATGCTTTTTGAATGATTCTATTTGCAAATCAACCCAATAATCATCTTTAAAGTGTAATGTGTAGATATGTATCAAAATCTACTTCCCTTTGGATACTTTGTTAACATCTTTAAATTCTTCTCACCTACAAAACCATTCTCATTATACTCACAATTATCAAATATTGCTCGAATCAAATCTGTATTACCATTTCCCTTCCAAGATTCCTGAAACTTACTCCATTGAAAGACTTGAATATTATTCATAGTAGGCCATTGATATATGTCTGAATGAGGAGAACCAAATCCTTTTTTATTACCCCAATCATACAAATCACCAATAATATCCATATTTTCGGATGATGAGAAATACCAATAGTCTAAAATTCTAGGATTATCAGATTTCATTGTGGATGGATTATTGTTGTCGGGCACATACATATTACTATAATCTCCTATTTCACTAAAGTCTAATTTTTCAAAGAAACCCATATCAAATCGAGTCCACATAACTACATCATATTTAAAATTGTTTTCTTCTTCGTATTGCTTTTTAAGTTTAATTGATTGTTGAGCACCATACCATCTTGAAGCACTCTTCTCCCAACCTGCCATATCTTTATGACCACCAAAAACAATTTGTTCCTCAAACTTACTTTTCTTAGGATTATAAATTTCGACTAACCTATCCTCATAGTCTGTAGCCCAAGAATGTATAAATACATCTACATTATCATTGACGCTAAATACATTCTTATCATAAAAATGATGTCCTATTCTATAATCAATATCTTTCTCCCAAGCATGACCACTTTTGCTTGTATAAAGCCTGCCAATTGTTCCAGAAAAACAGAGTGCTATTCTCATATTTCAACTCCCTTTAAGCCTATATTCCTATTTAAATTTATAACAGAAGCAGTATCTCTATCGCTGTTAAGCTTTCTGTCGTTTATAAGTATTCGATCTCCTCCACCGAATCCCATTATTAATTGATCGTAATTGATACCAGCCCGTTGCATTTGTTTAATAGTTGCTTCTCTAGCGCTTTCTTTTCTACCGGTAGTTATAACTAAGTGGTATCCTTTAGTATCCCATTCGACTAACCTATTATGCACGCCTGGTAAAACCTCTAATACTAAATCTGGATTCTGTATGTCAATTGGATTTGTGTGCTTTACCAAAGTCCCATCTAAATCGCAAAATATAGTTTTTGGTCTATTCATTTTATTGTGTCTCATCGTGATGTGATAAAGAAGATACGCATTTATTACAAACCGGATGTTTCCAATACTCACCCTTTCTGTGTATATCTCTTAGAAATTTAAGTTCTGGACCTTTCCAAGTCTCTTCTATTGTCCGTAAAACTAACTGACTTTTATCTCTACTAGACTCCAACGGCGATTGTCTTTCACCAATATTTTCAGTTGTAGAATACTGTACATCTGGCTTTGTTTTACTTTTTAATTTTGCTACAGATAATTCAGCACCAAAAAAAGTGCAACATGGTAATATATCACCATTGTATCTAATAGCCATATGATTAAATGGTTGGATACATTTAAATTCTTTTACTCCCGCAACCTTTACACCATCGGTTGGCTTGACAATATTAACTAAGTCTTGTATTGCTATAGCATCAGCCTTATCTTTCCAATACTCAATAAAATCTTCAACTTCATGTTCGTTTGTCTCTGTCTGAACAAAGTTAACTCTCAAAGTTGGTAGCTCTGATTTCATTTCTTTTCTAATTTTAATAAATCTATTTACATTAGCTATTACTTTATCAAAGTCACCACCAACTCTTATTATATTAAAAGTTTCTTCAGTAGCAGCATCTAAGGATATTTGTAGTCTTGTTAGTCCAGATGTAACTAACCTTTTTGATACTTCTTCTGTTAATAATGAACCATTTGTGCTCATATAAATATCAAGTACACCAGCCTCTCTAGCATATTCTACAAACTTAACTAAATCCTTTCTGATTAGAGGCTCATTTATATAGTTTAGTCTTATACATTTTAATCCCCTTTTAACCCCTTCGTCTATAACTTCTTTATAAACATCAAAGTCAAACCAAGTTTCTTTACCATAATTTCCAGTAACTTCGGCGCTCCAAGTACACATAGGACATCTAAAATTACAAGAATAATTTAGCTCAAAGTCAAGCTGAATTGGGAAATCTGGAACAGAACCAAACTCACCTGACTTTTTCCAAAGGTTTCTATAGTCATCATAAGCATCAGCGTCATTGTAACTTCTTATTATAGAGTGTAAATCTTTTCTTTCAAATACTCTTGTTATATCATTCTTATCTTCTGTTCGTTTCATATCAACTCTTTTAGTTTATGCTTAATAGATTCTTTAATTTTATTATCTATATCAGGCTTAATTGATTTAAACTTCTCGTTTGAAAATACATAATGTCCACATATTTTTATTAACTCTTTTTTGTTATCTTCGGGTATAAAATCTTTACCAATCCACTTTTCCCATCGCTTTGAATCATAACAAATCTGATAATAATCTTCAATATCATCGCCCATCTCATCTAAATAACATAGTGTTTCTAACTGACCAAACTCAGGTGCAATATTAATTGAATCCAATCCTAAATCAAATCTATCCTTATATTCTTTAGTTGAAAGATAATCACCATTATGTTCTTTTGATTTCTTACCAAACTTTTTACATATGGAAATCATTTCTTCTAACCTATCAGAATTAAAAGTGCCTGTATTAGTTTGTTTTCCCAAATCTAAACCAACACCTGATTGAACTACGGCGTACTCAATATTTTCAAACATATTAGAATCTAATTTAGCTTCTAACGATTGAAGTAACTTTTCTAAGTCATAGGTTTCAAATCTTCTGATTGATTCTTCTGTGCCAACCTCTAGCTTAACCTTTTTATTATCCAATACAAGGTATATAAAATTAATATAATCAATAGTTTGTTGTAAACCCTCATTGAAATTTTGGTAATGTTTCCATGGATCTATATGGATAATATCGAAGTGCTGTGAATCGTGCATAAAAGACTTCATACCATCATCCATTCTATAACCTTGACCGATACCACCATGATCTCGTTGTATTGGAACTCTACCATCTACATATTTAGCAAATTCGCCAGTAGACCAATTATTAACATAACCACCATTGTAATCTACTTGTCTCCTAGATGGAATAAATCCAAAATCACCATCAAATTCAATAACAGCATCTACTACATTTTTACTCATTGGTCCTATATAATACTTAGCCACTTACTACCCCCACATAGATTTTTAGTTGTTCTTCTGCTTGATATTTTGCTATTGTTTTTCCTGCAATCTCTGTTGGTCTAGCATCTATCAAATGATTATCTGTCTTTATATAAATAGGTGTAGCGTTAAAAAGAGTTTGATTATTTAATTTACATATCAGTTCCCAATTATCTCTCGTAATAATCTCAAACTGTATATTCATAATATCACATGCATACTGAACTGCTTTACTAAAACCACCATTACCTATAATATATATTGATTTAAGTTCTCTTACTTCAAAGTATTTTTTTACGGCTATCCAATCAGTATTATATCCCGTTAAATAACCATCTTTGTTTATCACAGTATTAATAGAACCAACCTCTTTTGCTGAATCTTCTATTTCATCTACATAATCTAATGCTTCAACTTTAAATGGCATACTTAAAGCAAATCCTTTTATGTCAAGACTTTTTACTGCTTCTATAGATTTTTTTATATCATCTGAGTAAAAAGATTTGTATATGGCATTAGTGCCATGCTTTTGAAATTCACTATTAAAAAAGTTACAACCATTGTTTCCTGGATTAGATGAAAATGAACAATATATTTTAGTATCCTTATTAATCATTTAACTCCTGCATCATTTTTTTCGATTTGAAAAATAGTAAATTGCCTAATTCTTTTTCGTGTAAGGGTGCCATATTTAAAAATATCAAAGAAGTAATTTGTTTAACTTTATTTAAATCATATCCATTTTGTAAAATCCACTTTTCATATGGAGCTTTGAATTTAATTAAATTGCTCTCCATTTCATACTCATAATTTACAAAACTTTCATCAACGAAACAAGTAAAATTATTGCTATTTGCCATTAATTTGTAAGACATTAAGATTCCACCATACATCTTAGCTAAATCATAATACACGTCTCCGACATTACCACCTGCAAAATTCTGCCTCCAATCTAACAAATAGAATTTTTTATTATCTCCGACAATTACATTGTCAAATTGTAAATCACCATGAAATAATTTCGTAGGCATTCCATTGAATATAGATTGCCAGTCTAATTTTTTAAGCAGATTATGAACATTATCTGTTTTAACATTATTTACTGTATGCGACTTTGTAAATGTATCATCTCTATCATCAAGAAACAATTTTAATCTATTCATGCTTTTATTGTAATAAAATTCTTTGCATGTATCTAAAAAATTATTATTGATATCAGTTTCTTTCCATAAATCTTTATTACAAAAGTTCAAAAATTTATTCCAAACATTAGTGTCATCACATTCATACAATGTTCTTCCAGCCTGCCAATTATATGAATATAAATTCTTACCACTAAAGTTTATTTCTGGAACTAATCCTGACAATTCAGTTGATCTCTCTATTCTACCTTTAATAAAATCTCTGTTAGATGACAATTTTATAAACTTATCGTTCACTTTGTATAAAAATTCACCATTTACTTTTGGGATACTATAACTTTCAGATGTTTCAAATGTCTCTTTGGCTCTTAGGTAATTATCTATAGTTCCAAGATCATACCAATTGAATTGTTTAGCTTTCATACTTGAAAACTTATCCATATCATAATAAGCGCTAACTATCTCACCGCTTTTCACATCAAGTTGATTCCAAAAGGTTTCATAGTCATAAACACCAGCCAAACCAATTACAGCATGACCATATCCATTTTTATCTTTATTTTTTAAAGCAGTTACATTTTCACCATCTACATTAACTGTAGAGTATAGCTCAGTAATACTCGTTGGACAAACACCTATCCAATTATCATCTATTTTAGGAAGCTTTTCTGTAATAATAATATCACAAGTTACCCAATAAAATGGTCTTTGTAAATATTCTTTACATTTATTTATAGAATAGGATGGACCTGTATTTTCTCCTTCAAAATTATCTACTTCTACAAAGTTAAAGTTTCTGGTTGGATGAGCCGCCTCACAATATTCTCTAACCATATCTCCTTTATATCCTAAAGAAACAACTAAATCATAATCGTCAGGTGTCTTTTCAATTATATGAGATATAATAGCTTTATTATCCAAAGGTAACAAACCTTTATTTATATGATTCGATAAGTTTTCTAATCTACTACCAATACCGGCAGTTAATATACAAACAGCAGGTTTCATATGCTCATGATTTATTTTACCAGAGCCACGTTGAGAATCATCTGATATTCTAATAACATCGTCTACTTCAGGTGTCGAAACCTCTTGTAGAATTATATCAGTAATTGCAATTACTCTATGTTTTTTTGGTGGAGTTACAGTAAAAAAATCTCCCTCTTTCATTAGCATCTTTTCTACTACACCCTCGTCATTTTCTAACCAAACTTCAGCAGTGCCTTGAATTATGTAATTTGTTTCTAATTTATTTTCGTGATATTGATAGCTTGTTTTTGTTCCCGCATTAATATGAATTCTTTTGTAACAATACTTATCATTTAATTCTAACCAAAGTTCTTTACCCCATGGTTTGTATACTGTTTTCATATAAAAATCCTATTTTTTATTTATCAAAAGATTGTATTCATAGAAATATAAATAATCTATATTAGTCCCCATAAAGCAATTTATTGCATGCTCTGGAGTTTCTACGATTGGCTCTCTGTCATTAAAGCTTGTGTTTAGTAATATTGGAACACCGGTTTCTTCATCAAATTGCTTTATGAAATTATAATACCATTTATTATCATTCTCAGTAACAGTCTGTAATCTCGCAGTCCCATTTAAATGAACCACCGCTGGAACTTTGTCTCTGACTTCTTCTTTCCAATCCAATACAGTAGTCATATAAGGACTATCTATATCCTTAACGAACCAATCTTTCACACACTCTCTTAAAATCGATGGTGCAAATGGTCTAAACCATTGTCTGTGTTTAACTTTCTCATTGATTAAGTCTTTCATATCAGGACTTCTTGGATCACATAATATACTTCTATTACCCAAAGCCCTTCTGCCTGATTCTGAACCCTTACCAAATACTGATATTATATTTTGTTCTGTTAGTAGTTTAATTACATCAGAATCATTAGCCTCAACGTAAGTTAAACCCTCATTACCACTTAGAGAATCCATAACATCTTCTTTAGAATATAACGCACCAAGATAAGGAGTACAATTATCATTCCACTTAACTCTTTCGTTTCTAAATATTTGATGATAGATAAATTGAGAACTACCAATGGCTAAACCACCGTCATACGGAACAGGACAAATATAAATTTGTTCTACATTAGGAAACCACTTATACATTTTCCCAATCATAACAGAATTTAAAACTACTCCACCCGACATACAGATTTGTTTAGGATTATGAGCTTCAATTATAGGTGTCATAACTTCTCTACAAATTTCTTCAGTAGCCCTTTGTAGTCCAGCAGCTACATCGAATGCGTCTTGTTCACTTCTCTCTGCTATTGGTTTATATTTTTCTACATTTGCATATGTAGCAGCTGAAGGACCTCCGCCGCCAGCTTTGAAAGCATTGTAAAAGTCTTTCCAATACTTATCAGAATCTCCGGGAGCAGCCATAGCCATAACCGAACCAGCAGCTAATCCATGTGGATGACCAGAAGATAAACCGAATATCTTTCCTGTGTAAATTCTCCAAGGGGATCCTATAGTTAAAGACTCCATAGGTATTCTTTTAATGGGTTCGATATCGAGACCTTTACCTTTCCAAAAAGTGAATGCAGAAGAGAATGTTTCAGCTTCTCCAAACTCACTCTTTACATCCATATAATTAGTTTTTTCAGTTCCACTACCATCGATAGTAATTATCAAAGCTTCGTCATAGTTACTCGAAAAGAATGCATTCGCAGCATGAGATTGGTGGTGTCCAATTATATAATACTCACCGCTATTTTGTTTAATCAATGATTTCATTTTATCATCGCTTTCTTTTTTAGCTGTTTTGTCTGAGTATACTGTTCTGGATCTTGGATTGCCGTTAGTAAAATATTTTATATCATTTAAATCACTTTCGGGTATTCTCTGAAGTGCCATTTCTAGCCCATCTCCAAGAGGTTCTTTTTCTCTAATAAATCTTTCTAATTCTTCGTGTATGATTGGAACACCATTTTCTAAAATACAATAAGAAACATCGTGACCTGATTGGAAACCTATTATTTTCATATAATATAACCTCTGTTAATTTTTAATAAATATCTAAATTAAACCTAAAATACAATTTTATTTATTGTTTTCCAGTTTTCTCTCCACTTACTTTCTGTATAGAACTCATTGAATCTATAAAGTGCTTCTTCACTACAGCTTTTATAAAATTCTTCATCATTTTTCAATCTTAACCCTATTTTCTTTGCTTTATTCAAATCACCAACCTCTATTGTCGTATTTGGATGTA
>Ga0209816_1001360_pt1 | contig 18309 bp, 17 predicted proteins | sample CoawatmetaG01DNA_FD_187509 | JGI IMG/M metagenome (GOLD analysis project Ga0209816, IMG submission 187509) | Marine microbial communities from the West Antarctic Peninsula - Coastal water metaG017-DNA (SPAdes) (version 2) | ecosystem: Environmental > Aquatic > Marine > Coastal ... | reverse complement strand
TTGGCCGCTTATATAATTATTTTACAAAAGCTATGGGCCTTCGTCCTAATAGTGATGAGGGTAAAGTGGAGGCATTAGCAGCATTTGGACAAGCAGATAAAGATTTATATGGCAGTCTAATGTCAGCAACTATTATAGATAAAAATTTACTAAGTATTAATTTTGATTTAAGTCTTATTGAGCCTTTTTATGACATTGAGTGGCTAAAAAAACAAAGAGATAGGGTTGGTGATGAAAATTTTTGCGCCTCAATACAGACTTATCTTGAAGATATTATTGTAGATTACCTTAATTTTTCTTATGAAAAATATCCTACCAGTAATTTATGCATTTCTGGTGGAGTTGCAGCTAATATTATTATGAGTCTTGCGATCTATGAAAAGACTAATTTTAAAAATATTTATGTCTATCCGGCAATGGCAGATGATGGATTAGCTATTGGAAGTGCAATATTAACTGCAATTAGCTTAGATCAAGATATTAAATGGCTAAAAGATATGCCAATGCCTTATTTTGGCGACTCATATAGCCGTGAAGAAGTTAAAAAAACGCTTGATAGGTTTGCCAATATTTCTTATGAAGATTTAGGAGATGATTGGCCTGAAAGAGCTGCAATATCTGTTGCAAAAGGAAAAATATGTGCCTTATTCCATGGGCAAATGGAATTTGGACCAAGGGCGTTAGGAAATCGATCAATTATTGCAAATCCAATGCTTGAAGATACTAGGCAAAAAATTAATTCAACTATTAAAAGACGACCTTCTTATCAGCCTTTCTGTCCATCTATATTAGAAGAAGAAAGAGTTAGGTTATTTAAAGATAGTTTTTCACATAAACACATGGCTATTGCCTTCAGAATGAAAGAAGAGTTTATAAACGATTTGCCTTGTGCGGTTCATATTGATGGGACTGCTAGACCACAATTTGTAGAGGAAAAAGACAATCCAAATTATTATCGATATTTAAAGGCACTTAAAAAAATTACAGGGTATGGAGTAAGCCTGAACACTTCTTTTAATTTACATGGCAGAACTATTGTGAGAACTCCAAAAGATGCTATTATTGACTTTATTGATTGTAATATAGACGAGCTTTTCATTGAAGGTTATCGAGTAAAAAGGAATTAGTATGAAAATTAGCGCATTTACTTTTATTAAGAATGGACAAATATTAGGATACCCATTCTTGCAATCAATTCAATCTGTTCTACCTATAGTTGACGAATTTGTTATTAATGTAGGTGAAAGTGAGGATGACACATTGTCACTTATTGAGTCAATCTCTAGTTCTAAAATTCGTATTATTAAATCGAAATGGAATGATAGTATGAAAGATCGAGGGTACGTCTATGGACAGCAAAAAATGATTGCTCAGTTTAATTGTACTGGTGATTGGGCCTTTTATATTGAAGGTGATGAGATTTATCATGAAAATGACCTTAATCAAATTCAAAGTGCAATGCAAAATTATTTAAGAGATTCAAATGTAGAGGCACTTGTCTTTGACTTTTATCATTTTTATGGAAATGCGAATACTTATCTAGATTCTCCAGGCTGGTATCGATCTGAAGCTAGAGTAATCAAAAATTCAGTTCGGTCTTATGCACCCGATGGGTTATTTTGGGTAGTGTTAGATCAAAATAAGAAAGGCAGATATCCAAGAGCTAAACATATAGGGGTAAATTGCTATCATTATGGCTGGGTTAGGAGTGAAGAAGAAATGAACCTAAAGAGTCAAAAGGTTCAAAAATATTGGGGAAAAGACTATGTTAAAGTTGATTACTCTCAAATTAACTCAATGATTTTTAAAGAATTTAGAGGCTCTCATCCAAAAATTATTCAGTCTTGGCTTCCGAAAGATATTGGAATTTTTAATGCTGACTCAGATTATAAGCTTAGCTCAAAAGAAAAAAAACATCAAATATTGTTAAAAATTGAAAATATTTTTGGTAATGATTTTAGTAAAAAACATTATAAGTTAGTCTAATGAGAGTCTTAATTGAGCTTCCTACATGGCTTGGTGATGCAGTTATGGCAACACCAGCAATTGAAAATTTGATTAATTTTCATAAAGACTCTGAAGTGATCTTAATTGGCTCGCCAATCTCTATTGAAATATTTAAAAATCATCCAAATATATCTGAACTACATATTTTAAATAAGAACTATTTTTCATTATTTAATGATGCAAGAAAGTTTGGTAAGTTTGATATTTATCTATCATTTAGAAGTTCTATTCGCTCAACTTTATTGAAATTTTTCATCTCAAGTAGATATAAATATCAGTATAGGAGCAGTGTGCTCCAAAACTGTCACCAAGTTGAAAAATATAATCATTTTATCAATAACTCGTTGGATGAAGACTATTCAGTTGGCCAGCTAATTATCCATCCTAAAAAATTATCTAAAGAGTCCTCTGAATTAATAAAAAAACATAAACCTCTCCTTGGAATAAACCCAGGAGCTTCCTATGGTAATGCTAAGAGATGGTATCCAGAGGAATTTGCAAAGGTTGCTATAAAACTGTCAAATCAATTTGATATTGTTTTATTTGGTGGAGATAGTGAAAAAGATATTTCTATGGATATTGAGAAATTATTAATAGAAAAAGGAGTAACAAACTTTAAAAATATTTCAGGTAAGACTAGTATTTCAGAGTTAATTCAATATATTTCAAATTTAGATCTTTTCATTACTGGCGATAGTGGACCAATGCATATAGCTGCAAGCTTTCAAGTTCCAAGTATTACAATTTTTGGACCAACTAAAGATAATGAGACTTCTCAGTGGATGGCTACAAGAAGCATTATTGTGAAAAAAAACCTTGAATGTCAGCCCTGTATGAAAAGAGTTTGTCCTTTAAAGCATCATAATTGTATGAAACTTATAAAAGCAAATGATGTTATTGAGGCCATCAATTCTCTTAAATTAACTTGAAGTGATGAAGGCCTGATCAATTAAATGACAAATTATATGGCCAATGAGAATGTGTATTTCTTGAATTCTTGGTGTATCTTCTGAAGCTACAACAAGGTTAATATCGCATATATTATTAAAATCTCCACCACTCTTTCCACTAAAGCCAATGACTTTGCATCCATTGCTTTTCCCAAGTTTTAAAGCACTAATTACATTCTTACTTGTCCCACCAGTGCTAATTCCAATCAAAACATCACCTTTATTGGATAATGCTTGAACCTGACGGTCAAATAGGTGTTCAAAACCAAAGTCATTGCCTATTGATGTTAGAATTGAAGTATCTGTTGTAAGGGCAATTGCAGGTAGTCCTTTTCGCTCAACTTTATATCTCCCTACAATTTCAGCTGCAATATGCTGCGCATCAGCAGCACTTCCACCATTTCCAAATATCAAGATTTTATTGCCAACTTTAAGGCTATCAATGCAAATTTTGGCCGCAATCTCAATATTTATGCCAATATTTTCTAAAGTTTGCTGACTTGAGTTCAAATGCTCATTAAATTCGTTTTTAATGATTGATTGCATGTTATTAACCTCTTTTAATTTTTTCAATAGTTTTAGTTGAGCTCTTACCTTCAATAAATTCAACTAATTTTAATTCATTAACAAGATCTTGTCCTGCAACTTTTTTTCCATGATAATCACCACCTTTGACGAGAGTATGAGGTTTAATAGCTTTAATTAATTCATAAGGAGTTTCTTCATCAAAAATTACTACATAATCAACAGATTCGAGTGCAGCCAAAATATAAGCCCTATCTTCTTGACTATTAATTGGCCTATTTTTACCCTTTAGTGCGGCAACAGATCTATCAGAATTAAGTCCAAGAATAAGAATATCACCAAATCCTTTAGCCGCCTCTAAATACTTAATATGTCCAGCGTGGAGTATATCAAAACAGCCATTTGTGAATATTATTTTTTTCCCTCTAGATTTTAATTCACTGCTAAGAGAAGAAATTTCACTTCCTGTTTTAATATGCTCATCACTTGTTGATATATTTAGACTAGATTCATACTCAATAATTTCATTTATTGATACTGTTGCATTTCCTAATTTTCCAACCACAACACCCGCAGCAAGATTGGCAAATTTAACTGCTTCATCAATTTCAATATTACAACATATTGCAAATCCAAGTGAAGCCAGCATTGTGTCACCAGCCCCAGTAACGTCAAATACCTCTCTTGCAACAGTAGGGTAAGTACTTAATTTATTATCATAAACTGCAACTCCCATCTCACTTAGAGTAATCAAAGATATTGTTAAGTTGCATTCATCTTTTAATTTTTGTATTGAAGAGGTAAGTGATTCTTCGTCAATAATATTAATACCAGTTGCTTCACTTGCTTCATTTTTATTTGGGGTAAGAAGAAACGCACCTTTATACTTCGAATAATCACGTCCTTTAGGATCGATGAGTACTTTTTTATTATTTTGATTTGCACATTTTATTAAAGATTGAGTTAGATCAAAGGTCAACAATCCTTTTCCATAGTCTGATAATAGAATGGCATCATAGGTTGTTATATTTTCTTCAAAGTATTTAAGAATTAGTTTTTGTGCTTTATGGCTAATTAGATCTGTCGTTTCACGGTCATACCTTACAACTTGTTGTTGTGAGGCAATAACTCTAGTTTTCTTGCTACTAATTCTACCTTTTTCAGAGATTAAAAATTTAGTACTAACACCAATATCTTTCAGTAATTGAACAAGTTCATTGGATACTTTACAGTCACCTATTACGCTTATTACATCAACTTCTGCACCAAGAGCTTTTAAATTATTAATAACATTTCCAGCACCACCCAGAACCATACTTTCACTATCTACATTTACAACTTGAACAGGCGCTTCAGGAGATATTCGTTCACAAGAGCCCCATAAGTAGTGATCAATCATTAAATCACCAACAACAAGTAGCTTAGGTTTTTTCCCTTGAAAATTAATCATAGTTCTAATATTTGTTTTTATGTAAGCGCATAATCTCAGGGATGTATGCTTTAATTCCCTCTTCTAATGATAAATTTGGAGTAAATCCTAAATTATCTTGAGTGCTGTTAATATTAGCTTGTGTGTGTGTTTGATATCCAATATGTGGATTAGGAATGTAGTCAGTACCTAAATTAGTACCCAATTCTTTTTGTAAAATATCAGCAATATCTTGAAAACTTCTAGGTTTTCCAGTGCCTACATTAAAGACCCCACTTTTTTTAGAGGAGCAGGCTTTCACGTTTGCTTGTATTACATCTTCAACATGTATGAAATCACGGAATATTTCATGAGAATTTTCAAATAATTTCGGAGCATTACCATCCAAAATTTGATGTCCTAATTGAATTACCATTGAAGATGTTTTGGCCTTGAAATATTCCCTAGGGCCATACACATTGAAATATTTTAATCCTAATATAGTCATTTCAGGGTTTTTATTAGAATACTGTGTAGCAATTTGATCCATCATATATTTACTATAGCCATAAGGATTCTCAGGATTTTCATTCCCTACCGTTTGTGGTGAAGGTAAGTTTCCATAAGTTGCAGCTGAGCTTGCATAAACCATAACTGAATTGTCAGCCTTTGCTTTTCCAAGCAAATCATAGAAGGAATTAACATTAGTTTGCATAATTATCTTTTGATTATCTACCCGAGTATCAGAAATTGCTGCTTGATGAAAAATGTAATCAAAGGAATAGGCATTCAGTAAGTTCAAGTCATCTTTATTATTGATATCCCCACATATAATACTGCCAGTAAAGCCAATTAAATTTTTGTAATGACCAAAGCTTTTGAGGTTACCATTAGAGAAGGTAGAGCCACTTCTAAAGCAATCAAAAATTATAATTCGAGAGTTTTTATAATTTTCTTGAAAGTAAAATGCTAAATTGCTTCCAATAAAGCCTGCTCCACCAGTAATTAAAATTGTTTTGTTATCGAAATCAATATTGCTATAAGTCATTTAAATTATTGAATTTATAATCATTAAATTAATTTTAATACAAAGCGCACTTGAGTGATTGACTTAATTAAAGCAAGTATGAGTATAATTATCTCAAATTGTTTGATTTTAAAAAGTATGCGGCATCTCAAAACTAATCACAAACTAAATCGGTATTTTATTTTTAGTATTCATAAATTTTTTGAAAGAAAGCTATGACAACCATCAATAAGTGTCTTTTTCCAGTTGCTGGTTATGGTACCCGCTTTTTACCAGCCACTAAGGCTATTCCTAAAGAGATGTTTCCTATCCTTACTAAGCCTTTATTACAACATGGAGTTGAAGAGGCATTATCTGCTGGTATTGTTAATATGGCTATTGTAACTGGAAGAGGAAAACGAGCAATTGAAGATCACTTTGATAATGCTTTTGAGCTTGAGGCGCAGTTGAAAAATACTCCGAACGAACATTACCTTAAAGATATCAGGCATATTATTGAAAAAGCTACATTTTCATATGTTCGCCAAAAAAAAATGCTTGGTTTGGGCGATGCTATCTCGACTGGGAAAACTCTAATAGGTAATGAAACATTTGCAGTAATTCTGCCTGATGATCTATGCACAAATAGTGGAGACTCTGTTCTAGCACAAATGACATTACTTCACAAAGACTATCCTGACTGTTGTATTGTGGCAGTAGAAGAGGTTCCAAATGAAGAAGTAGGAAAATATGGAATCGTAGAGATCGAAAGTATTCCCAATGTAACAAAAAGTATGCAAAACCTTGCATTTAAAGTTACTAATATGATTGAAAAGCCGACTCTAAAAGAATCGCCTAGTAATTTGGCGATTATTGGGCGTTATATACTTACTCCTGAAATCTTTGAAGTATTAGAAAAAACTAAACCGGACAATAATGGTGAAATCCAAATTACTGATGCCCTTATGACTCTTGCTAAAAAAGGCAAGGTGATTGCATATAAATTTCAAGGAAGAAGATTTGATTGTGGAAGTGTAAAGGGTTTTGTTGTTGCAACAAACTATTTTGCAAAAGCTGAAGGACTTATCTGATATTTTTTGTATTTCAAGTTTCTATAAAATACTAAATATTATTAATTGAATATATAGATATTATTATGAGAAAAAACTTAAAAAAATTTCTAATTACTGGTGGTGCTGGTTTCATTGGCTCTGCTCTGATTAGACATATTATTCATAATACTAACCATAGCATTATGAATGTTGATAAGCTTACTTATGCGGGTAATCTTGAGTCCTTGAAATCTGTTGATAATAACCAAAGATACTCCTTTGAAAGAGTTGATATTTGCGATGCTATAGAGCTTAAGCGTATTTTCAAAAAATATTCACCAGATGTTGTAATTCACTTAGCAGCTGAATCGCATGTAGATAGATCAATTGATGCTCCCAATGAGTTTATTCAAACTAATATTATAGGAACATATCTATTGCTAGAAGAAGCTAGAACTTATTGGTCTGGATTGAAGGGAGTTAAAAAAGATGAGTTTAAGTTTCATCATGTTTCAACTGACGAAGTTTATGGTGATTTAGAGGATGAAGACCTTTTATTTACCGAAAAAACTCCCTATGCTCCTAGCTCCCCATATTCGGCATCAAAGGCGAGTTCAGATCATTTAGTCCGAGCCTGGCACCGCACTTTTGGGCTACCTATACTAATCACAAACTGTTCGAATAACTATGGTCCATTCCAGTTTACAGAAAAACTTATACCTCTTATTATAATGAAGGCATTGCAAGGCAAAGATTTACCAGTGTATGGCGATGGTAAACAAATTCGAGATTGGCTTTTTGTAGATGACCATGCTAGGGCATTGATACATGTTGCACTTCAAGGAAGAACTGGAGAAACATACAATATTGGCGGACATAATGAAATGCAAAATATCGATGTGGTTAAAGAGATTTGTTTGATTCTTGATCAGCTGGCTCCAAGTAATTTTGAGGGCATTAAGTATTATTCTCAATTAATTGCACATGTAGGAGATAGGGCTGGACATGATGTTAGATATGCTATTGATGCTAGTAAAATCGCTAATGAGTTAAATTGGCTTCCTGATGAGACCTTTTCTTCAGGAATTAAAAAAACCGTTGAGTGGTATCTTAATAATACAAATTGGGTTGAGAATATTAAGTTTAAAGGCTATGAGGGCGAGAGATTAGGAGTGATTAAATCATGAAAGGTATTATTCTAGCTGGTGGTTCAGGAAAAAGACTTTACCCACTTACAAAAGGTATGTCTAAGCAATTAATGCCTATTTATGATAAACCAATGATTTATTATCCTCTTTCAATTTTAATGTTATCTGGTATTCAAGAGGTGCTGATAATATCTACAATTGAAGATCTTCCAAGGTTTGAAAAGCTACTGGGTGATGGTTCTGATATTGGTATGAAGTTTGAGTACATAGTTCAACCAACTCCTGATGGTTTGGCTCAGGCATTTATTTTAGGAAAAGATTTTATAGGTAGTGATGATGTTTGCTTGGTCCTGGGAGATAATATTTTCTATGGGGATGGTATGGTTAAAATGTTATCAAAATCTGTATTAAATGCTTCAGATAATAAAATAGCCACTGTTTTTGGCTATCATGTAAGTGATCCTGAGCGTTATGGTGTTGTAGATTTTAATAAAAATGGCAAAGCTCTTAGTATTGAAGAAAAACCTCAGAACCCTAAAAGTAACTATGCTGTAACAGGCCTGTATTTTTATCCTAATGATGTAATTTTTAAGGCAATTAAAGTTCAGCCCTCTAATAGAGGTGAACTAGAGATTACCTCTATTAATCAAATGTATCTTGAGGACAGCAGACTAAATGTTGAATTAATGGGCAGAGGCTATGCTTGGCTTGATACTGGAACTCATGAGAGCTTATTAGAGGCCTCTACTTTTATTGAAACTATTGAGAGAAGACAGGGTTTAAAGGTTGCATGTATTGAAGAGATAGCATTTGAACAAGGATATATCTCTATAGAAAAATTAATAAGCTTAGCTGAGCCATTGTCTAGTAATCAATATGGAAAGTATATTCTTAAGCGAGTAGAGGAGTTAATTTGAACTTTACACCTCAGTCAATTAATGATTTAATTTTAATTAAGCCTACTGTTCATGTGGATTATCGTGGTTATTTTGCTGAAACATTTAGACAGGATCTTTTTGAAGATGCGTTAGGCTATAAAGTAGATTTTATTCAAGATAATGAGTCACAATCAATCAAAGGTGTTTTAAGAGGATTACACTATCAGCTTCCACCATTTGCCCAATCTAAACTTGTTAGAGTAGTAAAGGGAAGGGTGTTAGATGTTGCTGTAGATATTAGAAAAAGTAGTCCAACTTTTGGTCATCATGTTGCTGTGGAACTAACGGAAGAAAATAAATATCAGTTATTTATACCTTGTGGCTTTGCTCATGGATATGTGGTCCTTAGCGAGAGTGCTACCTTTTCATATAAGGTAGATAATTACTATGCTCAAAAGTCAGATCATGGGATTGCTTTTGATGACCCTAGCTTAGGAATTAATTGGTGCTTGCCTTTGTCTGATTTACTCCTTTCAGATAAAGATAAAAAACATCCACAGTTAATGAATGCTTCTCATCTATTTGATTAATTATGAAGATACTAGTTATAGGTAAGAATGGTCAATTAGGTAAATCTATAAAAAAAGTTTTAAGCAAGAGTGAACAATATAATGAGTATGTTTTTGCTGGAAGAGAGGATTTAGATCTAAGTAAAAAAAGTAGTATTAATGGCTATTTTAAAAATAACAATTTCGATTTAATTATTAACTGTGCTGCTTATACAAAAGTAGATAAGGCTGAAGAGGAGTTTTTATCTGCAAATCAGATAAACAATTTAGCTGTTTCTCAATTATCAAGCATTGCAAAAAAACAAAACTCTAAATTAATTCATATTTCTACTGATTATGTATTTGATGGTCAAAATAATAAGAAATATATGGAAGATGATCAAGTAAATCCAATTAATGTTTATGGAAGAACAAAGTTAGCTGGTGAGCAAGTCATTGTGAAAAAAATGTTAACTAATGCAATTATTATAAGAACTAGTTGGCTATATTCAGAGTTTGGAAATAACTTCGTCATTACAATGCTAAGATTAGGACAAGAGAGGGACGAAATTAATGTAATTAATGATCAAATAGGCACCCCTACATATGCAACAGACCTTGCTAATGTAATTTTAAGTATTATAAGTAGTAAGCATTTTTTCAGCAAAAATCAAACTACACAAATTTATCATTTTTCAAATAAAGGCCATTGTAGCTGGTTTGATTTTGCTAATGAGATTTTTAAACTAGCTAATATTAATAATAAAGTTCAAGTTAATTCTATTTCTACTGAAGAATATTTAATGGCTGCTGAGCGACCAAAAAATAGTGTAATTAACAATAAGAAAATTGAAAATGACTTTAATATAAACGCTTTTAATTGGAAAGACTCATTAAAAAAATGTTTATTAGCTTATGGGCTTACTAACTCTATTAAAAGAAATGAATAAATTATCTATTATTAATCTAGGATTAGGTTTAACTGATATATATGTGTGGGCGACTAGTTATAAAAATTTCAACCAATGATTAATTAAAAGACAACAATGGAAAAATAGAAAAATCTGTGAAATTAGATTAGGATACGTTGGTTTTCTTAAAGCCGAAGAGTTTGGTAAAAAACGAAAATATAATTGGAGTTGTTATTAATTAAGAAAGAATTACTCAATTAAAAAAATTTAACTAACTGCTTTGCTTGAAATAACACATCAACAACTTCTAGGCCTAACAAATTTAAGCTTCTAAACCTATAGATATTGTAAATTTAATAATTTAAAACAGCTGCTATGGGGAAAATTTATAAAAGTTTTGTAATTTAAAACTATTCTTGATGGCGACTATCTAGAATGGTTTTTGCAAAAAGTAGGTCTAGTTCTTCATCAATATCAATAGAAACGTTTTGTGGCATTTCATAAGCAAAAATATTTTCTTTTAGTATATGCGATCCTGATTCAATAAATTTGTTCCAGGCGCAAATATAAATTGCTCCATTAAGTCTATATTGAGATGGAAAATCTTGACTTCTTGTTGTAAAGTCAAGGTTTGATACAAAATCACTCATATTTTTGTTTTCTGGAAGTATTCCCGTCCACTCAACTGGATGTTCAACTTTGCAAACTGATACTATTGCATCCGCATTTTTTTCAAACAAATACTCTATTGCATGATCTATATGAGATTGATTTCTTAGTGGAGATGTTGGTTGTAGATAAATAAAATAATCGTATTCCTCATTCTTTTGATTCTTATAAAAATTAACTGTATGATTTATTACATCTGGTATTAATGCTATATCATCTGAAATTTTTCTTGGTCTAGCAAAAGGAGTTTCAGCACCATGTTGAAGGGCAACCTCCCTAATTTTTTCTGAATCGGTAGTAACCATTGTTTTATCAATATATTTACTTCCTAATGATGCTTCAATAGTCCATGAGATAAGCGGCTTACCTGATAAGTCTAAAATATTTTTGTTTGGGAGTCTTTTACTGCCAGACCTTGCAGGAATAATAGCTAAAAAGGTTTTGTTATTAAGCATTATTTGTTATTATAATTACCATATCATTAGAATACTACATAATAATTTTAGTTCATTTAGAAATAAATAGCTATTTCTTTAGTGCTTATTAAGTTGTTAATTGTTTTGACCCAAGTCTTAGCAATTATTGGGATATAATTTCCTTATAATTTTTCTACATTTTCATGATTTTTTATCTTTATATTTCAAGATAAATATATTAATTTTTCTATAAGCTGAATATAGAAAATATGATGATATTTGATTAAAACTATTTATAAAAATACAGGTTAAAAAATATGTTTGATAACGCACGAATTTTAATTACAGGAGGTACTGGCTCTTTTGGATATAAATTTGTTCAAATGACTCTTGAAAATTTTTCTCCAAAAGAGTTAATTATTTATTCTCGAGATGAGATGAAACAGTGGGTTATGGCTCAAAAATTTTCTCATAATCCTAAATTAACTTTTGTCATTGGTGATATTCGAGATTATGAAAACCTTTATAGAGCCATGGATGAAGTAGACTATGTAATACATGCTGCAGCAACAAAGATTGTTCCCACTGCTGAAATAAATCCATCTGAGTGTATTAAGACTAATATCAATGGTGCTATGAATCTTATAAATGCATGTGTAAATTGTGGTGTTAAGAAAATAGTTTCACTTTCTACAGATAAAGCCAGTAATCCAATTAATCTTTATGGCGCCACAAAACTTGCATCCGATAAGTTATTTATAGCTGGTAATACTAATCATACTAAATTTTCATTAGTGCGTTATGGAAATGTAATTGGATCAAGAGGCTCGATAATACCTCTATTTATGTCTCTTAAAGGAAAAGGTTCATTGCCTATTACTGATGTTAATATGACCCGATTTATGATAACACTTGAAGAGGCTGTGGAGCTTGTTTTGCTGACAATTAACGACATGCAGGGGGGTGAAATATATACTAAAAAAATTCCATCTATGAAAATTACTGAAGTTGCTAAGGCAATTGATCCAAAAGCAGATCATAAACTAATTGGTATTAGGCCAGGTGAGAAGATCCATGAACAAATGATCAGTGAGCATGATGCTCCTTATACTTATGAATATGAAGATTATTTTAAAATTCTTCCAGCAACTTATAGTGAGAGTCAAAAAAATAAATCAATTAAAAATGGAACTTTAGTTGAGCCTAATTTTGTATACTCTTCAGATGCTAATTCGCAATGGATGACCATTAAAGAATTAAGAAATCAAGTTAAGCATCTTGAGCAACATAGTTAAAAAAGTTTTTTATTATTAACCATCACACTACTCAAGTATTGAATAGATATTCATTAAAAATTTGAGACTTACTGACCAATTTTTTTTAATAGTTTTCTTAAAGTTTTTTTTATTAAAGGGGTAGCTTGAAAAAAAAATCAATATTAGTAGATTATTTAAATTTTTATACAATTATTTATATTGTGTTATTTAGGTATGAAGCTGCTCATTTATTATATAAGCATAAATTTCTAAATAAGCTCTATTGCTCTATTTTAGAAGCTTGCAATGTAAATATTACCTATCTTGATATCACATATCCATCAAATAATTTTGAGCATTATCGAGATATTGCTATCGAAAAAGATCGCATCACTAATTTAAATTATTCTGGAAATGAGTTACTACCTAACTATTTATATAAAAAGTATTTCTATGAAAGAGTTCATCCATTAGTTGAATTAAACATTTTTTTTTCTGATTTAAGCTTCGACAGAGTCTTAATTAATTATGGTGATTATTTTTCCTTGTTAAAAAAAGAAGGTTTCTATAAGAAGATAAGATATTATGGCCTCCCTCTTTTTGCCAAGTTTAAAAAAGGAAATTATATGTTCAACTATGTTTATTTGCAGAAGAAGAACTTTTTATTACGTACTTATTTTTTTAGTGTTTTAAAAATTCTTAGATTTAGTTTCTCATTTAAACCCTCTTTAACCTCCAAAGTTTTAGTTGCAACAGCATTTAAGCAATCTTTTATTTCTGATAGCCTTTATGCATTTGATAAATCACAAATAGATTATGTTTCAATTAATCCAGTAACACTAATACTCTATTCTAATAAGGGCAAGAAAATAAGTCACCTATATTCATTAAATTTTACGAAAATATTTAAAATAATTAAAGGGATTTATAAAATTTACAATGAAATTTCAATTAAGAATGGAAGTAATATAGCTTTAAATCTTCATACTCTAGAAAAATCCAAGGATATTTTTTTCCTCAAAAAACTTATCTATGATTTAGATGTAAAAGTTATTTATACATGCTACGAAGGCTCACCAATTATTAATATTTTAAATTTGCTTGGATATCAAAGTAATAAGGTAATTTCAGTATGTTCAATGTGGTCTCTTGGTTATATGCCTGAGTTTATTAATGAGCTATACAAGGGTAGTGATATTTTTTTTGCATGGGGAGAGAAACATAGTAATAATTACTTGGAATGCAAAAGTCCCTTTAGGTCTTTGATAAAAGTTGGCTATGTTGGTGATTATGCTATTAGTTATATGATAGATAAGCCTGAAACTAAAATTGAAGAACTTAAAAAAAATGGACATAAGGTTATTGCAGTATATGATAATGGGGTAGTTTCAGATTATCTCGTAACATACAGACAGTTACATAATTTTTATCAGGGCTTGCTTTGTGCCCTTAAAGAAGGCTCATATGCATGCGTAATAAAAACTAAATATGATTCACTTTATGAATATGTAGACAAGAGACTAATTGATGATATTCTTAGTTATAGTGACAGAGTTGTCATAATGGATGAAAAATCAGACTTGTCTCCAGCTTTTAAGTCTGATTTTGTTTATGCTTTTCATCAAAGTAGTCTTGGTAACATAGCATCAGCATGGGGAAAAAAAACAATTTTTTATGATGAGAGTAGTTTCATTGATAAAAATAGGATTTCTCATAACAGCCATATTATTAACAATTACGATCAATTGATTCCAACTTTAAATGCTATAGATAAAGATTCTTCTATAATAGACAGAGACTCTTATGTTGACCCATTTGTTGACGGTAATGCACAAAATAGAATGATCGAATATATACAATCATTATTAAGTTCAACTGAAAAACCTAAGTCAAATATAATTAGAGAATCTAATGTTTTGTATAAAAGAAAGTATGGGGATGATAAAGTTCTTGAAAAAGAAGGTTTATGAAATTCGTTAATAATATATTCGTACTTGAAAAAAATAGTTATTAAGGTGAGTCAAGATAAATATTTTTAGAATGAGCCTTAGCTGAATAGCCCACCATTTTTAACCCATCTTCCACATTTTTTTTGACAACAACCCCAGCATTAACAAACACAGAATATCCAATAGTTATATCAGGAACTATTAGTGCACCTATTCCAATAAAGGCTAAATCCTTAATAATAACTCTTCCAGCAGTGCATGAACTAGGTGCCAAATGGACTGCTTTCCCAATTACATTATCATGTTCAATAATTGCACCAGTATTTATTATTGAATAATCATCTATAAATACATTATTTTGAATTACTACATTTGCCCCAATAAAACATCCCTCTCCAATTTTTGCACTTCTACTAGTGATAGCACTGGGATGAATAATTGTAAGTAATTGAAGACCCATTAGTTCAAGCTTTCTGTATATGTCAAATCTAGCTTTATTATCTCCAATAGCAACATGGATCGCATCGATTTTTACATCACCAAATTCTAATATTTTATCAATGTTTCCAATAACAGGGATTCCATGAACTTTTTTATTTAATTTATTAGTCGAATTATCAAAAAACGCTACAACATTAATATTTTTAAAATATGATAAGGCATCTAAAATTGATCCTGCATGACCATCAGCTCTTGCACCTACTATCGCAACATTCATTTTTTTTTGGACAAACTATTGTTACTCATCAACAATATTACTCCAATCCATTAATGAGTCGGCTTTACATTCAATTTTAGCTTTCTTTCCAATAAAGCTATCTAAATATTTTGGTTTAATTCCAGTACCAGGACGCTTGAGAGTAAGGTTTTCCAACGTTAGCTCCTCTCCCTCTTTTATTAATTTTTTTACAACAATGCTTCGTCTGTGAACATTTCTTTGACCAATTTCTTTCTCACTAAAAACCCTTCTTGTTGTTCCAAGACCAGCTTCAACTTCTCTAATACCAGCAACTAGGTCTCTTAACTCCTTTGGTTCTACTGAAGCAGAGTGATCAGGCCCAAAATCTTCTTTTTGGAGTGTGAAATGTTTCTCTAAGATTGTTGCACCTAAAGCCCTTGCAGCAATACTCATATTAATACCTAGAGTATGATCTGAATAGCCAACAGGATAACCAAAGGCACTTTTTAAAGTTTTCATAAACATTAAATTTGTTGTTTCAATCTCTGCAGGATACCAAGATATACAATGTAACAATGTAATATTTCTATTGCCTGTTTCTTCAATTGCTTTAATGGCATATTCTATCTCCCCTAAGGTTGCCATTCCTGTTGAAACAATCATGGGTAGCTGAGAATTAGCCATATATTTCAATAAAGGCAGGTTAGTGATATCTCCAGAGGCTACCTTTACAATATCAATTCCTAGTTCTATTAAAAAATCAAAAGATTCATTATCAAAAGCAGTACTCAAAAATTTAATACCTTTTTTATCACAATAGTTTTTTAACTCTATATGAGAATGCTTATCTAATTCCAATCTTGTTAATAAATCTCGAAAAGATTCACCTGAATAGCTTCCTTGATCAATATAACTGCTAGTTAAGGCTTTTGAAGTAACTAACTTGTCAGCTGTAAAAGATTGAAACTTTACATAATCAGCATTTGCTTTAACCGCAATATCAACCATTTTTTTTGCTTTTTCAAGGCTGCCATCATGATTTATTCCAGCTTCTGCTATAAAAATAGCTGGAATAATATTTCTTTCTGTACTAATAGTATTCAAATTTTTCTCTCATATTAACTTTATAATTTCATTGGCACAAAGCTCAAGACCTTTCCCAGGAACTATCTTACTAGAATATTTACTTTGTATTAAATGAGATGAGTCATTTTTTAAAAATTTTTCTATAGATAAACTCAATTCTTTTTCAGATAAATTTGGTCCAAATCCCAAATTGACATTTACTTTCAAATTTTCAAATGAAGTAGCGATTTCCATTTGCCTTTTCAGTTGACAAATTGAAGCGCCAGGAATTCCAGATGCAATTCTTTCAAATAGTGTATTTCCCCCAGCAGTTATTGCTAAACCACAAGTTTGCCAATAGGTTGACAAACTCTCTACATCAAAGTGAAGCTCTATTTCTGTGTCTTTATTTTCGATAGAAAGATTCTCTAACTTCATTGAATATCCAGAAGATTTAGAGCTTATAACAACAATTTTTTCTACGGATTTTGATTTAATTAAAGCTTTTAGAGTTACGAAAATAATATTATTATGATCAGTACCACCAAGACTTAATAAGACATTTGATTTACTATTATTTTTTCTTGGTATTGTCGAGTATGACTTATCCATGATAAAAAATTTTGGACCAATTAAATACTTATCTTTAAGGCCAATATAATTATCTTCAAGTTGATTTGGATTACCATTAATAATAAGATTTACTGGAAATTCACGATAATAACTATCATCAGTAATTACACATAGAGGAGTATTAATTTCATTTAGCAAATTTAAATAATTACATTCATTTTCAACGTCTAATAAATCTAATATTAATAGTTTAATTTTATTTGTATCTATTAATTTGATGATGAAATTAATTTCTTGGGTGTAAGAAAAATCAGAATTTAAATAAATAACCTTTAACGATTGTTTTTTACTCAATATAAATCGTCTAGCTGATTTATTTTCTCTTACCAATAATATTACTTGTAAATTGTATTGATCTTGTAAATAAGTAGCCAATAAATAACAGCGATTTATATGACCCATTCCAATTTTTTTTGAACCATCAGCTCGAATTAATACATGACTCACAAAATACACTTCTTTATTAAATCTGTAATCCTTTTTGCATCAGTTAAACTTAGTTCATCATAAAGAGGAAGGCATAAAATTCTTTTGGAAATATTCTGTGAATGCTCACAGTTTTGAGCTTTTCTGACATATGGGAGTAAATCTAATGAAGGATAAAAGTATCTTCTAGGAAAAATACTATTTTCATTTAATTTTTTCTGAGTTTTTAGCAATTGCTCTTCATCTCTAAATATAATTGGGCAATATGCATAATTTTGGGAGGCATGCTTATTCCAAAGTTGAAATGTCAAAAACTTTCCTAATTCTCTAGAATAAAAGTCAAACAATTTTTTTCTATTTGCTTTAATTGAAATAATATCATCGAGAACACATAAACCCATTGCTGCTTCAAACTCATTCATTTTGGCATTAATGCCAGCATTCAAGATCACTCCTGATTTATCATAGCCAAAATCAATTAAACGCCTCACCTTCTTAATAAGAGCTTTATCATTAACAATAATGGCCCCTCCTTCGATTGTATGAAATAATTTTGTTGCATGTAAGCTTAATGTCGAGATATCACCATAGTTTAAAAGATTTTTTTTCTTATAACTTACATCAAAAGCATGAGCCGCATCATAAATTATCTTTAGATTATTATTTTTTCCAATTTCTTCTATTGCCTCCACATCACAAGCATTACCAAATGAGTGAACAGGAACAATAGCAGTAGTTTTTTTATTAACTTTGCTTGCAATTAAACTAGGATCAATATTGAAA
>Ga0209816_1001359_pt1 | contig 18317 bp, 18 predicted proteins | sample CoawatmetaG01DNA_FD_187509 | JGI IMG/M metagenome (GOLD analysis project Ga0209816, IMG submission 187509) | Marine microbial communities from the West Antarctic Peninsula - Coastal water metaG017-DNA (SPAdes) (version 2) | ecosystem: Environmental > Aquatic > Marine > Coastal ... | reverse complement strand
CAAACCAAAAAAACAATTGGATTTACTGACGCCGATGCAACCAAGAAACGTAATGAAACTCACGATATTGGAGACGTCTGGGAAGATGTCGATGCCATTGGCAACATACACATCGTAGAACAATTTGATGGGTTTAGAACACGCAAACCAAAAAATTCAGAAGTACTAAGTAATGTTCGAGAAGAATTAAAATCATTTGCCAATTGTCCAAATGAAATATGTACGTGTGATCCGACATATCATCTAAATAAAAAGATGCGAGCAATCCACGGAATGTGTTTTGATTGTGTTATTGACATGGAACATGAATTAAAAAAACAAGGCAAATTTGAAGACTATGCTCACGAAAAGGTACGAGCAAATGCATTAGCATGGTTGAAAAAAGCAGAGCAAGACGTCGATATGTTACGAGAAGTATATACCACAACATCTAAATTAGTTATTAATGGCGATGGTGAAACTGATTCTTATGCCGCACAAATGACGCCGGAAGAATTTGATAAAAAAGTTACAACAGAATTTGAAAAATATAAAACAGATTTTTTAAATAAATTAAATAAACAGACAAATGGAGAAAACGATGAAACTTTGGAACATGATTAAACCGTATTGGAAATGGCTAGTAGGAGGCATACTTGGATTGGTTGCTATAATATCAGCAATCGGTAGTTTATTCACAAAACACACCAATAAAAAAATTCAAGAAAAAATTGATGGAAATGATAGAAAGCTTAATCGAGCAAAAGGTCAAGAAGATCAAATCAAACGACAAACTCGCCAAGTTAAATCAGAATTAAATGATCTTAAAGAGATAGTTAAAAAAACAAAAACAACAAAGCGAAAGCCAGCACCAAAAAAAGCAAAAAAGACAAGCACCGCAAAGAAAAATATTGTCTCCAAGACGAAAAGAACAAAATGAAAACGTTAATTTTTATATTATGTTTTCCAATACTTGGATTCGCCCAAACGTTAAATGATACATGTTTTACCAAACAACAAATACATAATATATCAGAAACATTGGATGAATTATATTATAGAGACTCTGTTAATAATGCTTTAATAATACAACAAGAATCAGTTATTATAAAACAAGATGAGGTCATTCGGTTAGATTCATTACACCTAGTATTCAAACAACAACAAGTAGAATTATTAGAATCTAACATAGAGTTATATGTTAAACAACAAAAGAAGCTACAACCTAAATGGTATAATCATAAAGTATTGTGGTTTGGTAGTGGAATCTTGACAACAATATTAACCGGTAAATTTATAGTAGAAGTAATTCAATAATGTCAAATCCGAGTATAAAAGAAATCATTCAACAACAGTACCAAATGTGTGCTGCTGATCCAGTTTTCTTTATGCGTCAATATTGTTATATTCAACATCCTAAACAAGGAAAGATTAAATTTAATCTATATGATTTTCAAGAGCAATCATTAACACAACTCAGAGACAATAGATACAGTGTTATTCTAAAATCTAGACAGTTAGGTATCTCAACACTATCAGCCGGCTTTGCTTTGTGGAGTATGTTGTTTCAAGAAGACTTTAACGTACTTGTTATTGCGACTACACAGGAAGTAGCAAAAAATCTTGTAACCAAAGTACGGGTAATGCATGATAATCTTCCTAGTTGGTTAAAGGGGACAATTGAAGCTGATAACAAATTATCTTTAAAATTTAAAAATGGTTCGCAAATTAAAGCTGTATCGTCTGCCACAACGGGAGCTCGATCAGAAGCATTATCATTATTAATAATAGATGAAGCCGCGTTTATACGAAACATTGAAGAAATATGGATAGCATCTCAAGCAACCCTATCAACTGGTGGTGGTGCTATAGTTTTATCAACTCCAAATGGAATTGGTAATTGGTTTCATAAAACTTGGGTAGATTCAGAAACCAATCCGCAAACTCAATGGTACAATATAAAGTTACATTGGACGGTACACCCAGACCGTACTCCAGTATGGCGTAACGAGCAAACCCAATTGTTGGGAGAACGAGGTGCCGCCCAAGAATGTGATTGTGATTTTGTTAGTTCAGGACATACAGTAGTCGACGGTAAAATACTTACGGAATACGAAGAAAAATGTATAGATCCTATAGAAAAACGAGGATTTGATAATGGGTATTGGATATGGGATTACCCAGACTACTCAAAAAATTATATGGTAATAGCTGATGTTGCCCGAGGCGATAGTGCTGACTGGTCCGCATTCCACGTTATCGAAGTAGAAACAATTACGCAGGTAGCTGAGTATAAAGGTAAAATTCCACCTAAAGATTTTGGAAATATGTTAGTTACAGTTGCCACGGAATGGAACAATGCATTACTAGCAATTGAAAATGCAAATATAGGCTGGGCTGCAATTCAACCGGCATTAGACAGAAACTATGAAAATTTGTTTTACACATATAAAGACGATGGTTATGTAGATGTTGATATCCAATTACAAAAAGGATATGACATGAAAGATAAATCTAAAATGGTTCCTGGCGTGTCGACAACTACTAGAACTAGACCATTAATGATCTCGGCACTAGAAATGTATATGCGTGAAAATACGCCTATTATACGCAGTAAACGACTCATACAAGAACTATATGTCTTTATCTGGTTAAATGGTAAAGCACAATCACAAAATGGTTATAACGACGATTTAGTAATGGCATTCTGTATCGGATTATGGCTACGAGATACATCGTTAAAATTAAGACAACAAGGAATTGATTTAAATAAACGAGCATTATCGCAATTTCAAAAAACTGACAATGTTATATATACCGGAAACAACCGACCTAGAGATAGCGGGTGGGATTGGCATAATGGCCAAAATGATGAAGGTTTAACCTGGCTATTGTAAAATTTGCTTGGATCTTTAACATGTTATATTTATAATAAAAGAAATACTATATGGCTTCTTTAAGAAAACGTCTGCAAAATCTATTTAGCACCAATGTAATTGTTCGTGTTATTGGTAAAGACAGACTAAAAATAATTGATACTAATAAATTACAATCAGTTGGAAATTTATCTCATACTAAATTAACAGACAGATATACTCGATTACATGGGTCGAATAAACATAAAATCGGTGGTATGACCGGTGGGTATGACTCTAACTATTATATGCATCAAAATCGTATACAATTGTATACTGATTATGAAATGATGGATCGAGACCCAATTATACATTCGGCATTAGATATATATTCAGATGAATCTACATTGGAAGATCAGTTCGGTGATATATTAACTATTAAAACTAATAACACCAAGATACAAAAAATACTTTATAATTTATATTACGACATATTAAACATTGACTTTAATATGTGGGCATGGATTCGTAACATAACAAAGTATGGTGATTTCTTTTTAAAGCTCGATATTGCCGACGAAATTGGAATAATCAATGCTCGACCACTATCAAGTTATGAAATTGAACGTTATGAAGAATATGACGAAGCTACTGGGGAGTATGATATTAAATTTAAACATATTGCTGGCTATGATGAGCACTATGAGGTATTTGAAATTGCACATTTTCGATTATTATCCGACTCAAACTTTTTACCATATGGTCGTTCAATGCTTGAAGGTGCACGGCAAGAATTTCAAAAGTTAACAATGCTTGAGGACGCTATGCTTATTCACAGAATAATGCGAGCTCCAGAAAAACGAATTTTTAAGATTGATATTGGTAATATACCACCAAATGAAGTCGACACGTTTATGGAACAAATCATTAACAAAATGAAAAAAATTCCACACGTTGATCAGCAAACTGGTAATTACAATCTCAAGTTTAATCTTAATAATATGCTTGAAGATTACTTCTTACCAGTGCGTGGCGGTAACTCAACAACAGAGATAGACACACTGCCTGGTATGACCTGGACTGGTACTGATGATATTGAATATGTTAAAAATAAAATGATGGCAGCACTTAAGATACCAAAGCCATTTTTAGGATTTGGAGAAGGTGTAGAAGGTAAAACTACATTGGCTTCAATGGATATCCGATTTGCTAGAACAATTGAAAGAATTCAAAAAATAGTAGTTAGTGAATTATATAAAATTGGAATTATTCATTTAGCAACACAAGGCTATGAAGGCGAAGATTTAGTTGGTTTTGACCTAGCATTGACGTCACCATCTATAATTTACGATCAGCAAAAGGTAGCATTATTGAATGAAAAAATCAATTTGGCTAACACAATGAAAGACAGTAAATTAGTCTCTGATAAATACATATACGAGTTTATATTTAATATGTCCGAAGAACAATGGCTTCAAGAGCGAGTCAATGTGATTGAAGATCTTAAATTAAGATTCCGTCAAAATCAAATTGAACAAGAAGGCAATGACCCTACGATAACTGGTGCGTCATATGGTACTCCACACGACTTAGCATCGATGCATATGAGCTCCGATGAAGTTGAAGAAAAAGACCCAGGCGGCCGTCCTAAGGAAGGAATAAAGTTCGGCCAACATGCAAATGCATTTGGATGGGATCCAACCGGCAAGAAAACAATAGACCAGGAATTTAACCCAGAAAATTTAAAAACAGCATTCCAACCTGATCCTACTAAACGTAGACAGATGACAATGACAACTGAATCACAATCTGTTTTAAACCATTTTAAAAAACTAAACAAATCTAAAAAAATTATAACGGAAACATTAAAATCAGCATCATCTGATACTGATTCAGGAACAATGTTAGATGAAAACAATATTTTATAGATTCGTCCATATTTATTAATAAAAAAACTACTGGCGCCAGTATGAAAAAATTAAAACATTCTAAATATAAAAACACCGGCATAATTTTCGAGATGCTTATAAGAAAATTAACATCGGAAACAATGTCGTCTGACAAAACCGTGACCATTGATATAATTAAAAAATATTTTGGCAAGAATACAGAGTTAGCCAAAGAACTTCAATTATATAACACGATAATCAAAGAACAATATAAATCAGAAGCCCGGGCATTAGATTATATTAGAACTGTTAGAGAATCATATCAACATCTAAATCAAAGTGTATTAAAACGACAACGGTATAATCTTATTAAAGAGATCTCCGAAAATTTTGTTTTTGAACATGTATCAAAAATACATATTAATAATTACAAAGCGTTGGCATCGATATACATGTTATTTGAATATAAAGATTCAGATAATCCTAAACGATTAATGGAATGTAAAAATGTAGTATTAGAACATACTCTAGCAATTGAGAAAAAAGTTCCCGTACAAGATACCGTTATTGAAACGTTTTCTAAACAAGAAAAAGATATTAGATTATTAACATATAAAATAATGATTGATAAATTTAATAATAAGTATTCAGTCTTATCTGAATCACAAAAACAATTGTTAAATAAATATATTACCAATGTTAATGATACTGAAGCATTGCGAGAATATGTTAGTGATGTTATCCCAACGTTGAAATCCCGGTTAGCTGAACAATCTAAACACATAACAGATAAAGTAACAAAAATTAAAGTACAACGACTTTCAGAAATGCTTTGTAATGTTGAAACCATGAAACGATTAAATGAATCTCACATTGTATCTTTAATGCGATACATGGATTTAGTAGACGAATTAAATAGGGTACATAAATGAAATCATTCTTAAAACAAATAGACGAAAATTTTAAACGCCTAGACGAAAAAGATTGGGATGGCGATGGCAATCAAGAATCTGATACTGACGAATATATGGGGGTAAAAGATAAAGCCATTAAAAATTCATTGAAAATGGAGGACAGTGATTTCGAATTTAAAACTTGTGATAATTGTTCAGGTAAATTAACACCACACGTTAAAGAAGACTGTCAACGATGTGCAAAACATGAATCAGCAAAACCTGATTATTTAGATTTCGATAAAGATGGAGATACCGATGAACCAATGAAAGATGCATTAGCAGAAGATGGTGAAATTGTTGAACATACAATTACATTTACTGACGCCGATATGAAATCGTTCCACAAAACGGGTAAAGTAATAAAAAAAGATCCAGACGGCAAAGAGCATACATATGTATACAAGAATAAAGATATAGACGAAATGTCGACATCTGCAGGAGCTGGGTCATATAACACCCCAAAAGCTTTTGCCCCAACAACAAACAATAAAAATGCTACTGCCAGTACTGGAATGAATATAGCACCGAAAACATCACTTCATACCGAATATGATCTTGTACAAGAAGCCATGGATAGTAAATATGAACACCTTATTGAAGGGTATCGTACATTTGCTTTAGGAAAGTCAAATTCAACTCCGAATCAAACTGTTAATTCATCTATTCGAGAAGTAGCTAAAAAATTAAAAGAAATTGAAGAGACTATTAGATATACAGGACGATTAAAAACCGAATCAGGTATATCACATTCTGGATTTACGGAAGGAACTAGATCGGCTTTAAATAAAATATCACATAGATTAATAAAAATATCAGAGCGCGTTAGAGCATTAGGAGAGTAGGATATGTCAAAGCCATTATTAGTAGAATATATGCAATTTAATCCAATTGGTTCACTTAACGAATCCAATGGTGCAAAATATGGAATACCAGGCGGATTTGTAGTGCAAGGTATATTGCAACGGTCCGAAGCTAAAAACCACAACGGTAGAGTATATCCTAAAAGTATTTTAATGCGGGAATGTCAACGTTACCAAAAAGAATATATAGATCAAAACCGAGCACTCGGCGAATTAGATCATCCAGAGTCTAGTGTTGTTAACTTAAACAATGTATCCCATAATGTTTTAAAAATATGGTGGGAAGGTGATGATTTAAAAGGCGTAGTACAAGTATTAGATACACCATCGGGTAAAATATTAAAGTCATTGTTTAAGGAAGGTATCACATTAGGAATATCTAGTAGAGGCTTAGGCAGTGTAAAAGAGCTGCGTAACGAAGGCGTAGTTGAAGTTCAAGATGATTTTGAATTGATTTGTTGGGACTTTGTTAGTAATCCATCGACGCAAGGTGCATTTATGGGAATGATGAAAGAATCAGTTAATAAAACAATAACAAATAAATACGGTAATGTAAATGACATAATCACATCGATACTATGTGAAGATGGAAAATGTAGGATATAAATTATGATGAAATTTGAAGCAAAAAATTTAAATGCAATACGAGATTTACTCTATGAGCAAAACATAAAAAAAGAAACTGTGTTTGGAGATGAACCAACACCATTGACGACTGAACAAAAAAGACAATTTGTAGAAGCATGTAAAACATTTTCACATATGGGTGAATCTGTATATGGATCCGGTAAGCTTACCGAGATTGTAGAACGAATTTCAAGCATAGTAGAAACAGCATCTCAACTTGTAACAGAAGAAGGCGAAATGGTAGACAGCATAAGCGCTACTCGTCAAATGAAAGGAACAAAAGAAGCTTTAAAGGAATTTCAAAAGTCTGCAAATGAAGTAATGATCCACGAACGTAGAATGGCAGCAGCATTTGAAGATATCGCAGAAGGTATTCAAAAATATTTCGACGTAGGATAATTTGGACGTTTGAATATTTATTTATATAATATAAAAGAATGATAATGAGTAAGTTTAAAAAATTGTATCGAGACTTTTTTAGTTTAAAAGAAGCTTCTGCAGAACAACAAGCTGACTATAATGTTGAATTAGAAAAAACTAAAGAACTAATGCAACAAGTAAGTGATACAGCAAAAGACGCTGGTTTAACAGAAACTGAACTAGACGAAGCTCAATTAGTAAATAACCTAACAGATTATAATGGACATGTTATATATCAATTACGTGACCCACAAGAATCTAATGCCGTAGCCAAAGACATTCAACGATGGACTACTAAAAAAGGATTTACTATCATTGCTCACAAAAAATCAAAAACAGGACGCACCGGATATTTTTATTTCCGCATAGGAGAAGACCCAGGCAGCGAATCACAAAAGATTCAAGGCTATTTTGCACAACTTCCAGAATTAACTAAGTTTGCATTTAAAAAACCAGGAGCATCTGCACCAGCTCCACAAATGGCACCACGCAGAAAACAATTTAGAAAAATTTAAAACCAGTTATATGAACAAAAAAGAAAAACACCACAACAGCATCATTAGCGGTGCATCATCGTCTATTAGAGTAGTAGGCAAAGACATTGGATTTGCATTACGAGCATTTAAAGCAAAAGTAAAACACATGGGTGTTTTAGACTCAATTAAAGAAAATCGAACATTTTCGAAACCTAGTGTAAAACGACGAGCTCAACTTATCAATGCAAAATATATGCAAAAGATTCGAGATATACATCAATACGATTAATATATAAATAACATTAATTTAAGTCCTAGCAGAAATGTTAGGGCTTTTTTACTGTTTTTATACTAGCCTTATATTTATATTGGAAATACGCTATTTTATATATAGTGTCTATAAAAAACAAATTCTATTAAGATTTCAAATAATCTTATTTCCAAAAACAAATTTAAGGAGAAAACAAATGGCAAAATCAGATTTGCTAAAAGAAGCAATTGCGGATGCTAAAGCTGTTAAAGAAACTGCATTAGCCAACGCAAAAATTGCATTACAAGAAGCTTTCCATCCTAGAATGCAAAGTATGATGTCAGCTAAGATATCCGAAGAACTCGATGAGCAAGACGATGAAATGGACTTAGATGCAGAATTAGCCGGCGATGAAATGCCAGTTGATGACATGGCACCAGCAGGTGACGACATGGCAATGGATGATATGGGTGACGAAGGCGAAGCGATGGATGTTGGTGATCTAGAACTAGATACCGATATGGATGGGGAAATTGACTTTACTGGTGACATTATGTCAAAACCAGGAATGGAAGCAGAACCAGAAATGGAACCGGGTATGGATGATATGGGTGATGTACCTGTAGATGACATGGAAGGTGACGCAGGAATGGGTGACGATATGGGTGACGATTTAGGCATCGAAGAAATCATTAGAGAGTTAGAAGAAGATTTAGAAGCAGAAGGTATGCGAGGAAATCCTATTAACGCTGAAGAAGACGAACCAGTAATGGAAAATTATTCCGAAGAAGATACTGGTATCGACAAAGGCGAAGTTTTAGAAAACAAATCTATTGACGAACTTATCGAAGCAATCTTAGCTGAAGAGGAAGACGAAGAAGAAAAAGAAGACGACAAAAAAGAAGAAAAAGAAGAAATTAGCGAAGTAAAAGCTGATCTCGAAGAAGCTTACCGTACGGTTAAACATCTTCAATCAGTAATCAACGAAGTTAATCTTTTAAATGCAAAACTTCTTTACACTAACAAATTGTTCCGAAATTTTGAGTTGAATGAATCACAAAAAATGAAAGTGATTGAAAACTTTGACAGAGCTAGTAGCACACGAGAAGCAAAATTGGTATTTGCAACTTTAGCAGAATCATTCCATACGCCTAGAGCAGGAAAGAAAATTGTTAAAGAATCAAGATCAATGGCGTCTAAACCTGTTGCAACAACTGCTCCAAGTAAAAAAACAACTCAAGTATTATCAGAGGGCTTTGAACAAGCCAACCGTTGGAAGAAACTAGCGGGTTTAATTAAATAACTTTAAAAAAAGGAAAACAAAAAATGAGTTTAAATTCATTATTACAAAGTCCTGATTCTTCTCAAAGAAATGTTGTCAAAGCACATATTTCTAAATGGGAAAGAACGGGTCTATTAGAAGGTCTTTCTAGTGAGACTGAAAAAGCCGGTATGGCTACTCTGCTTGAAAATCAAGCGAGACAATTAGTAAAAGAATCAAATGCTACGGGTACCGCAGCTGGTTCTGAAGAATGGGCGGGAGTTGCTCTTCCATTAGTAAGAAGAATCTTTGCTGAATTTGCAGCTAAAGAATTCGTATCAGTTCAACCAATGAACTTGCCATCTGGTCTAGTATTTTACTTAGACTTTAAATATGGTACAGCTAAGCCTGGATTTGATGATGACAATTTAGATGTAGCTGGAGACAATGGTCATCCATTCGGAACTCCAGAAGCTGATGATTCAATGTTTGGTGTAACTAATACATCAGGTGATCCTAGTGGTGGTCTTTATGGTGCAGGTAGATTTGGATATTCAATTCCAGACGTATCGGTAGCTATAGCAGCCACAGCAGCAACTACTGGTTCTGCCGGCGGTCCTAATGCCCCTACAAGTGCATCATTAAACTTTGATTCACTATACACTGCAAATTCTACGCAGTATATGGCATTAACAGTGAATGTACCATTGAATGCTGATAAGTTAGCAATTAGATCATTTACTTTAGCATCTGGATCTGTAAATACAGAAATTATTCCAGTACAAGCATTCACAACTATTGACGCTAATTATACTGCATCATTTGTTGTTACTGCATCATTAGCAGATGAGCTTCAACGTGCAATTAACGCTGGTGATTTGGATCTTAAGTATAGCAAACAACCAACGGATATTACTAGAGGTGACTTTGAAGATACTAATCCATTCAAAGGTAACGCTGGTGGAACGTCTGGTATTAACGAAGGTACTGATATTGATATTCCAGAAGTTAATTTGGAACTTCAAAGTGAGCCTATTGTTGCTAAGACAAGAAAACTAAAGGCTGTATGGACTCCTGAGTTTGCTCAAGACCTTAACGCTTATCACTCTATCGATGCTGAAGCAGAATTGACTTCAATGTTGTCTGAGTATGTATCAATGGAAATTGATTTAGAGATTCTTGATATGTTGATTTCATCTGCTCCAACTACAGAGTATTGGTCAGCTGTTAACAATGAAATTTGGAATGGTACTGGATTTACACAATCGAGTGCAACTACCGGTGGGTTCTATAACACGCAAGGTGGATGGTTCCAAACTCTTGGTACTAAACTGCAAAAAGTTTCTAATAAAATTCACCAAAAGACATTGCGTGGTGGTGCTAACTTCTTAGTTACATCTCCAGCAGTTGCAACTATCCTTGAATCAATTCCTGGATTTGCTGCCGACACTAATGGTGATAAAATGGAATTTGCCGCAGGTGTACAAAAGATTGGTGCAATCAATAACAGATACACTGTTTATAAAAATCCATACATGAAAGAGAATGTAATTCTTATGGGCTTCAGAGGTTCTCAGTTCCTAGAAACAGGTGCAGTTTTCTCTCCATATGTTCCTCTTATTATGACTCCGTTAGTATATGATCCGGTTAACTTCACTCCACGTAAAGGTGTCATGACACGTTACGCGAAGAAAGTAGTTCGTCCAGAATTCTACGGAAAAGTATATGTTAAAGGATTAGAGACTATTTAAAGTAGTTAAACACTTTTAAATTTAAAGACTTAACGATTGAGTAATTAGGGTGGCTTCGGCCACCCTTTTTTACTGTTTTGATATTTATATAAAAAGAATTAATATGCCAGTACCAAGAATAAAATACGAAATGTTTGCAGATATTCGATATGACGGCCGACTTGTAGATGTATTAGATCGTATACGAGCTGTTCGTTTAGTATTAATGGTTCATATCGAACAAGATTTAGGTCCAAATAAGGAATTAGTAAAAATAAAAATATTAACACCATATCCTGCTAATAAATCATTCGAAGCGGTAAGACAAATGTGTTTAGGTAAAATAGAAACACTCAAGGATATGTCTTACAGAAGATCAACACTTACAAAATTAGGTTAAAAAAAAGTTACATTATGACAACATCGAATCGGGTCAAGACCCCACCAAAAAATAATATAAAATTTTCTATAACATTGTCGGAAGAACAAAAGTTAGCAAAAACAAATATATTAACTACTCCATTTAATTTTATATTAGGTAAAGCCGGCTCTGGTAAAACATTGTTAGCAGTACAAGTGGCATTGGATAAATTTTTTAAACGAGAAATAGATAAAATTATAATTACTAGACCAACCGTCTCTACAGAAGATATTGGATTCTTACCCGGATCATTATCAGAAAAGATGGATGAATGGCTTGTACCAATTCGAAGCAATATGCGTAAAGTATATAATAAGCCGGAGTTATTAGACAAGATGGAAAAGGAAGAAAATATTGAATTAGTTTCATTAGCTCACTTCCGAGGAAGAACATTTGACGATTCAGTTTGTATTGTAGATGAATTCCAAAATTTAACTAAGCAACAGTTGCAAATGGTTGTAAGTCGATTAGGCAAAAGAAGCACTATGATACTATGTGGTGATCGATATCAAATAGATTTAAAATTTAGCAATGATTCTGCTATACACGAAGTGCCTAAAATTAAAGAATCGAAATATGTTAATGAAATTATTTTAACAGATAATCATCGACACGAATCTTTAGAAGAAATTTTGAATCTTCTAAATGAAAAGTATTGATATTTATAATAAAGGATATGAATGGATTACTCAGAAAATAAACCAATTTGGCCAGGTAGCTCTTCATTTAGCCCCGGTAAGACCCCTTTTGGCTTTTTTGATGTAGACACTGCATTTCAAACTGAAGCCGATAGCTTTGCTAAGTTTGCTGCAAATCATGTTGGATATCCAATAATGGATGTCGAATTAATTGATATTAATTTTTATACTGCATTTGAAGCTGCGGTAATTGAATATTCTAATCAAGTTAATCAAATAAATATTGTTAATAATCTTGTTAATACATTAGGAATAAAAACCGGATCAGACTTTTTTTCAAACCAAGGATTAACAGGAGCTGTAGTTGGTAACTCCATGGGATATATTACCAAATTGGCAAAATCATATGGAACTGAAGCTGACTCTGGAGGAAATGTAAAATGGCATACTGCATCAATTGATGTTGTAGATGGACAACAAACATATAGTATCAGACAAGCAGTATCAGCATCATTAGGTATAGTAGTTACTAATAATAATAGTATTGAAATTAAACGTATACTACATAATCCTCCCCCAGCGATTGTTAGATACTTTGATCCATTTGTAGGAACAGGGATGGGCTCACAAAACATGATGGATGCATTTGACTTTGGAGGCTTTTCTCCTGCAGTTAATTTCATGATGATGCCATTACATATGGATTTATTCCGATTACAAACTATAGAATTCAATGATCGTATTAGAAAATCACATTTTTCATTTGATATCCATGGCGATGATATACGACTATATCCAGTACCGGGAACTCAAGGAACTATGTCTACACCATATTATGACAGAGTTTGGTTTGAATTTATATTCGAAGAAGACAAAACTAATGATGGGGTGTTATTTGGTAATATCGCACTTCTAAACGATGTTATATCTGACGCATCCAATATACCATATACATATCAAAAGTACACTAATATTAATGACATGGGGCGTAGCTGGATATATAGATATGGAGCGGCACAAGTCAAAGAAACATTAGGATATGTTAGAAATAAATATTCAAGCGTACCAATACCAGGCGGCGAAGTAACACTTAATGGATCTGATTTAGTGACACAAGGTCAATCAGAAAAAGACGGATTAATAACACAATTACGAGAGTTTCTAGATAAATTAACAAAAGAACAAATGTTAATTAGACAAGGATCGGAAGCTACACAAATGCATGAAATATTAGCAAAAGTTCCGTTAAAAATATATATCGGATAGGAGGTAAATTATGGCATTATTTGGAGGACAGCGAGATGCTAAATTTTTAGCTGCTATTAATTCCGAACTGATTAACGCTGTAATTGATACTGAAATTGAGTTTTTTAAGTTGATTGTAGAATTGTCTGACTCAAATTTATATGGCGAATCGCCAAGTAAATCATATTATAATTCTATATTGATTCCGTGTGTGATTACTAAAGACGATAAAACTGCTAATATGGATGATTACGGTCAGACATATACTCGTACTGGTAAATTTGCAATATCCAGAGACTTGTTAGAACGAGCAGATTTTTATCCTGAAGTTGGAGATATTATTGCTTGGGACAATGAGTATTATGAAGTAGACAATGTTGATGCAAACCAATATTTTGTAGGCAAGAATCCAGAAACATGGCCAAATGGTGATGATCATGGATATAGTGTGTCTGTAGAAGTTACAGCTCATGTAACAAGACAAACGCCACAAGGTATTAAAGATATACGGGTTGGAGGGAATAATGATTCTCCATCATATAAAGGACATTAATGCCAAGACAAAATAGACAAAATATAGATCGTAAAACAAATAAACCTAGTCCAAAAAAGACTGAAGGCTTAAATAATGATCCTATTTTAAACAGGGCAGAACAAATCAGGCGTGATGATGATATTATACGTACACCTAAACGAACTGTGTATGATATTGATTATGCAATTAAATGGTATATTGAAAATGAAATACAACCACAATTAACTGACAACAAAAATTTAATAAATGTACCTGTAATATTTTCTAATGGAGAAAAATGGGATAACGTTCGAAAGTTAGGATATTTGCGAGATGAAAAAGGTAAATTACAATCTCCATTAATAATGATTAAACGAAACACAATGCAAGAGCGAGAGAATAATCGAACATTGGATGTAAATAGACCACAATCTGGAAACCATATAATTTATCAAAGCAAATACAATAGTAGAAATAGATATGAAGATGAATTATTTCCAATTCCAACTAATCAACCACAAGAATCTAAAAAAATATATATTGTAGATATTCCAAAATATGTTACTATAGAATATGACATGATGCTTTGGTGTGATTTTACAACACAAATGAATGATTTAGTAGATCAAATATTACCATATGCTCGGTTTGCTTGGGGAAATGAATCTAACAAATTTTCTACTAATCTAGGAGCCGTTAGTTTTGAGACGGTAAATACGGTTGGTGAAGATAGATTGGTCAGAGCAACTATACCATTAACTGTTATGGGTACATTATTATCAGAACAAGAAACTAGAAAATCTACATTAAAAAAAATGTATTCAGTTAAAAAAGTTGTATTCCAAACAGTTATTGACATTGACAACAATATTTTTGAAACTACAAAAGTGCCACAACAAATATTACGAGCATCACAAACTATTGTCGGTGGAGGTAGTATAATTGTCAATGGCGGGGGAACTAGCACAACAATCGACAGTTCAACCATGGCTTATTTAATTGCACTATCAGATAAATCTGCAACATATGTTTCAGCTACAACCGTAACTGTAACGGGTACTCCTAGAATAAATCCAAATACATTGGCATTGACGTATGCAACAATAAATGAATTTGATGTGTATGTAAATGGTCAATACATAGACAAAGCAGCGTATACGTGGACACCAGATGAAAACACAACACAAACAATTGTATTTAATACAGGAACATTGGGATATGATATTTTGAATACAGACACTGTTATTGTTAATGGGAGATGGGCATAATGGCTAGACAAATTAGACCAGGCCAGCTCCAGGAAAATGTATTATATAATATATCAGCAAGTTATGCCGTAACAGCATCATATGCAATGAATGGAGGCAGCGCTGTTTCTGCAGGAACCGTTTCAGGGTCTGAACAAATAAGTGCATTAGGATTTGTAACTAGTAGTGCCACTGCTTCATTTATAACTAACTCACAGACTGCATCAATGAGTGTTGCAACAGCAAGTTATATAACTGGATTAAATTTATCACAAATTGCATCAGGATCTGCAACTGCATCTATATCTCCAAATGGTGGGTTTAATATAAACACTAATATAACAGCATCAGGTAATATTAGTTCTAGCGGCAATATAATAGCTGTAACATCATCACTTCAACGAATAGAATTTCCAGATAATGGAACTATAGTTGCATCACCATCAAATCATAAACTTCTATTTGGCGAAAGTGAACTTGTATTACGATCCGGAGATGATGTTTTTTTACAATTAGATGATGTTATTACATTTTCAAACCACGAAACAATTATACCCGGTAATGTATTTTCAAACACACCCAATACTGCTTCATTTGGAACATATTTAGGTGATGGTTCACAACTATCTGGTATAAATTCGTCGACAAGTTTAACACAATCATTATTTGTATCTCCAAGTGGTAATGATGGTACAGCTATTGTAGGTGATCTACACTCTCCATTCCAAACAATACTTGCAGCAACAGCATCGGCAAACCCGGGAGATACTATTATAGTGTATCCGGGAGTATACTTTCCATCTGCGCAGATTGGGAAAGATTATATTAATTATTATTTCTACCCAGGTGCAATCGTATCGGGATCGATACAATTATTAAGTGGAACATATGAAAAATTAAATATTCGAGGTCATGGTACTTTTAAAACTAAATATAATGGAGCCCCAGTAGGATGTTCAGCAAACGGATATTTCGAATGTGATACAGTAGAATTTGCAGGATTACAGACTTCGGGATACGCAGGCTCTCCTGCATTTTCTCAAAACGTATCAGCCGATCCAAATGGAGTATTACAACTTAGAGGAGATTATAAGTATGGTCTTGATAATAGTGCTCGTGCTGGAAATACCTTTAATGCCGCTATTAGATTTGGTGCCGGCAATATTATTGCAAACTGTAATGCGTTCGTAAGCTCTTCAACAAATATGATGGGTATAGAGATAGCTGCTGCAGCAACTACAGATGTAATATTTAATGGTGATGTGTATGCTAGCAACGGCCGAGCTGTATACACAAACGACAGAGTATCCCATGTTACACTCAACGGAAGATTTGAAACTGGAAATCAAGCTACATATGAAGCAATATATATTGTTCCTGCATACATTGGACGATATATAGTTAATGGAGAAATTATTGGTGCAATACGAATAGATGCTGGTGAAGTAGGCGACTCTGGAATACAAATAGATGGATTTCAAGTATGTAGCAGTTCTCCAAACTCATCTGCAGTAAGAATTGATGGTGGATATAATACTCTTAATCACACAATTCGAGCATCTGAAGTTATATTCGATGTTAATGGAGGTGAAACTCACTTTTATGGAGCAGCATATGTTAGCTCTAACTCAACCGGAAAATTATTTGATATATCCGCAGGCAAATTTGTGTGGAATGGAATGAACAACGGCACATCTATTAGAGCATTAAGCAATGTAGTTAGCGGTGGTGAGTTAGTAATAAATGGCCCACTTGAGCATTATGGGTCTAGTTATCCAAGCAACACAGAATGTTTTGCGTTAAGTGGCGGTACATTGGAAATTAACAACAAAGTTAGATATCACCAAAACACTACTGGCTCAGGAATAGTAGATATGTCTGGTGGTTACTTAAAGTTAAATGGAGCTGAATTAGTACATAATGATGGCACTGGGTCATATGCCCCCGCTATTAACTTAAACAGTGGAAATTATTCCGGATCGATATTAAATAACAGTTATACTAATCTTAATGTGTTCGGTAATTTAGGGACATTTACAAACGAATCAATTGGAGGAGGAACTTTATTCTATAACGACAAATTATATTAAGAGACACACATGGCATTTACATCATCATACACCCCAGGATTAATCCAGCAATCAGAGTACATATACGCTACTCCAAATATAACAATACCCGGAAACATTTCTGGCAGTATAACATCAACTGCTTCATTTGGAACATATTTAGGAGATGGTTCACAATTAACAGGAATATCATCCACCCCATTCCCATTTGTCGGAGATGCTGTTATAACCGGATCATTAACTATTACGGGCTCATTTAATGCATTTAAACTAAATGCAAATAATGTAGTATTAGGACCAGATGCTGGTACATCATTAAACGCCGGGGGTTTGAATAACGTTATACTAGGTAACACTGCTGCGTCAAATTTAACAACGGGCGATAACAATGTTATTGTAGGTACAAATGCTGGTGATGGTGTAAGTAATGGAGGAAACAATGTAGCAATAGGTAGAAATGCTGGATTTAGTCAATTAGGAAACAGATCAGTATTAGTTGGAGATCAAGCAGGAAACCAAGGTGGTACAGATAATGTATTTTTAGGATATCAAGCAGGAGCAGTTGGCACAGGCAATTACAATGTAGCAATTGGTAAAACTGCACTGCGTGGTAATAGTGGTGGTAGCAATTACAACATAGCAATTGGGTATGAAGCAGGTTATGGGGTTGGAGCTGGTGATGAAAATATATTGGTTGGAATGAATTCCGGTCGTTCTATTATAACTGGAAATGCAAATATAATCATAGGTTCTGGTAGCTTAGGAGCTTCAGCACTAGAAAGACAACTTAGAATTGGACATTCTGATAACATAATAATATCTGCTTCATTAGAAACCGGAGACATAATATTTGCTAGTACAGCTTCGGCAGCATATTTTG
>Ga0209816_1001358_pt1 | contig 18336 bp, 20 predicted proteins | sample CoawatmetaG01DNA_FD_187509 | JGI IMG/M metagenome (GOLD analysis project Ga0209816, IMG submission 187509) | Marine microbial communities from the West Antarctic Peninsula - Coastal water metaG017-DNA (SPAdes) (version 2) | ecosystem: Environmental > Aquatic > Marine > Coastal ... | reverse complement strand
AGTCATTTACTTTTTTTCTAACCTTATCGACAATAGTTTTATCTTCAGGATTATCAAGAACGTCGGCAATATATTCACCGACCAACGCAGATTCTTTTTCTTTAAACCCTCTAGTAGTTATTGCTGGTGTTCCAAGCCTTATTCCAGATGTAACAAATGGACTTTCAGGGTCATCAGGGATTGAATTCTTGTTAATAGTAATATGGGCTTGACCTAATAAAATATCCGCTGCTTTTCCAGTCAGGTTTTGAGGGCGTAAATCAACTAAAAATACATGAGACTCAGTTCTTCCAGAAATAATTCGATACCCTCTAGATTGAAGCGAATTCACTAAAACTTGAGCATTCTTAATGACCTGGGCTTGGTATGTCTTAAATTCTGGCTTAAGTGCTTCACCAAATGCAATAGCTTTACCTGCTATTACATGCATTAAAGGGCCCCCCTGTAATGCAGGAAAAACATATGAATTAATTATTTTCTCGAATTCCGGCTTAGCTATAATAAATCCACCTCGAGGTCCGCGAAGAGACTTGTGTGTTGTAGAGGTTACAAAGTCTGCGTAAGGCACTGGGTTTGGGTAAACTCCTCCAGCAACTAAACCGGAGTAATGTGCAATATCTACCATAAAATAAGCACCAACTTTTTTGGCAATCTGACTCATTCTTTCCCAATCAAATCTTAATGCATATGCCGAAGCCCCACCAATTATTAACTGTGGTTTTGATTTAATAGCTAATTTTTCCATCTCATCATAATCAATCTCTTCCTTATCATTAAGACCGTAAGCAACAATATTAAATAGCTTTCCTGATAAATTAGCTGGCGAACCATGTGTAAGGTGACCCCCGTGGCCTAAATTCATCCCCATTATTGTGTCGCCTGGTTTTAGTACAGCAAAATAAACAGCTTGATTAGCTTGGCTTCCAGAATGTGGTTGAACATTGACATATTCAGCGCCATAAAGTTTTTTTAGCCTATCAATAGCTAGCTGCTCAACTTCATCAATAAATTCGCAACCACCGTAAAACCTCTTTCCGATATAGCCTTCTGCGTATTTATTAGTTAGCTGAGAGCCCTGTGCTTGCATTACGGCAGGGCTTGTATAGTTTTCAGATGCAATTAATTCTATGTGCTCCTCTTGTCTTCGAGTCTCATTAACAATTTGTTTCCAAATTTCTGGGTCTACCTTATCAAGGGAATTAGATTTATTAAACATATGGTATTAAATATTCTTAAAATTTATAGAGTAATTATTTTATCACGGCTAACATAAAATTTTTCCATTCTGATGCTCAAAAAAATCAATCGGGTAGGTCTTTAAACTTCCGTTATAATTTGACTAATATAATTTAACAATAGGGAAATAGTAATGCACTGGACAGATACTCTTGAGATTGCCGAAATACTTTATGATAATAATCCAGAAGTGGATCCTAAAACGATAAGGTTTACAGATTTACGGCAGTGGGTTTTGGATATTGACAGTTTTGATGATGACCCTAGTAAATGTGGTGAGCGAATTTTAGAGGCAATACAATTGGCATGGATAGATGAATACGAATAAAGAATTCCCTGAAAAAAATATTTTCAAAGCTTACGATATTCGTGGGGTAGTTGGTAAAACTCTAAATGATAGTTCAGTAGTTCAAATTGGTAAATCAATTGGTAGTGAGGCACTGCAACAGAATCAAAAAGATATATGTGTTGGTTATGATGGTCGTCTTTCTAGCCCTCATATATTTAACTTGCTGTCCAAAGGGTTACTTTCTACAGGAATTAATGTAACCAATATTGGGTTAGTAACTACCCCCATGCTATATTTCAGCACACATCACCTCAACACTCAGTCTGGTATTATGATTACAGGCAGCCATAACCCTCCTGAATATAATGGATTTAAGATTGTTATCAATGACAAAACATTGTCCACTGATGATATTCAAGCTTTATATAAAAGAATTATTAAAAAAGAATACCTAATCGGTAAAGGAGGGATGAGTAATTCAGACCTTAAGCCAGCTTACCTTGAAAAAATTTATAGTGATATAAAGTTAGCACGGCCAATACGTGTAGCAATTGATTGCGGAAATGGTGCTGCGAGTGTTTGTGCTGAAGAATTGTACAAAGGTATAGGTGCTAAAGTAGAGTCACTTTTTTGTAATATTGATGGGAACTTCCCCAACCATCACCCAGACCCATCAAACCTAAAAAATCTAGTTAGCCTCCAAGAAGCTCTAGTAAATGGAGAAAGTGAGCTAGGGTTGGCGTTTGATGGTGATGGTGATCGTTTGGGTGTTGTAACAAAAAAAGGGGAAATTATTTTTCCAGATCGTCAACTTTTATTATTTGCAGAAGATGTTCTAAAAAATAATCCAGGGGCATCTATAATTTTTGATGTTAAATCAACAAGGCATTTATTTTCATGGATTGAGGATCGAGGAGGAATTCCAATTATATGGAAAACTGGGCACTCATTAATTAAAGCAAAGATGAAAGAATCTAAAGCAATTCTTGCTGGGGAAATGAGCGGACATATGTTTTTTAATGATAGATGGTATGGCTTCGATGATGGCGTATATGCTGGCGCGCGTTTGATAGAAATTTTAAGTAACTTTGACAATCCTTCAAAAATTTTAGAAGCCCTTCCTAAAAGTTTTAGTACTCCAGAATTAAATATTGAATTAAACGAAGGTGAGCAGCACAAAATTATTAAAACATTACAAAATAAAGCAAAATTTCCGAATGCGATTGAAATTATTAAAATAGACGGGTTGCGAGTTGAATATGATTATGGCTTTGGCTTAATGCGCGCCTCTAACACAACTCCTGTGATAGTTTTGCGCTTTGAAGCAAGCTCAAAAAAAGATTTAAAATTAATACAAAAAGACTTTAAAGAAATATTAGAAGGCTATATCCCTAAGGAAAAGATTCCTTTTTAATTTGCCTATAATAAAAGTTGATGATCTGATTAACCTAAGCCTGATTCTCCGCAAGCAATATCTAGATACTTTTCATTCATTGTATTTTTATTAATTTTTTGCCATTCAAATGGTGTGCCCTTTGAAAATATTATTTCACCTTTAGCCATATTATCTTCATAAAGTGAATATCCCATAATTCTTATTTTAGATTTTTTACAATCAAACTCAGTAAAACTTTTAACTGATAAATATTTATAGCTAGCAACTTCCTGCAATAGACTGAAGTCTTCGATCGTCCACAACCTTAATTTAGAAAGGTTTTTATTAGCTTTTATTTCTGAAATATTTGCATAATATTTTGATTTAGAATCAGAAGATTCATAAATTAATGTCCATTCTGCAAAAGACAATTTTGGAATAAATACAAACAAAAGTATTAAATAATATTTCATTACTTATATTCTAATCTAAATAAAAAAAGCCCGATATAAAATCGGGCTTTTTCATTTGAACAAATAAAAATTACTTGTTCATTACGTACATGGTTACTTCAAAACCAAAACGCATTTCTGTTGCAGCTGGTGTTGTCCACATAATATTTCTCCTTAAAGAAAAGTTAATTAATTAGATTTGGCTGAGCAAATTGGACAAGTACATTTCCAATTATGAAACGGCCAAAGAGTAATTTTTGTATTCTTGCAATTACTAAGTTTCATATTGAAATTAGCGGTTGCAAACGTACATAGTTACTTCAAAACCAAAACGCATTTCAGTTGCTTGAGGTTGTGTCCACATAGTATTTCTCCTTTTTTATGGTTAATAAAATACATTAAACATAAAGCAGTTCATTGAAGATGTAATTACAAAATAACTACAAAAGTTCAACTTGAGATTTACATTAACAATAATATTCCTGATTTTTAAATAAACTATGATGATGAGCATGAAGATTATCTAAGTAAAATCATTAGATAATCTCAGCCTCATTTTACTTTTTAAATAATTTATAAAGCTATTTTTTAAAATTTGCTAAATAAATACTTACTTAATAAACTTAAACTAAGTTTATTAAGGTAATTTAACTTCAGATCCATCACTTGTATGACCCTTACCGCCTTGTGATTGAGCGCTAATATCGTCAGTTGGATGAAAAGCTTTCACTTCTGACTCAGTTTCTGACGCAGCTTCTGACGCAGCTTCAGGCTCTGCAACTTCTGATGCATCGCAACCAAGCATTAAAAAACCTAAAATTGTTATTACCAATAACTTATTCATTAACTACTCCTGTTTAGTTTAAATAAAATTACCTTATTAACAAAACAATATTAAGGTAAATGAACTTCTGATCCATCACTTGTATGACCTTTACCGCCTTGTGATTGACCATTTACATCGTCAGTTGGATGGAAAGGTTTAGCTGCTGGTGCCTCAGCTACTACTGGTGCCTCTAATTGAACTTCAGAGCCATCACTTGTATGGCCTTTACCGCCTTGTGATTGTGCGCTAATGTCGTCAGTTGGATGGTAAGGTTTAACAACTTCTTCTTGTGCAGCGCAACCAATCATTAGAACACCCGTAAGGGTAATTAGTAATAATTTATACATCAAACTACTCCTGTTTAGTTTAAATAAAATTACTTTAAAAACAGAGCTATATTAAGGTAACTGAGCTTCAGATCCATCACTTGTATGGCCTTTACCGCCTTGTGATTGAGCGCTAATATCATCAGTTGGATGGTAGGCTTTAACTTCTTCTTGTGCAGCGCAACCCATCATAAGAAAGCCTAAAATTGTGATTAATAATAATTTATTCATTAACTACTCCTGTTTGTTTAAATAAAATTACGTCCGTTAACGAAAATAAAAGTTTGATTTTTTGATTCGTTATTTACTACTGTGTCAATTTTATCGCACTGTGTCAAATAATAAATCGGACCTTAATTAAGTTTTTTAGTTTTGGTAACAACAAATGGATAATGGTTAAACTTATTAAGACCGGAAAAAAACTAATATTAAATGCTTATAATTAAAATTAATCAACAAAGATTTATTGAAATTGAGGTTGGTCGGAGCGGTGGGATTCGAACTCACGACCCCTTGCACCCCATGCAAGTGCGCTACCAGGCTGCGCTACGCCCCGAATAAAAAGTTACTTTAAGATTTTTAAAATTTCATTTAGCTGAATCTTTAGATTATCAAGATTTTCTGAGGTATTTTTAGCTTGAGCCTCTTCAGACAATAATAGTTCACCCTGTGCCTTCTCTACTTCCACTTGTGAAGTTATTTCTTTTATAAATTTACGATCTGATAGCTTGGATTTAGCACCTTGAATTGTAAAACCTTCGAAATATAATAGCTGGCGAATCCGACGAATCAGTAGAATCTCTTCTTGCTGATAATATCTTCTATTACCCCTTCTTGTAACTGGCTGTAGCTGCGAAAATTCCTGCTCCCAATATCTTAAAACGTGTGACTTCAAGTCACAGAGTTTACTTACCTCACCTATTGCAAAATATCTTTTTGAAGGTATTGGAGGTAATATTTTTTTATGTTTGCTTTCCAGGGGATTTCTCTTCTACACTAGTTTTTAATTTTTGACTTGAATGAAATGTAACTACTCTTCGAGCTTTAATTGGTATTTCTTTACCAGTTTTTGGATTTCTTCCCGGCCTTTCAGATTTATTTCTTAAGTCAAAATTTCCAAAACCGGAAATTTTAACACTCGATCCATTCTCTAAAGAAACTTTGATTTCCTCAAAAAATGCCTCCACCATTTCTTTGGCCTCGCTTTTATTAAGCCCAACCTTATTAAATAAAATCTCGGATAAATCTGCTTTTGTTAGTGTCATAATTTCAATCTTAAAAATTTAACGAAGTTTTGTTTTAAATTTATTTTGTAGGATATCTAACACTTGATTAACTATATTACTTACCTCTTCTTCCTCAAGCGTTTTATAAGTATCTTGCATAAGTATCAGAAAAGCAATACTTTTTTTACTATTCTCTATGCCATCACCCTCATATATATCGAAAGGGTAGAAATCGACAACTTGATCAATTACTCGAGATTTTACCTCTTTAACCATATCTCCAACTCTAACATCTATATCTACTACAACTGAAATATCTCGTCTTAAAAGTGGAAATTTAGTAGGTAATTTAATATCTGCTTGTTTTGAATTAATAAGACTTTCTATTGTTATTTCAAATAGATAAGCTTTTTCTGTTAATTCATATTTGTGTTGCCATTCAGGATGAAGCTGCCCTATCCATCCAACTGAAGCCTTATTTATTATTAACTCAGCTACTTGCCCTGGATGAAATGCTTCCGGGATAATGCCTTTAGGAGTTTCCATACTTAATGCTTTACCTGAGATTATTTCTATATCTCCTTTAATATCATAAAAATTTATTTCTCTTTTTTTACTACCCCATTGCTCTGGTATAAAGTCTCCAGACACAAGCCCTGACACCATTAAAGTTTCTGAAAATACAGATTTTACCTTTTGAAACACAGGTGCAATCTCAAATATTCTGATCTGACTATGCCCTCTATTAAGGTTATATATTAATATTTCTATATGACTCCCCCACATTTTAGATCTCATAACATTCATCTGGGAAGCAATTGGATTTTGCAATTGAATTAAATCTGAATTAGAGTGCAAGCTTTCTTCTGTTTCTTTTTCAATAAAGCTGTAACTTATAACTTCGTTGTAACCTAAGTTTACTAGAGAGGATTTAATTGAATAAATACTTTTTTTATTGTCTAGAGGTGCTAGCATTTTATCTTGACTAGTTGGAGTTATAGCTGGAATATTGTTATACCCATATATTCTTATTACCTCTTCGACTAAATCTTCTTCAATCGATAAATCAAATCTAAAACTTGGCGGTATTATTAAAAATCTATCCTTATGTTCAGTGTAAGTTAAATCTAATTTATCTAAAATAGATTTAACATCACTATATTCTATTTCTACCCCCATAATATCTGACACTTTTTTTGTTCTAAGCTCGATAGGTTCTCTTCTTGGAAGGGTATTTTCGACATCTAATATTTCTGAGCATTGGCCTCCACAAAATTTAATTATTAATTCTTTTGCTCTTTGTAAAGCGCTAAATGTCATTTTAAAATCAACACCTCTTTCAAACCTATGGGATGAATCCGTATTTAACCCAAATGATCTTGCTCTGCCTGCAATATCAATAGGGTCAAAGTATGCGCTCTCGATAAATATTTCTGTTGTATTATTATTTACGGAAGAAAACTTTCCACCCATTATGCCTGCGAGAGCTAAGGGGGCTTTTTCATCTGCAATAATTAATTCAGTGCCTTCAAGTTTAATATTTTGATCATTAAGTAATTGAAAAGACTCGCTTCTCTTTGCTCTTCTAACTGAAATTTCACCACTAATCTTCGATTGATCAAATGCATGGAGTGGCTGCCCCAGCTCTAATAAAACATAATTTGTTATATCAACCACTGGGCTAATAGAGCTAATCCCACTTCTCTCTAAATACTGCTCCATCCAAACAGGTAAATTAATTTTATTATTAATATTTTTGATTTGAACGCCGCAATACCTCGGACAAGAATTTTTTTCAAAAATCTTAACTTTTTGATCTAGAGCAAAACTTTCCTTAACGAATTGATTTTTTATATTTTTTAAGGGTAACCCTGATAGCGCAGATACTTCCCTTGCAATACCTAACATACTTAAACAGTCAGCTCTATTAGGTGTTAAAGATAAGGTATAGATCACATCATTTAGTGATAGTGCATCACTGATTAACTGGCCAACTTTTTTATCTATATCAAGCTCATAAAGGCCATCAGATTCCTGACTTATTCCCAACTCCTTTGCCGAACAAAGCATCCCATTAGATTCTATTCCTCTTAATTTTGCTTTTTTAATTTCAAAATCTGTTAGCTTGGCACCTACTAAAGCGCAAGGTACTTTAATTCCAACTCTTGCATTTGGAGCACCACAAACAATCTGAAGGTTTTTTTCAAATCCTACGTTTACCTGGCATACATTTAAACGATCTGCATCCGGATGTTTTTCTATATTTATTATCTCGCCAACAACTATTAAATTTGATAACTTAGAAAGGTCTTGGATGTCATCTACTTCAAGCCCTGCCATTGTTAAAACTTCATCTAAATTAATTTTTTCAATCGACTTATCGAAGAACTCCTGGAGCCATGCTTTAGAAAATTGCATTATTGGTCTCCAAACTGCTTTAAAAATCGTAAATCATTAGTGAAAAAAGGTCTTAAATCATCAATATTATATTTCAGCATAGTTAATCGCTCCACCCCTAGTCCAAATGCAAAACCTTGAAATTCTTCAGTATTGATATTTACTTGGTTTAGTACTTTTGGATGAACCATGCCGCAACCACCAATTTCCAGCCAACCACCATTCCAACTCATATCAATTTCAGCGGATGGTTCAGTAAATGGAAAAAATGACGGTCTAAAACGTATTGTCAAATCATTATCTTCAAAAAATTTTTGAAGGAAGTCTTGAACTACACCTTTAAGATTTGCAAAATTTACATTTTTATCAACCCACAAACCCTCTACCTGATGAAACATTGGTGAATGAGTAGCATCTGAATCTACTCGATACACCCTTCCTGGTGAAATAACTTTTAAAGGAGGTTTGTTGTCATTCATATATCTCACCTGTACCGGTGAGGTATGCGTTCTTAAGACATGGTTTTTATTGATATAAAATGTGTCATGCATCGCTCTAGCAGGATGAGATTCTGGTATATTTAAAGCGGTAAAATTATGGTAATCATCTTCAATCTCAGGCCCGGTTGCCAAATCAAACCCAATAGAATGAAAAATACTTTCTACTCGATTCATTGTTAAAGAAATTGGGTGCAGGCTTCCTTCTGACTGTTTAAGCCCTGGCAAAGTCACATCAATATATTCATTTTTTAACTGAGAAAGCATTACTTCTTTTTGAATAACATCTTTTCTATTATTCAACAATGCCTCAATTGATTGTTTAACTTCATTAATAAAAGCTCCTACCTTTGGCTTCTCCTCGTTAGGCAATTTTGAAAGTCCGCGCATAGCCTCAGTCAAAGGCCCAGTTTTGCCAATATATTTTGATTTTGCATTATCAAGCTCTGTTAGGGTTTTACACCCTTCAAAATCTTTTTTTGCTAATTCAATTAATTCTTTTAAATGATTCATATGTCTATTCTAATAAAAAAGGAGGCACATAGGCCCCCTTTTTTTAAAAAACTTCTAATATTTAATTTCCGAGACCGGTTTTAGCTAAATCAACAAATTTTTCAAAAGCAGGCTTATCAAAAACAGCCATATCAGCTAATACTTTTCTATCAACCTCAACTGAAGCTTTCTTTAATCCATTCATAAATCGGCTATATGTTAGGCCGCATTCTCTTGAGCCAGCATTGATTCTTGCTATCCATAAAGCTCTAAATACCCTTTTCTTCTGTCTGCGATCACGATAAGCATATTGACCAGCTTTCATAACAGCTTGTTTAGCTATCCTGTAAACATTCTTCCTTCTTCCGCGATATCCTTTTGCAGCATCTAATACTTTCTTATGTCTGGCTCTAGCCGGTACACTTCTGTTTGCTCTAGGCATTACTCTCTCCTTATCTCGTTGGCATCATCGCACGGACACGCTTTGCGTCTGAAGATGAAATAATTTCTGTACCACGAAGATGTCTTTTTTGCTTTGTTGTCTTCTTGGTTAAAATATGTTGAAGATGAGATTTTGTACGCTTAATAGCGCCGCTACCTAGGAATTTAAAGCGCTTTTTCGCTCCACTTTTTGTTTTCATTTTTGGCATTTTATTCTCCCTTTATTATGAACGCATCGGCATGCCTGTTAGGCCTTATCGCTCTCAATTACTTTCTTTTCAACCTCGCCTTGCTCTTGCACTTGCACTTTAGAAACTTTCTCTTCTGATTTTGGCTTTATCTTTTTTAAAGGAGCTAAAACCATTACCATTTGCCTTCCTTCCATTTTTGGAAATTGCTCACAAACAGCGTAATCCTCCAAGTCTGCCTCAACCCTTTTCAACAGAGCTAAGCCGAGTTGTTGGTGAGCAATTTCTCTACCTCTAAATCTTAAAGTTACTTTAGCCTTATCACCTACAGATAAAAAACGTATTAAATTTCTTAATTTAATCTGGTAATCACCATCATCAGTTCCAGGTCTAAATTTTACTTCTTTTACTTGAACATTTTTCTGCTTTAACCGAGCTGCATGCATCTGCTTGCTCTGTGCATATTTAAATTTTCCAAAATCCATCAGCCTACAGACTGGTGGAACTGCTTTTGGTGCTATTTCAACTAAGTCAGTATCTTGCTCTTCTGCAATTTCAAAAGCTTGTTTTAAAGATACGATCCCTAAAGGCTCGGCTTTTACGCCTACCAAACGAATCTCTTGAGCTGTAATATCGCTATTAATTCGCACATTTTTATCTAAAGCTATAGTCAAACTCCTTTTTATAAAAAAATAAACCGCGCAACCTTTTACTCCTAGGCTTTAGATTTAATGTCTTTCGAAAGATGCTTTATAAAGTCATCAACTGACATTGAACCTAAGTCTTCGCCTTTTTGGGTTCGCACGGTAACATGTCTTTTTTCTACTTCTCGGTCACCTATTACTAATAAGTAAGGTACCTTCTGAATACTGTGTTCGCGTATTTTATAGGTAATCTTCTCATTTCTCAAGTCTGAATTGCATCTAATATCACTTTTCTTAAGAATCTCAACAATCTCCTTAGAGTAACTTGAATGAGCATCTGCAATATTTAGCACTACAACTTGAATTGGAGAAAGCCATAAAGGCATTAACCCAGCATAATGTTCTACTAAAATTCCAATAAACCTCTCCATAGATCCAACAATTGCTCTATGAAGCATGACAGGCGTTTTTCGGCTATTATCCTCTGCGATATATTCAGCACCCAATCTTTCTGGTAAATTAAAATCTAATTGAATTGTGCCACATTGCCATAAGCGACCTAGGCTATCTTTCAATGTATATTCAATTTTTGGACCATAAAAGGCCCCTTCTCCTGACTGAACCTCATAGTCAAGTCCAGTTTCTTTCAATGCATTTTCTAGCGATTTTTCAGCTTTATCCCATATCTTATCTGAACCTATTCTTTTTTCTGGTCGTGTTGATAAAATTACCAATATATCTTTAAATCCAAAATCAGCATAGGCCTTGTAAAGCATTTCATTAAAGCTTATTACTTCATCTTTTATTTGATCTTCGGTGCAAAATATATGTGCATCATCTTGAGTAAATCCTCGCACTCGCATTAATCCATGAAGGGCTCCAGAAGGTTCGTTTCTATGACAGGAGCCAAACTCAGCGAGTCGCAAAGGTAATTCACGGTAGCTATGAAGATTATTATTAAATATTTGAACATGTCCTGGGCAATTCATCGGCTTTACAGCATATTCTCTATTTTCAGAGGAAGTCGTAAACATATTTTCATGATAAGTTTCCCAGTGTCCCGATTTTTCCCAAAGCCCCTTATCTAAAACGGTTGGAGTTTTAATTTCTTGATAGCCATACTCTTCAAACATATCCCTCATATATTTTTCTATTTGCAACCACAAAGACCAGCCTTTTGGATGCCAAAAAACCATCCCGGGGGCATTGTCTTGCAAATGAAATAAATCAAGTTGCTTACCTAACTTCCTATGATCACGCTTTTCTGCTTCTTCCAAGCGAAGTAAGTATGTAACCATATCTTCTTTTGTTGCCCAAGCTGTTCCATAAATTCTCTGCAGCATCTCGTTGCTTGAGTCACCACGCCAATAAGCTCCTGCGACTTTCATTAATTTAAATATTTTTAATTTTCCAGTTGAGGGGGTATGAGGGCCTCGACACAAATCTGTAAAACTACCTTGTGAATATAAAGAAACTTCCTCTTCTTTGGGGATTGATGCAATAATTTCAGCTTTATAATTTTCACCAGTATTTTTAAAAAACTTAACTGCTTCGTTCCTTGGGATTATTTTTTTAGTTACCGATAGATTTTGTTTGACTAACTCCATCATCTTTTTTTCTATCAAAGTAAGATCTTCAGGCGTAAATGGTCTTTCATAAGAAAAATCATAATAAAATCCATCGTCAATTACAGGCCCGATGGTTACTTGAGCTTTGGGATAAAGCTCCTTAACTGCATGTGCAAGCAAATGTGCAGTTGAATGCCTTATAACTTCTAAGCCCTCGGGGTTTTTTGCTGTAATGATAGATAAATTCGAATTTTCTGAAATCTTATAATTTAAATCAACTAGTTGGTTATCAACTTTACCAGCTAATGCTGCACGAAATAAGCCATCGCCAATATCACTAGCAATATTAGCTACTGTAATAGGCTCTTTATAATGCCTTATCGAACCATCTGGTAGTTTTATATCTGGCATAAATTAATTTCGTATATAAACCTTTATTTTATAAGGTTTTAGTTAATCAAGATAGGATTATTAAAGGAGAAATGGTAGGCGCGATTGGATTCGAACCAACGACCCCCACAATGTCAATGTGGTGCTCTAACCAACTGAGCTACGCGCCTATTATAATTCTCCGACGCGCCATTCTATCCTAGCCTTAATCTTCAATCAATATTATGCCCATTTGTTTTCTTTAATTTAGCTATCATCTGTGCGTATCCAGTTTTATAATTAGGGTATTTAAAAGAAAAATTGAGTCTTGGTAGTATTTCTGATGTGAGTTTTTTACCATTAATTTTATCGGGGACAGGGCCTTTTTCTAATGGGAGCCCAAGCTCACTCCTAATCCACTTAAGAACTTCATATAGAGAAGCAGGTTGGTTATCTGTTACTAAATATAAATCCTCAATCTCTTTATTATTAAGTATCTGAGCAAGTAAAAAGTTGATAAAAGAAACGGCGTCTTCTTCATGTATTCTATTTGTCCAGCGGTCTTCAACTGGCCACTTCGTAAGGTCGTAAGCCACTTCTAACATATGGCGTCTATCATCCCCATAAATCCCAGAGAGTCTAAGAATAGTTGATTTAAATAATGCTTCTTCAAGACAATTTTCAGCTTTTAATAATGCTTTTCCTCCGAAATCAGATGGCTGGGGATTTATTGATTCAGATAAGAAGCTTTGTGTACTTTGCCCATAAACACGAGTACTTGATACAAAAAATAAATGTTGAAAGATATCTAATTTACTTAATGCTTTTATAGTAATTTTTAATCCTTCAACATAGTTTTTTTGGTAACTTTCTTGCGTTTGTGAATCAGATGAAACACAATAAATAACAAAATCTGGATTAATAATGTCGATATTAGCTGCAAATTTATCTGAGAAAATATCTAGAGCAATTATTTTGAATTCTGAGTGGTTCTTTGGTAGGTTTCTTTTAATTCCGACAATTTCTAATGGCAATTCAGAAAGATTCATTCCAATTCTTTGGCCGAGCTTACCGCATCCAATAATTAATAATTTTTTGATTATTTTTTCCAAATGATCTTATAAATAAAACCCGGAAATGAAAAGACAAGAAAGAGGCAGAAAGTTATCGCATAAAATTCCCAATCTTGATTGTGAATGTTACCAATAATTTGTTTTTCTAATAGCAAAAGAAAACTACCAAAAATGAAATAGAACAGAATTAATTCAACCAATATTAAAAACATATTTTTTTTGGGCTTTTTAAAAAAAATTAAAAAATAATTTGTTGCCCAAGGGAGGTTTGCAAAGAAAATAGCTAAAAAGATAATTAAAAAAATTGTCATATTATATTGTAGTTGTTTATGTTAAGTTATTTTACTATGTTACCTGATATCAATTTACCCTCTTACGCAGGCCTAATTTTATCACTATTGATGATTTTTTCTGGGCAAGCTTTTAGAATGAATTGGAAAAATAAAAAAAATAGATGGGTTTTAAAAGCTTGGATTTACGGGCTATTATCATCAACTTCTTTTTTTATATTAGTTTTAGTGCCTTTTGATATGCAACCTTAAAAACTATTTATTTAACTTCTTTTTTACAGTCTAATTGAGAAATCAATGGGTTATTAGGGTCAATGTCTTTATTGCAAACAAGGCATTTATCTGAACCTGATACAGCATTTAACCCCCCACAACTTCCTTTGATGTTTTTACCCATGAATATTACGCCCAGTGACATAAGAACGACTACTAGCATTAAAAAAATGAATGTAAATATAAAAGTTATCATAATATTTCCAACAAATTATAAATTATTATTCCACAATTTCATAATAATATAAAATCTTGCCTATTTTAGTCATCATAAATGGAACTTCTGGCTATGTTTTATGCTCTATACAGACTGAAATTAATTAAATTTAAAAGTATTTTGGTTTAACAGCATAAAAATTAACTTTTTTAATTTATCAAACGCGTGAACTAGAATATAATTCGTTACAACAGTTGTACCCGAATACATATATATTAGGAATATATTTTTAATGACGAACTTTTCTTTGAAGCGTGGTTTAAACATCCCAATACTAGGCTCTCCAGAACAAAAAATATACGACGGTCACAAGCCAAAAACTTTAGCAGTTCTGGGAACTGACTTTGAAGGCTTAAAACCCAAAATGTTGATTGCTGAAGGTGACAAGGTAAAAAGAGGTACCCCCCTGTTTTGTCATAAAGATTTTCCTGAAATTATTTATGTTTCTCCCTGTAAAGGACATATTGAAAGCATAAATCGAGGTGAGCGACGCATTCTTCTTAGCGTTGTAATAGCTATAGAAAGTTTATCAGATAACGGTATCAATTTTATTGAGTTACATAAAAAAATTAAACCGCAAGTAGAGTTTGTTAAAAAATGTCTTCTAGATAGTGGGTTATGGTCTTCTTTTTTAACACGGCCTTACTCTAAAGTCCCAACTCCAGGCTCAGAGCCATCTTCAATTTTTGTAACAGCGATGGACACTGAACCTTTGTGCCCTGATGCTGATTTAATAATTAATAATAACCTTGATGCATTCAAAGAAGGAATTAAGAGGATCTCATTATTAACCGATGGAAATATGTTTACTTGCAAGAAAAAAGATAGTCAGATTGAAATAGAAAACTTTAAGACTTATGAATTTGATGGACCCCACCCTGCCGGTTTAGCAGGAACTCATATGCACTTTTTAGATCCGCCAAGTATAGAAAAAACTGTTTGGTCCATAGGCTACCAAGACGTTATAGCTATTGGGAAATTATTTATATATGGTTTTTTAGATATTGAGAGGATTGTTTCAATCTGTGGCCCTTTAGCCAAGTCTCCAAGATTAATCAAAACATATACGGGTGCTTCTTTAAATGATTTATTAAAAAATGAATTTTTAAATGATGATCCATGCAGGGTTATTTCAGGCTCAGTTCTATCAGGAAAGATTGCTGAAGCTGAATTATCATATCTCGGAAGGTATTCTCGTCAGGTTACATTAATAAAAGAAGATGAAGAAAAAATCTCATTTGGATGGATTAAGCCGCAACCAAATAAATTTTCAATAATGCCTGTTTTGATATCGGCCTTTAGAAAATCTAAGTTGTTTAATTTAACATCTAATCTTAATGGTGGAAGAAGAGCTATGGTTCCAACAGGTATTTTTGAAACTTTAATGCCCCAAGATTTTTTACCAACTCAATTACTTCGCTCTTTAGTGGTAATGGATACTGATGTTGCACAATCACTTGGTGCACTTGAGTTGGACGAAGAAGATCTAGCTTTAGTTACCTTTGCTTGTCCTGCAAAATATGAATATGGATCTGCTTTAAGAGATAGTCTTAAAAAAATAGAGAAGGAAGGCTAAATTATGGCATTTAGTAAATTTTTTAATTCTGTTGAGCCGCTTTTCAAAAAAGATGGAAAATATGAAAAATTTTACCCAATTTTCGAAATGGTTGAAACAATTTTCTATACTAGTAGCACAGTAACCAAAGCCGCTCCTCATGCTAGAAGCTTTGTAGACATGAAAAGAATAATGACATATGTAGTTATTTCTTTAATTCCATGTATTTTATGGGCATTTTATAATACAGGCCTGCAAACAAATCTAGCCCTAGAAAATCTAAACTCATCTGACTTAGCAGGCTGGAGAATATGGTTACTACAATTATTTGGAATATCTTTCAACTCTAGTAGTATTTTTGCCAATATGGCTCATGGTGCTTTGTACTTTTTGCCTATTTACATAATGACATTGATTGCTGGTGGCTTATGGGAAGTTTTGTTTGCAACAACCAGAGGCCATGAAGTAAACGAAGGTTTTTTAGTTTCATCCATGTTGTTTTCTCTAACATTGCCAGCAACAACACCTCTTTGGATGGTTGCATTAGGTATCTCTTTTGGGGTTGTCGTAGGGAAAGAAGTTTTTGGAGGAACAGGTAAAAATTTCTTAAATCCCGCCCTTACTGGCAGAGCATTTTTATATTTTGCTTACCCTGCTTATATGTCTGGTGACTCTGTCTGGACTCCGGTTGATGGTATTTCATCAGCAACCTCATTAGGTATATCAGCTTCGGAAGGCTACGAATCTCTTGTGGGTTATGGAATTACATGGTCAGATGCCTTCTTTGGGACAATACAAGGCTCACTCGGTGAAACATCGACTTTGGCATGCATAATTGGTTTATGTTTTTTACTTGCAACTAGGATAGCAAACTATCGAATGATAGTTGGTTGCTTAGTTGGAATGATTGTATTTTCTTCTTTTTTAAATTGGGTTGGTTCTGATACAAACCCAATGTTCAGTATGCCATGGTATTGGCATCTCGTAATAGGAAGCTACGCTTTTGGTTTAGTGTTCATGGTTACAGAGCCAGTTTCTGGAAGCCATACAAATACCGGACGTTATATTTATGGTGCCCTAATAGGTTTCATGGTGATAATGATAAGGGTACTAAATCCAGCATTTCCTGAGGGAATGATGCTCGCAATATTATTTGGTAATGTATTTTCACCTCTAATTGATCATTTTGTTGTTAAAGCAAATATTCTTAGGCGGAGGGTAACGGGTAATGCTTAGCGAAAAGAAAGATAATATTTTTTCTAAATTTAAGAAACTGCCAATTGATAGTATTCCCAAAACTATACTTGTTGCAATAACGCTTTGCCTTTTTTGTTCGATGATAGTTTCTTTAGCAGCTGTAAAACTTAAATCCATTCAGCAAGAAAATCAAATTCGTGATAAACAGAAAAATGTATTACAAGTTGCAGGGCTATATTCTGAGGGTATTAACGTAGAAGAAACCTTTGCCTCTTTTGAGCCGAGGATTGTGGATATTGAAAGCGGTTTATTTACAGATAAATTTAATCCTAGTACCTTCAACGACCGTAAAGCAGCATCAGATCCATTATTAAGTGTTGCCCTTAAAGATGATCCTGCATCCATTGGAAGAAGATCAAATTATGTAACTGTTTATCTATTAAAAAATAACGATGGAACTATCGATAAATTAATCTTACCAATACATGGGTATGGATTATGGTCGACTTTATATGGGTTTGTTGCTTTAGAGGAAGATACCAATAAAATTTTTGGTCTCCAATTTTATCAGCATGCAGAAACTCCAGGCTTAGGAGCTGAAGTGGATAATCCAAAATGGAAGGCTCAATGGAAAGGTAAAAAATTAAGAAATAAAGATGGGGACTTATTGATACAAGTTGCAAAAACTCCTGGTCCAAGTGAGCATCATATAGATGCTATTGCAGGAGCTACCCTAACCTCAAATGGAGTTAATAATTTAGTTAGATTTTGGGTGGGTGAAGCAGGATTTAAAAAATTTCTAACAAATTTTAAAAATGGAAAAATAAATGTCTCAAACTAGAAAAAAACTTCTGGTCGACCCGCTTATAGACAATAACCCTATTGCATTACAAGTGCTAGGTATTTGTTCGGCATTAGCTGTAACGTCCTCTTTAAAAGTTGCTTTTGTTATGGCCCTCGCTGTTATTGCGGTTACTGGTTTTTCATCCTTTTTTATATCAATGTTGAGAAACTATATTCCTACCTCCATTAGAATTATTGTACAAATGACAATCATTGCTTCTTTAGTTATTGTTGTAGATCAATTACTTAAAGCGTATGCCTATGAAATATCTAAGACTTTATCTGTTTTTGTCGGATTGATTATTACAAATTGTATTGTTATGGGAAGAGCGGAGGCTTTTGCTATGAAAAATACTCCAATTGATTCTTTTGTTGATGGGATTGGTAATGGCCTAGGTTATGGTTTGCTATTAATGTGTGTTGGTGTGGTAAGAGAATTATTTGGAGCAGGCTCACTATTTGGAATTGTAATATTAAATCCTGTAGGCGATGGTGGATGGTACGTACCTAATGGTTTGTTATTACTCCCTCCCTCTGCTTTTTTCATTATAGGTTTTTTAAT